>JAEEGL013142770.1_pt1 | contig 43621 bp, 38 predicted proteins | sample 9134231 | NCBI WGS metagenome assembly JAEEGL01 (sample SAMN16246548, study PRJNA631951) | gut metagenome | biome: gut microbiome; feature: rumen; material: fiber-attached | host: Bos | place: Iran: Karaj | collected 2018-10
ATTATTGGAAATATTGCCTGAGCGTTATCCAAAATTAAAACATTCAGCATTTATGATGTTTATTATTATGACAATAATAACGTATATAATAACCTATTTGGGTGTGCATATTAACCGTTTATCATATAGAAATACCAAGATAAATACAACAAAGGGTATAATTTATGAAAACCAAAGACAAGCTGATTTATATAATAAAATTATTTCTTTTACAAAGGAAAATGTACCGCAGGATAATACAGTTTTAGTTTTACCGGAAGGACACATAATAAATTTTTCGACAAACAAAAACCTAAAACAAAAATACTATCCTTTAATTCCGCATATTATTGATGCTATTGGAGAAGAAAAAATTATTGAGAATTTAAAAACGGATTTACCAGATTACATTTATATACAGAATAATAATTATATTTTTGTCGGCAAATTTGGAGTTTCATATGCAAAAAAAATTTATAAATTTATTTTAGACAAATATGAAAAAGTCGACTCTCTGAATACTAATGGTAATATGAAATTTGAAATAATGAAATTGAAAAAAAGTTAAAAAATCCCGCAGGTTTTTATTTTAAATAAAAAATGACAAAAAATATATTTACATGTTTTAAAAGAGTACAATATGGAATAAATATATGAATATTAGTCCGGTTAATTTTTCTCAATACAACTATAATCTGCATCAACAACCGTCATTTAACGGAATATCTAAACAAATGAGACATTCTATCTTTATAGACGGGAAAAAAGATGCTCTGTATGCACTTGAAAAAAGAAACGGCAAAAATACAAGAGTCGGAGAGTTACCGGGGTTCATATTTAACAGGCTTCCCAAAGAAAACAGACCCGCTATCATAAATGAGATTATGACAACTTTTGAAGAATGTGCAAATGAAATAAGGAATTATAAAGCCAGTGCATATTCACCTTTGTCCGAAACCCGCAATCGTCGTTCTCAGGAAACAGTAAATAAATTAAAAGCAGTTTTTGAAAAGTATAATTTAATAGATGAACCTGACAAATTTGACCTTGAATTTTTAGGCGAGGGAGCTTATAAGAAAGCCTTTAAAATAAACGGCATTAAAGATGAAGAAACAGGCGAGCAAATGTGTTTCAAGGTTTTTCATTTGGTTGATACAACTCCGGAATGGCATAAATACAAATGTCACGGTAATTATTCCGAAATAAATATTGCTATGTACTGGAAGAAAAATGTAGGGTCTTACACGCACAGAAATAAATTTTATTTTGGTGATATAAATAACGGATATCTTGTAGACAGATTTATTGAACCCAATGCGGAAGCTCCTCAAAAAACCTTTGATGAATATGATTATGGTATAAAAATTGTAGATGAAGTAAAAACAGCCGTCGGGCATAATAAAATAGCAGGCTACAGTATTGATGAAGGCGGTTCTCGTGTTGTTAATATAGTTAAAAACAAAAGTAAAACAGCCCGTTACGTATTAAAGCATATGAAAAATACCCCGAAAGAAGACAGATATAAAGAATGGTATCATGTTTTAGAAAACTATAAACATATTGATGATACACAGAAAAAAGCAGGGCTTGCATTATCAATAAAACATATGCCGAAAGAACATCAGGAAGAATTAGTTAAAAAATGTATAAGTTTCAATAAACCGTTAGTTGACCAAAGTTTAGCATATGCCTTGAAATATTTACCCGAAGAACAATCCGTCAAATATTTCAGATTTCTTATGCAAAGACAGCATCCGAGAACACAAACGGTATTACTTAACGAAATCCCGCTTCTTTCAAAGAAACCGTGTCTCGGTAAAAAAATAGATGATATTGATACAGCAAGATGGGAAATAGATCCTAATACAATAGAAATGTATTATAAAATCGCAGCAGAACACGTTTTACCTTGTGTTGAAGAACATTTAGCAAGTTATATTCATCTTTTACCGAAAGATAAGATTATACCTGCCGCAAAAATTCTTGTAGACAGAAAAAATTATGATATCAATGACAGACTTTTACATAAAGCTAAGTTTGTAGATAATGATCAATACAGTTATTCGGATAAAATGACTGTAATTGATATGGTTAAACAAAGTACAGACAACGAGTTTCTTCAAAAAAAAGCAGAGGAAATAAGAATAAAACTTATTAGAGATTCACTTGGTGATGATTAATATTGTTTAAATAATAACTTTTACAAATTAATTAAGTACTCCAAGGTTTTATGTACTTTTTTTGCTTTTCTGTTATCAATATCTTTATAGCTGTATACTTTGCCTGTATACGGATTTATAACGCAGAATTTTGAACATACAAGCAAGAATGTTTTTTGTTCTTTATATTCGGAAACAGTAACAGGGTATACACCGTCGGGTACTGAAGAACGACCTTGTAAAATATTTTTCTTTTCTGCATCAGTTACTAAAAGCCAATTTATCTTTTGAGGTGTATCAACCTGTACAAATTTATACTCTTTTTTAAATTCTTTTTTTTCTGATTCTTTTTTAACAGCAGCTATAAATTTATCCGCTTTCGGAGAATCTTTTAATGTAGGATATATAACAATTAATCTTGTATCATTATGCTTATCAAAAAGATATGCATAATTTACGAGTCCGTAATTAATAGCATTGGGAGATATATTTGCAAAGTCACCGTCTAAATATTTAAGCTGCTTATCGGTAAAATATCCGTTTCTTTGCATTTTTTTCTTATTTGCGAAACAAACAAATAAGAAAATTATTAATAATATAGCTATAATAATTAAAATTAATTTTTTTATATTCATATTTCCCAACATACTTATACTTTTACTCTCAACACTTTATTTAATTATATATTTTTTTTATTGAAAATCAAATTATAAAGAATGTTCAAACAATGCTGTATTTAAAAAAACAAATAAAAGAGGAATTTATAAAGATTTGTATTCTTCCGTAACTTTTCTTATTTCGCGCACCATTTCATGATATTTTTGCGCTTTTTCGATATAGTATTCTTTCTTTGAACCAAAAAATATTTTTGAAAATATCTTATATTTTAAGTATTTTCTGAATATTTTAGATTTTGATACCATATATGAAAGCTGTTTTTTCATAGATTGATTTTGAGATGAAAGTGTTTTATTTTCAGCTCTGGCATCTTCTAATTTTATTTTTAATCTTTCACTACGTTCTTTTTGAAATTGATGATGTTGTTTAAGACTTTCCAATCTTTCTTTTGTATTTTCCAGTCTTGCTTTTGTCTTATCTAATCTTGTATTTAGAGAGGCAATCTGTCTTTCTGCAAGATTATATTTATATATTTTAGCTGAATCAAGTACTGAGGCATCTACAATACTGATACCTGCAAGCACTTCTTTATCAAATTCTTTTGTCTGCATAAAATCGGCAATCATTTTATCACGATTTTTTATTGAATTATTTTCATGCCAGCGATACGAAAAAAGAATTTCATTAAGAAATTTCATCTTTGCATATTTTGAAATTTGAAGCATTATATAATAATCTTCCAACGGAGCCTCTTTGGTATACAAGCCTGTTTTATCGAAAATTGACTTTCTTATTAAATATCCGTTTGGAATATAATTTCTATATCTCAAAGTTTCATAAGAACCAAAGTTTTCGGAACAAAAATCAATATTGCTTCGTTTTTCAAGAAACGGTTTAAATGACAAATATACAGCTTCTTCGTGATTATATACCAGATTTCTGTCTGTATCCCAATAACATTTTCTGCTTTCTGAGTCTATAAATTCGTTATCTCCGACGACAAGAGCATAATCAGGATTTGAAGATAAGAAATCAACTTCCTTTTCTATAGCCATTGGTTTTGCTGTATCATCAGAAGCAATTATATAAATATATTCACCTCGACTTTGCATTATAAGTTTATTGAATGTAACGCAAGTTCCTTCATTTTGTTTTGTTTCATAATGAAAATTAACAAAACGCTGTTTGCATTCTGCTTCCATTTCCTGAATTTTAGAATATGTTGAATCAGTAGAACCGTCATCTATAACAATCAATTCTATATTTGGGTATGTTTGGTTAATAACGGAACGTATGGTTTCCTGTACATACTTTTCATGATTATATGAGGGTATTAAAACTGATACTAACGGCTGCATTTCTTTTTCTCCCATTAAAATGCATTGACCACTTCAACAACTTTTTTTACTTCGTCATCAGTTAAAACAGGTGACATCGGAAGACTCAAAATCGTTCTGTGAATTTCTTCCGTAACAGGATATGATTGATTTTCCCATTCTTTATATGCACCCTGTTTATGAGGCGGAGTAGGATAGTGTATGTTTGTTTGAATGCCGTTACTTTCCAAATATTTTTGTAATGCATCCCTGTTTTCTGTTCTTACCGCAAATATATGCCAAACATGAGCATTCTCATCATATACCTTGGGTAATTCAATCTTAGGATTTTTAATATTTTCTCTGTAATATTTTGAAATTTCTCTGCGTCTTGCATTATCTTTATCAAGATATTCAAGCTTTATATCTAAAACAGCAGCTTGCATTTCATCAAGTCTTGAATTAACACCTTTATAGATATGATGGTATTTTCTGTCCGAACCGTAATTTGCGATTGCTCTGACTTTTGCTGCAAGTTCATCATCATTTGTTGTAACGCAGCCGCCGTCCCCCAAGCATCCTAAATTTTTGCCGGGGTAGAAAGAAAATCCCGAAGCATCACCCAGATTTCCGGTACGTTTACCTTTATATATTGCACCATGTGCTTGAGCAGAGTCTTCAATAATTTTTAGATTATATTTTTTAGCCAATTCCCATATCTTATCCATTTGAACAGCTTGTCCGTACAAATGAACAACCATAATAGCCTTTGTTTTATCGGTAATTTTTTCTTCTATTAAATCAGGATTTATATTTCTTGTAATATTATCCGGTTCAACAAGCACCGGTGTGCAGCCGTTTTCCGATATGGCAAGAATTGAAGCAATATAAGTATTCGCAGGAACAATTATTTCATCACCCGTACCAAAACCGTAACCTCTTATTATTAGATTAAGTGCATCAAGCCCGTTTGCGACACCGATACAATGCTTAACACCGCAATACTTTGCAAAGTCTGCTTCGAATTTTTTATCTTCCTCACCTTGCAAATACCATCCGATATCAAGAATATGTTTAATTCTTTCGTCAATTTCTTTTCTGAATCTGTTATTCACTTTTTCCAAATCTAAAAATTTAATCATTGTATCATCCCTTTTTGCTTTAGTATTTTACTATAATGTTTCCATATTTTATATCTGATTTTATCTTTAATTTTTTTAGGTTCTTTAAGCTTTTTTCCTTTTTTGTGTACAGCAGAATCAGTATTTTCTGCATTTACCCACTCTTTTAATTCTGCTATGCGACATAATGAAGAAATCTGCGCCTCAGAATCAGAAGAAATTGATAATTGCATTTTTGCGATATTAGAACTTAAATCAATATCCAAATAATTTTCCATTATTTTTAAGATATTATTAAATCTATAGTTATTTTCAACTATTTCGTGAGATTTTCTTACAATATCAAGCCTATAATTTTCATCTTGCAATAGCTTTTTACATTGCTTTCTTGCCTCCCAAGTATTAGAAAAATATGGAAGCTTTAAATCAGGGAAATACTTAGCAAAATCTCCATGATACTCAGTAACAAGACAACTATTTGATGCCATAACATCAAAAACTCTCCAAGGAAATCCGTTTTTTGCCTGCAAATGACCAATATTTATGCCGATTTTTGAAGAATTATATATAAATTGATTGTCTTCCAGCGAAAATACCTGCTCAGGATGATACCTAAGAATTAATTTATGATTGTTATATGAATCATTTGCCCAAAGTGAGTTCCCCCAAATATGTAAACCCAAATCCGCAATTGCTGATAATATTTCTATTCTTCTATAATCAGACAACAAAAATATTATTTCATTGATATCAAAAGTATCCGGTATTTTTGATGATTCAACATTTTTTAAAAGTTCTTCTTTTTTTATAAATGGATTTTCTTCAAGTTTAGAAATTAAATTTAAAAAATCTTCTCTATCATTAACATCAGGGTTAGTTTCAATAAATTTATTATAACAATTTTTTTTTGTACATCTAAATTTAGTTCCAATAAATGAAATATTGTATAAGAATTCTGTTTTTGAAGCTTTAACTTCAGTAAAGAATGGAACCTGGATAATATTTTGTTTTGGAATATTATATTCATCCTGTAATATTTCTATAGAAGTGGATGCCGCCACAAAAAATTTGTACCTTGCCGGTTTTTCTTTTATTGCATCAGTATTTCTGTAATACAGAGGAGAATCAACTTCATATATAATAATAGGACAATCAAATTCATTAGAAATATCATAAAAAGAATTGTTAAAAAGAAAAATCAAATCAGGATTATAAGACTTTATTTCATTTAGTAAATTTTCGGGAATTTTCTTAAAGTTTGCTTTCCAATCAGTATGCATTATTGCAAATACATCATTACCGGAATCTCTTAAGCCTTTTATAAAAGATTCATAAAAAATAGGCATTGCATATTTTTCATTACTTTTTTTTATACCGTTATAAAATGCTAAAAATATTTTTGCCATTAATTTAAATTCCCTTTACTTAGTTTATAATATAAATCTTTTGTATATTTTAAGAATCAGATATAAAATTTATTTATAGTTAGTTTCTTTAAACAAACTTTCTAAATCAAGAATACAAGGATTATTAGATAACCTATCTTTATTCACACTATTTATTATTGTACCAATATCACTTATATTCAATTTATTTAAATCCATTTCTATGTTAATTTCTTTAAATAAAGCAGAAAAATACTTATTTATATCATTTGAAATCATTTGTTTTAAATCAGACATTATACTATGTAAATAATTAAGTCCTCTTCTATCATTGCAAGTCTTATTATTAACATTTAAATTAGCTATAAATACCCTATTAATTGTTAATGCAACTGCATGTCCATGTGGAATACCATACTCTGAAGTTATTTTATAAGATAATGCATGTGCCGCAGTAGTTCTTGAAATATTAATAGCCTTACCTGCAAGATGAGAAGCAAGCATCATATTATTTGAAGCCAATTTATCATTTGTATTAACATATTGAACTATATTATTTTTACATAATTCTATTGCTTGTTTAGCATATTTTCTGCTTTCTTCTGTCGATTTTACAGCCCAATAGCTTTCTATAGCTTGACAATAAGCATCCATTGCAGTACAAGCTTTTAAATAGTTCGGATTATTTACTGTTAATTGAGAATCACATATTGCATATTCAGGCAGAATATTTTTATTATCAATAGATGTTTTTATACCGTTAACATATAAAACAGCAAACTGTGTTGATTCAGAACCGGTACCGCTTGTTGTCGGAATAGCTATTAATTTTTTATTGCAATTTAAATAATATCTGAATGCCTTTGCAAAATCGATAACACTTCCACCTCCAATAGCAACAATAATATCAAATTTATAATTAATATTTGTTATCGCTTTATCAACATCCTCTTTTTTCGGATTTGTTGAAAAATCATTATAATATTCAACTTCAAAATTTTTTAATTCATTTTCAATTATTGTTTTTATACCGATAAATGATTTTTTCCCTGTAAATACAAGTATTTTTCTTGCCTTTTCAGCATTTAATATTTTAGAGAAATTATCTATTGCACCGTTATAACAAAAGTCAACTTGATTCAAATTTGACATAAATATTTCTTTATTTTCTTGCGGTTTTTCTTTTGGGCGCCCCAAATCGGAACGAGCACCACATTTAACTTTTATTTCAAGGAGTACAGTACATTGTTCTTGAATAAATTCAGGCAATATTTTCGCTAAATCTTCGGAATTTGAAACGGAATATGCTTTCTCATATCCGGAATCAATTGCAATTTGTCTTATATTAGCATTACTAACAGCAGTGGGTTGAGAACCGACCGAATCATGTGCTTCATTGTTAAATACTATGTGTTTAAAATTTTTAAGTTTTTTTGATGCATTTACAACTATAGAACCTTCATGCATTAAAAACGCACCATCACCATCAAAACAATATATATTTCTATCCGGTTTTTCTATTGCAATCCCTAACGCAATAGAACTCGCATGTCCCATTGAACCAACTGTTAAAAAATCTGCTTTATGAGTATGACCTAAACGGTTCCTTGTTTCATATACCTCTCTTGAAATATGACCGGTTGTTGAAACAATAATATCACTAATCGATAATTCTTTTATTACCTGTTCAATTGCTTCTTCTCTTACGAAATCAGATACAGACTTCTGTTTATTTATTAATGTATATTGTTCGAAAATACCTTTAGGAATAATAAAAGCATATGGTTGTTTAGTATCTTCCATATGTTTAAATGCTTTATCTAACAACAATTTTGCATCATTAAAATCTTTAGGTAAAACCGAATACTGTATACCCATTGATTCTAATAGTTTATCAGTAACTTTTCCCTGCTTTATATGTTGTGGTTCATCTTTTTTACCAGGTTCACCTCTCCAACCTATAAACATCAATAGGGGAATATTATATACTTCATTATCTGTTAATGATAATAATGGATTTACACAATTACCAATTCCGGAATTTTGCATATAAACAAGTGCAGGTCTACCAGTAGCAAGATAATGACCTGCTGCTAATGCAATAGCATTACCTTCATTAGCAGTTATAGTATGATGAAATGTATCTGTATTATCTGTAAGATATGCACAAAAATCTTTTAATAAACTATCAGGAACACCACAAAAACAATTTATATTATGTTCAACCAAAAGATTAAAAAGTTCTTGTACTTTCATTATTTTGCCCCCGGTATTAATGTAATTATATCCTTAATTTTCATACAATATTCATCTGAAGCTTCTTTGCATCTATGGTTACTTAAAATGGATTTAGCAGTATTCACCATCGCCGGATATGCCGAACGTAATAAGTGATTTGCATAAATTACAATATTAACTCCACTTTTAATCAGTTCTTCCTCCGTAACTTGGTTATATGAAGATGGAACTACTACAAGAGGCTTTCTATTAGGAAGTTTATTATATCTTTCTGCAAATTCTTTTATTTCGCTATATTCTTTTTGGCGTGAATGAATCATTATACCATCGGCACCAGCATCAATATAAGTTTTTGCGCGTTCTATAGCATCGTCCATTCCTTGTTCTAGAATTAGACTTTCTATTCTTGCAATAATCATAAAATATGGAGTTACTTGAGCTTGTTTTCCTACCCTTATTTTTTCTGCAAACAATTTTTTATCATCTTGAGTTTGTTCAACTTCGGTGCCAAACAATGAGTTTTTCTTTAAGCCTGTTTTATCTTCAATAATAATAGCAGATATACCTTCTCTTTCTAATGCTCTTACAGTAAAAACAAAATGTTCAGAAGGTCCACCATTATCTCCGTCATATATTATCGGTTTTGTAGTAACATCCAATATATCTTGCATTCCTTGAAGTCTTGTTGTTGTATCAAGATAACCAATATCAGGTTTTCCTTTTGCTGCTGATTGAGTTAAAGATGAAATCCAAATACCATCGAATTCTTCTTTCTTCCCATTATTATCAACAAAAGTATTTTCAACTATTAAACCGGATAATCCGTTATGTGCTTCGCATATTTTTACTATGTCTTTATTTTCAATAAGTCTTTTGAGTCTTTGACACCTTATTTCAGGAGTTGTACCGACTTCTTTCAAAATTTTATTTAAATTTGTAGACGATATACCTTGTGTATATGGAATATCTATAACTTTACCGCCCCATTGAGCCATTACATCGACTATTTGTTGCCTTGTATGAGCCTGCACACCTGTTTTCCAATCATCACCATGGAGAACATAGTCAGGCTTTATTTTTAATAAATTAGGGACATAATCCAATGTTTCTTGAGCTATAACAGAGGTTACACCCTTGACATTTTCTACTACTACTTTTCTTTGTTCCCAAGTCATATAAGGTAATCGTTTATAACTTGCTATCGCTTTATCTGTTAATAATCCGATAATAAGTTCCCCGCCTCCATTTTTTTGAAGAAGTATTCTTGCTTGTTCAATTATGTTTAAGTGTCCCGGATGAAGTAAATCTGCACTCATACCAATATATATTTTCATAAAATGCTCCGTCCTAATTATTTTAAAATGCTATTTTTTATTATTTCAATTGCATTATCTGCAGCTGTATGATGATTTATAATTATATTTTCATTTGCCCACTTTATTCTTGATTCTTTCATACTATCATTTTGTTTTATTACAACATTATCAATAAAACTAATTATGTCTTGTTCATTAAATGCTTTATATGTATAATCAAGCATATGAATTCCTTCGGGAATAAAATTAACAGATAAATCTTTTTTATCATCTAAAATATAACATTGAGGATGACCTGTATAAAAATATTCAGCTAAAAAAGAACCACAATCATGAATCATGGCTGTAGATTCTGCAAATGTTTTAAAATAATCCCCACCTTCTTGATATTCCATATTTGGAATACTTTCTATTTTATTAAGGTATTCTTTTACCCGTTTTTCTCCCCAAAACTCTTTTTTTGCCAGTTTTACAAATAATAAAGGATGTGGTCTGAATATAAAATGTATATCAGGATACATATAAGGTAATTTTAAGAAGAATTCGTAATACATCAAAAAATTAGAAATAGAAATTGAACAGTTTGTTTTAGGCAAAGAATGATGAGGAGCAATAATAACTATCTTTTTACCGTCTTCTCTCGTAATAGTTTCATCAAAACTGTCCATTTTAACATATCCAGTTACATAACAATTTTCTTTATTCAATACATTATTTTTATTAAATATTTCTTTTACATTATTACTTTCAATGAAGATTCGCCACATAGACTTAAAAGAATCGCTTTTTATAACATCAAACTCTTGTTGTAATTTACCAAAATAAAAATAATTAACATAACAAGGCAAGCATTTTTTTGAAAGATATTCTATCCCATAATATAAATGAGTCATATTATCATAAGGGTTTGAGAAGAATACAATATCTGTTTTATTTCTATAATCCACATATTTTTTACTGTTTTCATCATATGCTTTAAACACATTGTTATATTCTTTATATCTGTTCAATAATGTTTCATATGTTTTATTCATTTGATAAAATGTATTTTTTTTCCCTCGTATAACATCCGGAATAACAAGTATTTGAGGTTCAAAAAAATCACTATTAAGCATTTTTTTGAAAATAGGCTCACTAGGAAAAACACTATCAAAAACAACAGTAAAAAGAACTCGTATTTTTCTTTTTTTACTATTTTTCTTTATCTTTTTTGCCAGATAATTATAATGAATCTGAGCTAAATTCCATATAAATGTATCATTTAATTTATTCTTTATTTTTTCTCTTAGTTGACGCCTTTTTTCTTTTATAGGCATCCAAAAAGTTAATAATTTTGCAACTGTTTCTCTCACAAATATCTCCAAATTACTTAATTATATGTTTTTTCTTAAGCTTTGTATTTAAATGATTCCAAATTTTTAACCGTATTTTATCTTTTAATTTAATTTTTTTTGTAGAAGATTCTTTTTTATATCTTTCACACAATGATAAAAATTCTTCATCGGCTGTAACATTTTCAAAAGTACCTTTTAACCCAGTATGGATAAGTTTTATATTCATAATTTCTTCAATATTTTTAAAACGATGAATCCATCTTGCATTCTCATCAATATATTTGTGAGATTCTTCAACGATTTCTTTTCTTGCTTTATCGTCTTGAAGAAGTTCTTTACATATATCACGAGCTTCCCAAGGGGTATGGAACATAGGAATCTTTACATAATTTTTTGTCAATTCTTTTAAATCTGAACTTTGTTCACATACCAAACAAGCATTAGATGCCATTATGTCAAATACACGCCAAGGAAATCCCGAACCCCGTGCCTGAGGGTGAATTGGTGATATTGAAATTTTTGAAGAATTAAAGAACTCTTCATTTTCTTTCAATGACCATACTTGTCTTGGATCATAAGCAAATCCAAGCTGTTGAATAATTTTTGCAAGCATTTGCCATCTGTGCCCGCATATAGTTAAACCTAAATCTAAGAGATTTATTAGTGTAATAACTCTAAAGTCAAACAATGGAACCAAATCTGTTTCTTGTATTCCTGAAATTATTTTAAAATCACGTTCGGGATATAATGATTCATCTTGAACAAAATATTTATTATATAATTCTAAATAATTAAAATTAGCATTATCAAGATAATCCTGCATTATGTTTTTTAAATTAGTATTATATGTATTCAATCGTAACAGCCGATATAATTCACCTGAATTATAATGAATTGCGCCAAGGAAACTAATATTCATATTCTGCTCTATATTAGCTGCGTGAACAGCTGTAGCCGGAGGGACATAATAAATTTGATTATCTTTGAAACCAAAATCTAAATAGTCTTGTTTCCACTTTTTCGCAATAGAAAACAATTTAAATCTTTTAATATTTTCTTTAATATAATTTAAATCACAAAAATATTTTAGTTCATCACCATCCCAAATTACAGTTGGAACATCATTATATTTTTCTAATATACACTTTGGAATTCTATTGTTAAATGCAATAATTATATCAGGAGCAAAATTCTCAACTTTAGACAATATATATGAATCTATATAATCGGCATTTGTTTCATTTGAAGTATATGAATTAAAATATGCAGTATTAATAGCTAAAACATTATTTCCACAATTGACAAATTCTTGAAATAAAGCGTCCCAAAAAGCTTGAACACAATTTAAACCAATTTCTTGAATTTTATAATATGAAATAAAAATATTAGCCATTCTTCTTGATTCCTTTATAAATAATATTTGGCGGGACATCTTTTGTCACAACAGCGCCTGCTGCAACTAATGCGCCTTCACCTATTGTAATGCCCGGCAATATAGTTGCATTTGCACCAATACTTGCACCTTGTTTCACTATAATAGGTTCTAATTTAAATTCTTTATTTTTTGATTTAGGATATTTATCATTGCAAAAAGCAACATTTGGACCAATAAAAACTCCATCTTCTACCGTAATACCGTCATATATTGAAACACCGTTTTTAACTGTTACGTTATCTCCTATAACAACGTTGTTTTCAATAAAGCAGTGAGAACATATATTACAATTACTTCCTATTTTCGCATTGGGAAGTACTACGCAAAACTGCCATATATTTGTATTTTCTCCGATATTTTTGCTTTGAACATCTGATAAAGGATGAATCATTAACTGTTTACCTCTCTCAAAAAGTCATCATAACTTCTTATGTACTCTTTTTCATCATAATAATCAGAAGCCAAAACCATTAATTTACAGCCATAAGAGAAGTTTTTCATCTCTCTCCACATATTTTTGCCGATATATAAACCCACATCAGGTCTGTTAAGCCAGACTTCTTCTCGGTTTTTACCGTCATCTAATACGAACTGACAAGCTCCATCCATAGCTACAATTATCTGTTCCATATTTTTATGGGCATGCATTCCTCTGTCTTCATTAGGAAGAGTATCAAATATCCAGTAAACACGTTTTATTTCAAATGGTATATCCCTATTTCCTTCTAAAGAAATAAGTTTTCCTCTGTTATCACCGTGTATTTTCAAGTCTATAAGCTTGTAATTCATATGTTTACTATCTCTCAAAAGTCTTATTAGATTCTACCATAAACATATTTTTTTAAATACATTAATAACTTTTATTTTTAATTTATTTAAAGAAATTTTCAACATTTGATATATCAATTATTTGGGTTTTGTATTCAGGTTCTTTTTGATATTCAGAAACATTACCATTACTTATATACACAACTTTATTTTGGTAATACTTGCAAAATAAAATATAATCACTATATTTATCAGCGATAAATGTATCAAAAGAAGAATTTTCCAATCCCAGTTTTAACCCTTTACTTGGTGCAACAAAACTTAAATTTGCACCGAATACATGTTGAGCTATAGCGTTAACATAAACGTTAACTTGCCAACAAAAACTGTATATTGATGATGGTTTAACCTTTTGTATAATATCAATTAACTTATTTAACTTACCTTCATAGGCTTTTTGTCCAAATAATAAAGTCAAATTATCAAATTGTTTCAAATAAGCAGATATTTCAGGTTTTAAGTCATCAACATTTTCGATTTCCGTAAGCAATATATAAACATTCTTATCATAATTGTTTTTTATTATACCCTCAATTCGTTTAAAATATGGTAAATCAATTGAATTAATAATTGAAATATTGATTAAAATATTATTTGTATCGGATTTTAATGATTTCGAAGGCATTAATTTGTTTTTTATTGCCGCAATAAATCCGATAGTTTCTATATAACTGTCTATTAACGGCATCTTATACATATTTTTAGAAAGAAAATTATTATTTTCTTTTATATATAAATTTAATTTTACGCAAATTTCATTTAAATACACATCCGGAGATTGCCAATCTTCCTCGTTTGGTTCGGGAAATATATATGCTTCCAACTTTTTTATGTAACCTTCAAGTGCTTCCTTTTCTTCATTTGTATCTAATTGTTCCAAGAAGAATTTATACATTTTTAAATTTCTTGATTTTTGCTCTTCCTGAGTCATCTTAGACCAAATTCCATCTTCGGAATATCTGTAGACTGAACCGAAAAAATCCAAAATTTTTATTCTGCCCTTTGTGTAGAACAGGTGCATAAATGTTCTGGGATTATCTCCTCTAAACATTTCCTGCTTAAATATTTCCGGAACATTATCTTTAAAAATATTTCTGTACATATAAGTTGAAGTATGAAAATAAAATTTCATCTGTAAATAGTCTTTATAAGTATATTCAGAAGTTTTAAGTTCATACAATTTTGATTTTTTTATAAATCCGTTTGCATTCACCGTTAAATATTTATGAACAACCGCCGTATAATTTTCTTCTTTATCAGAATCAAGAAAATCAACCTGTTTCTGAAATTTATTTCTGACGGTATAATAATCATCACCGTCTAAAACACAAAAATATTTTCCTTTTGCCGCAGATAAACCATCATAAAAAGACAGTGCATTTCCTTTGTTTTCATCATGTTTTATTACTTTTATAAACGAATATTTTTCTTTATATCGTTCAATTATATCGGGAGTACTATCAGTAGAAGCATCATTCACAATTATTATTTCATATTGAAAATCTGTTTTTTGCATTAAAACAGACTCAAGTGCAAGTGATAATGTTTCTTCAACATTATATACAGGCATTATAACGGATAATTTTACTTGTTTCATCATTGTTTCTAATGGTGGAATTTTCCAAAATATTTTTCCGCTTAACTCTACAATTCTATCACAAAATTTAGCGCATCTAAAGAATATATTTTTATTTATACATTGTGCTAAAATACTTGAATAATAGGAGTCTTTTATAATGAAGAAGTTTGCCGCTCTTGTTAGAAATTATACACTTTTAATGTCTGTTGCACCGTTTTTTGTTGCCTTTTGCCTTTCATTAAAATATGCAAATACCGATTTATATACATTTTTTTTAAATACAATATTATCTTTCTCAGGCATTATTGCAATACATATGTTCGCTAATCTGTTCGACGACTATATAGACATAAAAAAACAATTAAATAAAGGTTTGGAAATACATCAAATAGATTTTAGAAGCAAGAGAAAAGCAAAAATGATTCTTAACGGTTCTTTTTCTATGAAGACCGTTAAATACATATTAATGCTTCTGGTTTTTACTGCATTTTTAACAGGTATTTCTTTTATAATTACAAAAGGTCTTTTAGTATTACTGTTTATGATTTTAGCAATCGGCTTAAGTGCATTTTACCCGATTTCAACAAAATTCGGTCTTGGCGAAATTATTGTAGGCTTTATATTCGGCCCGTTGCTTATAAACTCTGTTTATTATGTTTTAACTGGTAATTTACATAATAATACCGCTTTAATTTCTGTTTCCGTAGGTTTTATTACGACAGTACTATTAATTACCCAAAGTGTTATGGAATATGATTTTGATAAAAGTGACGGAAAGAAAACAGTTCCTGTAATGTTAGCAAGTCAAAAAAACGGAGTATTTGCGATATTGGGAATTATAATAATCTGTTATTTAATTATGTTATTCCTATCTTATATTAATAAAACATTTTTATTTACATTACCGGTTATTTTTACATTACCGATTTCTTTCAGACTTATAAAATCATTGAATAAATTTGTGAAAAAAGAAGACGATGAATATCTTCCTAAAATATATTTGGGAATAATGGAAAACATGAAAGAAATTAAAGAAAATAATTTTTCATTTTTTATGTTCAGATTTTATCTGGCAAGAAATTTATCAGTTATTTTCAATCTTTTATTAGCAATTGTATGTATTTTTACATAAATTAAACATTATTTTTTTAAATCATATTCTTTTTTGCTATACTATTATTGGAATTTTGAAAAAGGAATAAGCCGTGCTAAACATTGAAACTATCTATGATGCTTCAAAAGTATTAAGTGAAGTAGCAAGAAAAACAGATTTAATCTTATCTAAAACATTACTTGAAGGTCACGAAGTATATTTAAAATCGGAAAATCTTCAATTAACCGGTTCTTTTAAATTAAGAGGCGCCTATTATAAAATATCAAAACTGACCGATGAGCAAAGAAAAAAGGGAATTATAGCTTGTTCTGCAGGTAATCACGCTCAAGGTGTAGCTTTAGCCGCACAGAAAAATAATATTAAAGCAACAATATTTATTCCTGCCACAGCACCTATATCAAAAGTTGAAGCAACAAGAAAATACGGAGCAGACATTCAGTTAATAGACGGCGTATATGACGATGCATATAAAGCAGCCTGCGAATTTCAAAAGGAAACCGATGGTGAATTCATTCATCCTTTCAATGATGAAGATGTTATAGCCGGTCAAGGAACAATCGGACTTGAATTAATACAACAATTACCAGATGTTGATGCCGTAATTGTACCTATCGGCGGAGGCGGTCTCATTGCAGGTGTTGCATATGCTATAAAACATTTAAAACCATCATGTAAAGTATATGGTGTTCAAGCTCAAGGCGCAGGAAGTATGTACACTTCATATAAAGAGAAAAAAATTATTGAACTTCCGACAGTAAACACATTTGCTGACGGTACTGCAGTAAAACGCCCAGGAGAACTTACTTTTGATATGTGCCAAAAATATGTGGACGACATTGTAACAGTATCGGATGATGAAGTAGCATCTGCCATATTAGCATTAATGGAACGTCAAAAGCTTGTAGCGGAAGGAGCAGGCGCACTGAGCGTTGCAGCAGCAATGTTCGGCAAATTGCCTATTGAGAACAAGAAAACAGCTTGTATTATTTCAGGCGGAAATATTGACGTTAATATACTTTCAAGAGTAATTAACAGAGGTCTTTTAAAATCAGGAAGACTTTGCCATTTAACTATTGAATTACTTGATAAACCCGGACAATTAAAAGATGTTTCATCAATTATTGCCGAATACGGAGCAAATGTTATAAGAGTAAGGCACAATCAGGGCGGTGAGAATACTGACATAAACGATTGTTTCTTAAAAATTTCTATGGAAACAAGAAATGCAGACCACTTTAAACAAATAAAACAAGCTCTTATAGATAAAGGATACAGAATAGCTTCTGACGTACAATAGTTACTCAATTACCCATTTCTCAAGTATATCCTGAGAAATATCATCTAAAAATCTTGAGGGTTTTGATAATACCATACCTGTTGCATAGTCAAACATATCAATAGGATATGTTATAGCAAGATGTGTTTTAGCACGTGTTACGGCAACATACATCAATCTTAACTCTTCATCAAGTTCTTCGGATGAATTAAAAGAATATAAAGAAGGGAATCTTCCGTCAACGGCACCTATTATAAATACAGCCTTATATTCAAGTCCTTTTGCACTGTGAATTGTAGACAAAGTCAAATATTCATCTTTATGAGCACCTTCTTCAACATCAGTCACAGATGTATCGGGCGGTTCTAATGCCAAATCACTTAAGAAGTCCTCTAAACTTGTATATTTTTCACTTAAGGCAATAAAATGTTCCAAATCCTTTTGACGTTTTGAGTAATCATCATATTTATCTTTTAACAGCGGTTCATAGTATTTTATAACATTTTGCACAACCTTTGACGGCGCAAAAATATTTTTTTGATTTTGATTGATTAAATTTGAAAGTTCAATAATTGCTTCAGGGTTTTTAACAGGCAATTTTTTATCCTTTATATCACTTTCTTCTGTGAGCATCGGAAGCAATCTGCTTGCTGTTTGATTTCCTATTCCGTCAAGAAGCAGCAAAATTCTTGTATAACTTATTATATCCGAAGGATTTAATATTACTCTTAAATGAGCAATAACATCTTTTATATGAGCAGCTTCTATAAATTTCATACCTCCGAATTTTTTATACGGAATACTTTTCTTCGCAAGCTCAATTTCTAACTGATATGTCATTCTCGCACTGCGAGCAAGTACACAGATATCATTTAAAGGTATATTTTCTTCTTCCGAAAGTTCAAGCACTCTTTGTGCTATAAATTCCGCCTCTGTTTTCATATCGGAAGCACAAATTAATGCCGGTTTTATAGGATTTTCAATCGTAGAATAAAGATTTTTTGTATACTTTTCCTTTGCTTTCAATAATATTTGATTTGCAAGTGCAAGTATGTTTTGAGAACTTCTGTAATTTTGCTCGAGTTTAATAATTTTTGTATTCGGGAAATTTTCCGGAAATTCAAGAATATTTTTAAAATTTGCACCTCTAAACGAATAAATACTTTGTGAATCATCCCCAACAGCCATAACATTGTTATGTTCCGATGCTAACAGTTTTATAATCTGAGCTTGAATTGTATTTGTATCCTGATATTCATCGACCATTATATATTTATATTTATTTGAAAGTTTCTTTCTTATTGCAGGCTGGGATTCTAAAAGTGTTCTTAAATACAAAAGCAAATCATCATAGTCCAATATTGAGTTTTTACGCTTATAGTTATTGTATTCAATTATTATTTCATTAATTTTATCCGTACAATGCTCAAATTGAGAATATTCCGAAGCTATAATTTCATCGGAAGGCATATCTTTATTCACGGATTTTGAGTATATATCCAGAATTGTAGATTTTTTAGGAAAACGTTTTTCTTGCTTCCCGATTAAATTAGCTCTTATATGATTAACAATATCTTCACTGTCAGTTCTGTCTGTTATTGTAAAATTATTTTGAAGTTCCAATACGGAAGAATACTTTCTCAATATAATATTTGCAAATGAATGAAAAGTACCACCTGCCACTTGTTCACATCTTGAATCAAGAACTATTGCAGCACGTGAAAGCATTTCTTGTGCCGCTTTTTTGGTAAATGTTAAAAGCAATATATCAGAAGGATTAACTCCGTCTTCAATAAGCCTTGCAACTCTGTATGTCAAAGTTTTGGTTTTTCCTGAACCTGCACCTGCTATTACAAGAATAGAACCGTCTTTTTGCATAACAGCTTCCAATTGCGGTTTATTTAATTCATTCTCATAATCAACTTTATATATTGCCTTGGTTTGAACTCTTTTAAGCGTATATTTTTTTACGGTTACATTATCCATAAAAATATTTTACGATTTAGAAAAGAAATATACAAATATTAAGAGATTTTTAATTTATAATTTCTTAGGTAAAACTATCTTAAATGCTGTTTCTTCAGGATTTGAATATTCTAAAATAATATCTCCGCCAAGAAGTTCCATTTGTTTTTTACATATAGCAAGACCGAGACCGTTTCCCGTCTTTTTTGTTGTAAAATCAGACTCAAATATCTTTTTTTGAATTTCTATAGGAATCATTTCACCGGTATTTCTGACTCTTATATCCGTTCTTTCGTCTGAATTTATTATATCTATAAATATTTTATCTCCGGATTTACCTGCTTCAATTGCATTAAATATAATATTTGTTATTGAACATTGAAGTTTAATTTTATCTGTTTTTATAATATATTCTTCAAAATCCGATACAATTATTTCAATTCCGGCTTTATCAGCTTTTTCCTGACTTAGCATAATTGTGTTATATATAAACTGCTTTACATTAATTTCAGTCAAAAAAGGTGATGATAAGCACCTTAAATCATTTATAAGATATGAAACATTTTCTGATGCTGTCGTTATATTCTTTATTGCACCAAAAACAGAATCATTTGTTTCTTTTTCAAAAGATATACAAGAAAGTCTTTTATCAATAATTTTGGAATATAAATTTATGATAGACAAATTATTCTTTATTTCGTGAGCTATATACTTTGCTTTATTTGCAACTATTTCTGCAGTTTGATATGTATCATCATTTGCATATATTTGTGATTTTTCTCTTTCTGAAAATAATACATCTTCATTTCTTTCATCAAGCATTACTGCTATTGAATTTATAGATTTATTTAAATTTAAATTTTCACGTCTGTCCGGAACATATTTAAATAAAAGCTCTTTAAAATCAAAAACTGAATTGTCCAATACAACTTTTGCAATATCTGAAATGATTTTAGAATTGTATAAAAGACATATATTGGTTTTATCTTTGTCTTTCGAATACGAATAATCCCAAACCAAGCAAGCAGAATATCTTTGACCTATTACAATGAGAAATTCCGTTTGCTCCCAAATATTTTCTTTCGAATAATTTTTTCCCAAATTATCAGAAAAACAAATTACTTCAGCACCTGAAAAATTCAGTCTTTTTATCAAGGATGAATAATTGGATAAATCTTCTAATTTTAGAAGTACAAAAGACTCAAACTTTTGATTAGAAACAACAGGTTCTAAAATCGACCGAAAGAGACCTTCAACGGTCTCTTTACGGTATTCCTTCTCTGAGTGGTCAAATATGTATTTACTAAGGGTATTGTATTTATTTTTCATATTGAATTATATAGCCATTTTTAATTTTTTTCTGTTTAAAAAGCCGTTATTTATAGCATATAAAACAGCCTGTGTTCTGTCATTTACCTGAAGTTTTTGGAAAATATTGTTTACGTGCGTTTTAACTGTAGTTTCACTGATAAATAATTGTTGCGCAACGCCCTTATAGGTAACACCTTGTGTTAAAAGTTCCAATACTTCTTCTTCTCTTTGTGTTAAATATTGGAGAAGATTTTCTTCGTTTGAAGAATTTGCTGTTTCTTCTTTGAATGTTTTTTGGAAATATTCAAAGAATCTTGAAGATAAGCCGGACGGAAGATAAATTTTACCTTGCATAACTTCTTCAATCGCATAAATCAATTGAGCAGAAGCCATTGTTTTTAGGATATAACCTTTAGCTCCTATTTTCATTGCTCGGAAAATCAAATCAGGATCATCATATCCCGTAAGCGCAATAACTTTTGTGTTCAACCCTAATCTTTCAATTTCGCTTATTGCCGTTAATCCGTCTTTTTCTGGCATATTAATATCCATAAGAACAACATCCGGCTGATATTTTTTTACAAGATTTATTGCAATATTTGCATTTGTTGCAGTTGCAATAACATCAAAATTTGCTTCCAAATTAACCAGTTCACGAATTCCTAAAAGATGATCAAAATTATCATCAACTAAAATAATTTTAACCTTTTTTCCATATTCCATAGTTCTTTTCATATACACACCGTCGCTCCCCTGTAAATTCAACTCTATATTTTTATATTACATGTACGGGCATGGGCGCTCATCCATAAAAGGATGAATTTTTCTATACTAAAAGATTTATATTGAGGTCTAATCCTTTAGATTAATAAAACCTCAAAAAACATGTATACAAAGAGATGCAAGGCAAATCTAAAAATCATTATTTTAAATTATGTACATTCAAAAACTCATCCAAAAAAAGTAATGTAACAAAATTACGCAGGAAATAGCAAATTTTTATAATTAGGTATATTATACCAATTACCGAAAGGAGTTTTTATGAGAATTAATTCTGTATCATCATTTAACCTTTTCCCAAAAATAAACAATATAAAAGCAAATCCAAGAGTAACACACAATATAATATCTCCATTAAAATCAGATACAGTAAGTTTTTCAGGACAATTTGCAATTAAAAAAACAGGCGTTACACCCAAAAGAGCCGAAGTAATTGCAAACAGCTATAGAACTTCTACGGCAGGACACAGAGCAGAATATATGGGTGAAAACTTCACTCCCGAAATAGTAAAACTTATAACTCTCGGTATGGCGGATTATGTGAACAAAAAAGCAGATGCAGAAGGACACAAACCTAAAGTTCTTATAGGTGGTGATACAAGAGAAGCAACAAAAAAATCACTTCCTCTTATTGCCGAAACTCTTAGCGGACAAGGAATAGATGTTATATATATTAAAGAACCCGTTCCGTCTCCATTGCTGGCATATGCAGCAGAAAAAAATGATATAGACCTTGGTGTTTTAATGACGGCAAGCCATAATCCTTGGAAAGACGGAGGATATAATTTTGTAACAGGTGATGGTGCAATTGCAACATCAGATATCACTCATGAAATTGCAGAAAATATTAACAATATTGCAAATCTTGGTTTCTATACGGAACAAAAATATCAAAAAGGCGAAATAAAAGAATTAAACCCGTTTGATATGTACTATAAAAAAATCACAAACGGACTAATAAATTGGGAAAACATAAAAAAATCAGGATTAACGGTATATTATGACGGTTTAAACGGCACAGGCAATTATGTATTTCCTAAAATCCTAAAGAAACAGGGAATACCTATGATAAATGTAAAATCTTCAGGACAGGAAGGCCCAAACCCTACTGAAGAAAACTTACAGCAATTAAAGGAAACAGTAGCTGCAAACAAAAAACCGGGATTGGTCGTAGGATTTTCCAATGACGGCGATGCCGACAGATTTGGCGTTATTGATGAAAAAGGAAATTTCATAAGTACAAATGACGTATTGTTATTAGTAAGTCATCATTTAGCTGATAACAAAGGAATTAAAGGCGCCATAGTAAGAAGCCAATCCACATCTGTACAGTTAGATAAGATTGCTGAAAAACACGGACTTGATGTATATGAAACTCCTGTAGGCTTCAAATATTTAGGCAGCGATATTTTAAAAGTACGTAATGAAGGAAGTGATATTCTAATTGCAGGAGAAGAATCCGGCGGATTAACGGTTAACGGACATATCCCCGAAAAAGACGGTATTATAGCTCTATCTTTAATTATGGATTTAATCGCTACTGAAAAGAAGCCGTTATCTAAAATTCTTTCTGATTTAAAATCTGATTTGGGCGGATTCTATGAAGTTCAAAGCATATCTAAAAAATTTGACAATGATGAAGCTAAAAATAAAATAATGAAAAAAGCCGAATTAATGTTTGATAAAGCAATGAACGGTGATACTGACTTCTTTGGAACACACAAAATAGACATAGAAAAATCTCGTGCTTGCAAACAAAGAATGGAAACATATAAACCCGGCGGTGACGGCTATAAATTCATTTTAACCGACGGTTCATCAGTTCTTATGAGGAAAAGCGGAACAGAACCAATGGTAAGATGCAGAATAGAAGCTGCAGGTAAAACACCTGAGGAAGCAAAATCAAATTATAATATTCTGGCAGACGATTTATCCGACTTCTTTACATTATAATTTAGGAATTACTTCAAAAGCTATAATATGATCATCACAGATGCATACGCTGTCTCTGTGTTCTGTTTGACGGCATCCGTCAGTAAAAATCATATCAACATCTTCAAGGCAAACAATGTCTTCATCATCATAATCTTCGACGAGACAGCCTACGGCGCAAAACTTCATGGTACAAATACGAACCCGTTTAGTACACTGTTTTTTTAATGCATTAAGCAGTGATTCTTTTTTATTTCTCATATATACCTCTTTTTAAGAAATATATTTTGAAAACAAAGAATTTACATTACCGACTCAGGTTATTTTAATCTTTTATTTCCGCAACATACTGATAATATGGATTTTTTGGATATTTAGCCGCAATTTGCATTAATTGTTCTTTTGAAATAAATCCCATTCTGTATGCAACTTCTTCTAAACAAGCTATTTTTATACCTTGATTGTCTTCTATGGTTTTTATATATTCAGAAGCTTGCAATAATGAACTATGAGTACCGGTATCCAACCAAGCAAAACCACGCCCCAGTATTTCTACATATACTTTTTCATTTTTTAAATATGTATTATTTAAATCCGTTATTTCAAGCTCGCCTCTTGCTGACGGCTTTTGATTTTTAACATATTCAACTACATTATTGTTATAAAAATATAATCCCGTAACAGCATATTTAGATTTCGGATTTTGAGGTTTTTCCTCTAATGAAAGAACATTAAAATCTTTATCAAATTCAACTACTCCAAATCTCTGAGGATCTTTAACCGGATATGCAAACAAAGTTGCACCTGCATCTTGTTTTGTTCTTTCTACGGCACTTTTCAGCATCTTAGAGAAAGACGGTCCATAGAAAATATTATCGCCAAGAATAAGAGCAACAGAATCTTTACCTATGAAATCTTTCCCCAATATAAAAGCCTGTGCCAGTCCTTCCGGTTTTGGCTGTTCAACATATGAAAATTTAACACCGAACTGTTCTCCGGAACCAAGCAATTTTTTAAAATTCGGCAAGTCCTGCGGAGTTGAGATTATAAGAATATCTTTAATTCCCGCAAGCATTAATACCGATATAGGGTGGTATATCATAGGTTTATCATAAACAGGAAGAAGTTGTTTTGATACAGCAAGTGTCGAAGGATATAAACGAGTACCTGCTCCGCCTGCTAAAACAATACCTTTCATTCACACCTCAATTCTAAATAATCTTTTAGTGCAGTTTCCCATTTTCTGCAAATTTTGTCATTTTCCATAATACTGTTTTTCGGACGATTTGCAGGTCGAGGAAACTCATCAGTACTACAAGGTTTTAAGTTAACGTTAATATTGCTCAGTTCAAATATCTTTTTTGCAAATCCATACCAGCTTGTATGACCGGAACCGCATATTTGGTATATTCCGTACGGTTTTTTCTCAGTTATTAATTTTACTATACCGTTAGCAAGTTCAACAGTCCAAGTAGGACATCCCACTTGATCATCCACAACTTTGAGTTCCGGTTTATCTTTTAAACTAAGCATTGTTTCAACAAAATTTTTACCATGGTGGCCATATAACCAGCTTGTTCTCGTAATATAATATTTTTCACAAGACTGAACTGCTTTTTCACCTGCCAATTTTGATTCACCATATACATTTATAGGATTTGTTTTATCATTTGGAAGATATTTATCCTTTTTTGTTCCGTCAAAAACATAGTCAGTAGAAATATAAATCAATGTTATATCAAGTTTTTTACAAACTTCGGCAATATTTTTTGTACCGTCCGCATTAATTTTATATGCCGTTTCTTTATCTTCTTCAGCTTTATCAACATTTGTATATGCTGCACAATGAATAACATAATCAGGCTTATATGTTGTCAAAACTTCTTCAACATTTTTTGGATTTGTTATATCCATTGTGTCTATATCAGTTTCAATAACATCAAAATCAATATCTTCAAGTATCGGACATAAATCCTGTCCGAGCATTCCTTTTGCACCCGTTACAAGCACTTTCATTATACGGCACCGACTTTCTTATTCTCTATACTCTTTATCCAATCCTGATTTTTCAAATACCAATCAATTGTTATTTTTATACCTTCTTCAAAAGTTAAAGACGGTTCCCAACCCAATTCTTTCTGGATTTTATCATTGCATATTGCATATCTTCTGTCATGTCCGAGTCTGTCTTTAACATATTCGATAGAAGATTCATCCTTACCCATTGCTTCCAATATTAATCTTGTTATTTCAAGGTTTGTTTTTTCATTGTGCCCGCCAATATTATATACTTCACCGATTCTGCCTTTGTGAAGGACAGTATCTATTGCACTGCAATGGTCATATACGTATAACCAGTCACGTACATTTAAACCGTCACCATATACAGGAACTTTTTCATTCTTTAATAACTTAGAAATAAAGAACGGAATTAATTTTTCGGGATACTGATATGGCCCGTAATTATTAGAGCATCTTGTATTTAATACAGGCATTTTATATGTCTCATAATAAGCTCTTACAACTAAATCTGCACTTGCTTTAGAAGCAGAATACGGACTATTTGGAGCTAAAGGCGTTGTTTCATAAAAATATCCGGTTTTTCCTAAAGTCCCGTATACTTCATCTGTAGATACCTGAAGATATCTTTGTATATTATTTTCTTTTGCAGCCTGTAAAAGATTTAAAGTTCCCTGTATATTTGTTTCAATAAATATTTCAGGTCCGGTAATAGAACGGTCAACATGGCTTTCAGCTGCAAAATTAACAACAGCATCAACTCCCTGAATTATTTCATTTACCAATTTTTTATCGCAAATATTTCCATGAACAAATGTATAATTCGGATTGTCTTTTATGTCATTAAGATTTTCTATATTACCTGCATATGTTAATGCATCTAAATTTATTATTTTATAATCAGGATATTTATTAAGCATATGTCTCACAAAACAACTGCCAATAAACCCTGCGCCGCCTGTTACGATTATTTTCATGACATAAATCCTCTAATACAACTAAACCTCTTTAATTATATTATAAAGGAAATATCAAAAATAGTTCTTTTTATTTTATTTCACAAAGAAGATTCGTAAATTCTATATCATCATAGTCAACTGTAGATATTTTATATAAATTATGACCTGTTTTTAAAGTAATATTATTTGGTTGATTTTGTTTAACCAACTCTGTCGGAATTTTTATTTTTTGATTATCACCGTTAATTTTAATATCAGATATTTTATTTCCGTTGAAATACAATGATGGAGGACTTGCATAAGCAGTAAGTACTCCGGATTGACCGAGACGCTGAGCTTCTATAGTATCTATCCCAATTATAGAACCTATTACAACATATAAATTTTCATCACGATTTATATTTTTTATATTAAAGTCTTTTGTATAAAAAGGACCGGCTGAACGCAAAGTAAAATCATTTGCATTTGCACTTCTTTGCGAATAAGAATCATCTCCGATATGAACCATATCCGTTTCTACAATTATATCTTTGGGTGTTGTCTTTTCAATACCGATATTAAAAGAATTTTTAACATCCTTATCTATCGTCATAGAAAAAGGTTTATAACCGTTCTTTTCAAGTGCCATTATAGTAGGCGAATTTATTTGAGTTTGCAACTTAAACGAGCCGTCTTTTGCACTCTTGGTATAGTAATTTTTAGACGGGATTTTTATAATAACACCTTCAATTGGAACATTAGTAACGGAATCATATATACGGTTAGTATTATATTTCGCATCTTTTTTTATTTCACCGTTTATAGTTTTGCAAATAACCGGAAGTCCCAGAATCAGAATTAAAATCAATACAAATTTTTTCATTTCTCTCAAACCTTTTTGTTAATTTAAGAGAAATTAAAAATTTTTTAAATATATAGTCGGGTATTCTTTCTATCCTATTATGCCAATAGTCCATGGCACATTACATATATACCAAGACGTTTATCGTATGAATTTCTGTCAAATTTACCATCCGCAACATATCTGCCGCCGGTATATTTTGTTGTTCCCGTATATACATATGAAGAAGCTAAGCCTTTTTTCTTCATACCATATCCGTTGTAGCTTTCTGCGAAATCCATCCATGAATCCAGACTGTTTTTATTAAATTCTTTATATTTATAATGACTAGTTAAGGCATCAACAGCAGCACTTGTCCAATCTTCAAAATACTTACCTTTAGGAACATGAGTTGTGGTTTTTCCTAAGGGATCTCCGTTATGAAGATATGTATTAAAGTTATTATTACTTTCTCGGTAGTGTATAGCACAAACCAATTCTGCAGGAATTCCTGTTAATTTTTCTACTTTTTTATATTCGTCTTCGTGTTCTTTGAATACTTTTTTCAAATTTTCCAATTCCGCTTTTTGTGAATCCGTCATATTTTCAGTCAAAGTAAAATCAAAATTATATTTATTTGAACTGTATTTTTCTTTTGTATTCTCTGCTTCTTTTGTTCTTATTTGGTTATCTATATCGTTTAGTTCACTCTCTGCCGTTTGTAATGCAGACTGAGCTGTTTGCAGTTCGGTTGCTTTTACTGTATCTATATTAGCTTCGGCTTCTTTAAAATCAGCCATTGCCTCTTTTGTTTCTTCACCGCAATTTTCCAATATTTTATTTTCAATTTCGGTTCTTTCTGTTTCCAATGTTTGGAGTTTTTCTTGTTCTTCAGAAAGTTTAGTTTCTAAATTTGATTTTTCTTTTTCTAATTGTTCTTTTTCCGATTGCTGTTTTTGTAATTGAATTTGAAGTGCTTTCAATTGAGCTTCAGCTTGTGCTTTTTCTGCAGCAGCATCGGAATTATTAGAATCATAAGATGCAATAGCTTCTTTAACAGCACTTATTTGTGACTCTGTTGAAGCAATTTCTGAAGCTTTTGCGGATATTTCTTTTTCTTTTGTATTTATATCAGAATTTAAACCGTCAATAACGGTATGCTGTTCATTTATTTTCTGCTGGTTTTCTGCCTGAGCAGTTTTTAACTCGTCAGAAACTTTTTCATCATTTTTTAATGCTTCTTCGTATGCTTCTTGTTTCGTTTTGGCATCTTCTTTTGCATGTTTTACTGCTTCATTTTCTCCGGAATAAATATCGGAAATGCTGTCTCTTGCTTTATCAACTTCTGTTTGTTTCTCACTTCTTTTTTGTTTTAATTCATCAAGCGACATATTATCCAAATTTGCATTCTGATTTTGGAAATTATTATTAGTATTTGTGTTTGTGTTTGTATTATCAAGACTGCCGCCGCTCTTATTTCCGCCGCTGCCTGATTTATGTGAACCTGACGAATTTGAAGCTTTTTTTGTTTCATCAACAACAGGAGTTTCTGAATCCGCAGCAGTTATATTATTATCAGTTGTTGGTGTTTGTTGACCCTCATATGAAAATTTCCCGTCAATGATATCATCAATTGCATTTCTTAAAGAATTTTCAGATATTGTTCCGTCTGCGCTACGAAGATAATCTTCAAATTTTTTCTTTTCTTCATCACTGAATATGCCGTCTCCGTTGTAATCCAGTGTATTAATTACTGTCGGATTATTATATGCTTCTTTTAATAATTCATCTACTTTTTTCTTTTCATCGACTATGTCATTAATTTTGTCTGAAGCTTGTTTATTATAATCATTTTTAAAATCGTTAATAGGTGTATCACCAATTATATCTGACATTTTCATTCCGTCCGGAAGCAGAGAATTTAATGCTTCCACATCAATATTATCCTGCATTAAAATATCATCAAACTGTTCCTGATTAATTGTACTTGCCTGTTCTTGCAATCCTTGCAACAGAGAAAAATCTATGGTTGAATTTTCATCTATTCCAAGATTATTTAATATATCTCCCAACAAAACTTTACTAAAATCTATAGAATTTTCGTCTGTTGTACTACCTGTTGAAGCGCCTATTTGTTCTTGTAAAAGACTTCTAAAGTTGGGATCCAACAGAAAAACACTGGCTTTTAAATCCTTGATATTGCCCAGATTTTTACCGTATTTATTATATTTTTGTGTTACATAACTTTCTAAAATTTCTTTTAATGATTTTAAATCCATATAATAATTCTCTGTCTAAATACTACATATATATATATTAAGTCATTTTGTACTATTTAAACATTAGTATACTTAATATTTCTTTACAAATTTTTATTTATATAAAATTAATTTATTATTTAATATAAAATAATGATAACGGATATCAATTTATGAATTATTCAAGACAGAGAGAAATAATATACGATACTCTCGCACGCAATGCAGTGCATCCTACGGCTGATAAATTATATGAGATTATTAAGAAAGAAAATCCTAATTCTAATATAGGTATAGCTACTGTTTACAGAAATTTAAAAGTTTTATCGGAAACAGGTCAAATAAAAAGAATTAGCGGGCTTGAAGAATCAGAACACTTTGACCATAATACTCATACTCATTATCACGTAATCTGCAAAAAATGCGGAAAAGTTTATGATGTAGATTCAAATTTTGCATCAAACATAATTAATGAAGCCGAGAAACAAACCGGTTATATAATTGACAGTTATGATATTGTTTTCCGCGGTATATGCGATTGCTGTCAAAAAAAATAGTTAGTTTTGCAATTGAATATAATTAATACAAGTGATATTTTAGAAAAGATTAGAAAAGGAGATAGTTTGCCATGAAAAAATATGTTTGCAGTGTATGCCACTATATTTATGAACCGGAAGAAAACGGAAATATTAAATTTGAAGATTTACCGGAAGATTATATATGCCCTATTTGCGGTGTAGGTAAAGATTTATTTGAGGAAGAACAATAATTAACCGGTTCTTGAGTGATTTGGGAAAGGAATGAAGATGTTTCAAAAAATTAAAGAAAATATATTTTATGCAGGTATGAATGACTGCGGAAGATTATTTTTTGACGAATTAATCCCGCTGGAAAAAGGTACAAGCTACAATTCATATATAGTTATAGGCAGTGAAAAAACAGCTGTTATTGATACTATGTATCCCAAATTCACGCAAGAATATTTAAAATCTTTTGATGAAAACGGAATAACAAAAGTTGATTATATTATCGCTAATCACGGAGAACAAGATCATTCGGGAAGTATACCAGCATTGCTTGAAAAATTTCCGAATGCAATTGTAGTAACGAATGCCGTTTGCGCCGGAAACTTAAAAGAAATGCTTTTAGTCCCCTCCGAAAAAATTAAAATAATAAAGAATGATGAAGAATTATCATTAGGGAATAAAACATTGCAATTTAAGATTACTCCGGGAGTTCATTGGCCGGATACAATGTTTACGTACATAAAAGAAGATAATATAATAAGCACTTGTGATTTTCTTGGAGCACATTACACATTTGATGACGTATTTGCCGTTCCGTCAAAAGAATTGGAAAAAAGCGCAAAAAAATATTTTGCGGAGATAATGATGCCATTCAGCAGCGTTTGCAGAAAATACATTCAACTTATAAAAGACTTAAAAGTTGAAATGGTACTGCCCAGCCACGGTCCGATTCACAAAAATCCTGATTATATACTGGATTTATACACGGATTGGGCAGGAGAAAAAGGGAAAAATTTAGTAATATTACCATACGTTTCTATGTATAATTCAACGGAAAATATGATTGATTATCTGTCGAACAAATTAAATGAAAAAGGAATAAATACATTTAAATACGATATGGTAAACGGTAATTTAGGTGATTTGGCAATTTCCTTAGTAGATGCCACAACCATTATAATGGGTGCATCTATGGTACTGGCAGGTCCGCATCCTGCGGCATTTAACACTGCATATTTAGCAAGTGTTTTAAGACCAAAGGCAAAAGTTGCATCTTTTATTGGCTCATACGGATGGGGAGGAAATTTATTCGGTAAACTTTCTGAACTTCTTGCACCTTTAAAACTTGATATTATTGAACCAATTCAAGTAAAAGGTAAAGCAAAAAGTGATGATTATATAAAACTGGATAATATGGCAGAAGAAATATACAAAAAACATAAAGAATTTGGTTTAATATAAAATCAATAAACAAGAAAAAGACAAAACATATGTTTTGTCTTTTTTATTCTTCTATATATAATTCATCAAGATTATGCATTGTTCCGCCTAATGGTGTCGGATACAAATTTTTAACTTTGTTTCTGACTGCCGTCATTGTTAGTGGTGAATACAGATATATAATCGGTCTTTCATCATATATTATTTGCTGATATTCATCATAAATCGCTTTTCTTTTTTTGAAATCCAGTTCAAGCGCACCTTTTTCCATAATCTCATCCAGTCGGGTTTCCCATTCAAGAATTTTATCATTCTTATCACCTGCAAATCTCATATTAAATAAATGCAGGTGTCCTCTTGAATTCCATACGTTTTTACCGCTGTGAGGTTCTAAAGGACTGCCTGTTAATCCCATTAAAACCATATCCCAGTCTGAAGTTGTCATCATTTTATTTACCAGCGAGTTAAATTCTATCGGTTTAAAATTAACTTGTATACCAAGCTCTTTTAAATCTTCTTTTACCATAACACCGCATGCTTCACGCTCTGTTTGACCGGCATTTGTATACAAATCAAATTCTACTTCATTGCCGTCTTTATCGTGTAATATTCCGTCTTTATCTGTGTAAAATCCGGAGTCTTTTAAAAGTTGTTTCGCATAGTCAATGTTTCTTTCATGTCCTGATGCGAGTTTCTCATTTAAAAATATTGAAGATAATGATTCTGCAGTATACAAAGGCTGCGCTGCACCGTTTGCAACATTATAAACCATTGCATTTCTGTCAATAGCATAATCTATTGCCGTTCTAAAGTTATTATCATTAAACCATTTTTGTTTTACAGGTTCTACGTAATCTTTACCTTCTTTATTTTTTCTTGTATTTAAATTAAATGCCAAAAACATTGTTCCGGTGTTCGGTCCCAGATTATATATTTTGTATTTTCCTTTTTTTTCTTTTTGTTTGAAGCGTGCCATATCCTTTCCTCTGACGGAAATCACATCAAGTTCACCTGCTTCAAATTTTAACAGTTCATTATTTAAATCACCGACTATTAATATTACGTATTTATCTATATACGGCAATATATTTTTATTCTCATCCATTGCATAGTAATTAGGATTTCTTTTAAGTATTACACGCTGTGCAGGAACATATTCTTCTACTATAAAAGCACCGGAGGCTACTATATTTTTAGGATTTATGGTTGTACCCAAATATGAATCAAAATACCTGTGACCTTTTTTTACAACGGATTTGAAAATATGTGCTGGTGCAATTTGCGTGCCCACAAGTCTTTGAAATGGTGCAAAAGGCTTTTTGATTTTAAATTCTACGGTATATTTGTCGAGTTTTTTTACTTGAGGATATTCTCCGTCAATTAGTACGGAATCTCTGGTGGAAGTATTGCCGAAGCCCGGAATTATAATTTCATTCCACGTAAATACAACATCATCTGCCGTTATTTCTTTACCGTCAGACCATTTTACTCCGCGTCTTAAAGTTATGGTATATGTTTTTAAATCGTCAGATACTTTCATTTCTTTTGCAAGAGCAGGTATAACTTCTCCCGTATCGGGGTCGGTAGAAAATAGAGGATCATACATTAAATCACCTATTTGTGATGATGTAGCATCTTTTGATACCCAAGGATTAAATGTTTTCGGACCTTCACCTATAGTGGAAACAACAATTTGACCACCGTATTTCCCGACTTTTGAACGAGACATTTTATAGTCAATTCCGTTGTAATATTGAGTTGAATATGGTTTATATTCAGTTAAATTATTTTGCTGTCCTGTATTTGATGAATTAGATGCAATATTTTGCTGTTCTCCGTTATCAATTCTAAAACAAGATACGGTGATTAATAAAACTATTGCAAGTAAAAAAATTATTTTTCTGAATTTTTTCATAATTTAAGATTATCACATCATGCAATAAATATAAAACTATACTGTTGGTTCCCCATATAGACACCACGTTTGGGCTTTATTAATTTTTACATTTGTAAAATCGCCGACATCTTTTGTTTCATCTTCAAAATGAACAATTTTATTATTATCGGCACGGGAATTTAAAATTATTTTCCCATCCTTCTCTGTTTTACTTTCAACAAGAACTTTTAATGTTTTTCCTACAAATTTTTCATTGGATTTCAAACAAACTTCTCTGTTTTTTTCGTTAAGCCTGTTTAATCTTTCATATTTTACTTCTTCACTTAAAAATTTATCGGTCATTTTACCTGCTTTTGTGAATGCTCTCGGAGAATATGCCGCCGTATTGGAATAATCAAGCTCCAATTCTTCCATAGCATCAAGCGTATCCTGAAACTCTTCTTCCGTTTCTCCGGGGAAGCCTGCTATAAAATCACTTGTAATTGCCACATCAGGGAAACGATTTCTTATTTTTTTCACTATTTCATAGTATTGTTGTTTTGTATAATGTCTGTTCATTTCTTCCAAAATATGCGAGTTCCCGGACTGCATAGGAATATGAAAATACTTACAAACCTTACTGCACTCTTCAACAGCATCAATTAGGTCATCAGTTATATCGGAAGGATATGAAGTTACAAAACGAATTCTAAACTCTCCTTCAAGCTTATTTAACTCCCTGAGCAAATTAGCCAGAGTGATATTCTTATCGTTAAAATCTTTACCGTAACTGTCTACATTTTGTCCAAGCAGTGTAATTTCTTTAAAGCCCTGTTTTATAATATTTTTAGCTTCTTCAATAATTTCTTCCGGTCTGCGGCTTCTTTCTCTCCCTCTTGTAAAAGGAACAACGCAGTACGTACAAAAATTATTACATCCCTCTATTATTGGTATCCAAGCATTAACAGAGTCTTTTCTTTGAATTTTAAAGTCATTTTGATTACATATAACGGGATTATTAGTAATCGCACACACTTTTTCTCCGTTTTCAATGCGCTTTATAAGTGTCGGAAGCTCATAAATATTATGAGTGCCGAAAATTAAATCTACATATGGAGCTCTTTTTCTTATAGAAGCTTTATCTTGCTGAGCAACACAACCGCAAATCCCGATTTTAATATCGGGATGTGTCTTTTTTCTTTTCCCCCATACTCCCAATTGACTATATGCTTTATCTGCAGATAATTGTCTTATACTGCAGGTATTAATAATTAATAAATCTGCATCTTTTTCATCTGTTATTTCTTCATAACCGAAATGAGAAAGAATACCTGCTATTCTTTCACTATCCGATTTATTCATCTGACATCCGAGAGTTTCTATATATAATTTCTTCATATTCTGATTATACAGTAAACACCGTATTTTTAAATCAAATTGTTTAACGGTTTGAATTATGATATACTTCAATAGAAGCATAAGGAGATATTATGACCACATTTGTAAAAGCAAGCCATATACTTGTAAAAACCGAAGAAGAAGCTAAAAAATTAAAAGACGAAATCGCATCGGGAAAAGATTTTGCTGATATTGCGAAACAGGTTTCTCTTTGCCCTTCAGGAAGAAATGGCGGAGATTTAGGTTATTTTACAAAAGGACAAATGGTTAAAGAATTTGAAGATGCTTGCTTCTCCATGAAAGTTGGAGATGTTTCAAACCCTATTAAAACTCAATTCGGATATCATTTAATATATTTAACTGATAAAAAAGACTGATGGATATAAAACTAATAGAACATTTAAGAAATTACCTGTCAAAAAATGATATTGACGGTATTATAATAAATTCAACAAATGAATTCCTTGTTGAATATAATAGACTGGATATAAATTCCAGATATTATGTTACTGATTTTACAGGTTCAACCGGCGATGTTCTTTTAACCTCGGATAAAATATATCAATTTGTTGATACCAGATATCATGAACAGGCAGATAATCAGGTCAATCATGATTATGTAGAAGTCGTTAAAATACCGCTTACAAAATCTTACTTTACGGCATTGACGGAAATTCTTCCTTCTTATTTTAAGCTCGGAATTATTTCTACAAAATTATCAAAAAAATTCTATGATGCTCTTGTAAAAGCAGCTCAAACCAAAAATTCTTCAGTAAAAATTTTGAATTCTGATCCTGTTATAGAATATGAAAAAGAAAATATAAAACCTGTTAACTACAATGTATTTTCTGTTCAAAAAAGCATTACGGGATTCGATGCCGATGAAAAATATAATATGCTTAAACAATATATAGAAGGTGAATTTAATGTACTTGTCACTTCGCTTGAAGATATTGCTTATTTAACGAATTTACGTTCTTATGATTTTGATTACAGTGCAATTTTTCCTGCTAAAGCAATAATTAATGAAAATGAAGTCAGAATTTATACTGATTGTACACTTCCTTTTATAGGGAACTCCTTTAAGGTATTTCCGTTAAATGATTTTGAAAAAGATTTAAAATCTATAGAAAAAACCACATTATACATAGATGAAGACCGCCTTACCATATATGATTATAATTTAATTAATAAATCCAACCATATTTTAAACAGTTATTTAAAGCTTTATAAAACAGTAAAAAACGAAAATGAAATTAATCATATGAAAGAATGCTTCAGACGTTCTGATGAAGCATTAAAAGTCATCTATGAAATGATTAATTCTGATACCGTTTATTCCGAATATGATTACTACGAAGCACTGGTAAAAGCAATGAAAGCCAACGGGGCTTTATCTTTAAGTTTTAAACCGATAGTTTCTTCAGGAACAAACACTTCAATTGTTCATTATTCTACCCCGTCTAAAGAAAAAATGGTAAATGACGGCGATTTCTTACTGGTTGATTACGGCGGATATTATGAAGGCGGAATTGCAACTGATACTACAAGAACCTTTATTAAAGGAAATGCTTCAGCAGAACAAAAAATGGTATATACAGCTGTCGTTAAAGCATTCTTAAATGCTTATTACACAAAATATGACAAAAAAGCCGCTTATTTTGATATCGATAAGATAGCCAGAGATATAATTAATAAAACGCTTCCTCCTGAATTTCCGTTTGCACACGGAACAGGACATGGTGTGGGAATCTCAGTTCACGAAAATCCTCCCCGAGTTTCATCATCTGAAGCTGCAAAAACTAAAATTATAGAAAATACTGTTTTTTCGATTGAACCGGGTGCATATAAAGAAGGATGGGGAGGTATTAGAATAGAAAATACAGTATATGCAAAAAAAGAAGAAGATAAAATGATTATGCAATCTTTATCTCTCTTTCCGTTTGAAATTAAATTAATTGATTTATCTATGATGAACGATTTTGAAAAATTTTATTATATGAAATGGCAGGCTAATGCATGTGTTCTGTAAATACAATTTCAAATAATAAAATTAAAGAGATTGTAAAGCTTCATCAAAAAAAGTACAGAGAAGAAACTGGTCTTTTTATTGCTGAAGGTTATAAAATTCTGGAAGAACTTATAAATATTAATGCGGAAATAAAAGAAATATATACACTAAAAGAAATAAAAATAAATACAAAATCCTTACCTGTTCAAATTATTGATGAAGCAATAATGAAAAAAATATCAACTACGGATACTCCGTGTGAAGTACTTACCGTTGCCAAAATAATAAATCATAAAATAGGTGAATTTAAAAACTCAAATAAAATACTTTTACTTGAAAACATAAGCGACCCGGGAAATCTGGGAACAATTATAAGAAGTTCTGCAGCATTTGGTATACAGGGAATTATATTGTTTGGCAATTGTGTTGAATTATATTCTCCTAAAGTTATACGTTCAACAGCGGGTAACTTTTTTAAAGTTCCGATTATTAATATAAAGTCAACAGAAGAACTTAATAAATATTTTCCGTCACACATAAAAATAGCAACTTCATTATCAAAAGCAAATAATATTTCACTAAAAGAAGCAGCAAAATTAAATAAATATATTATTATGTTTGGTTCTGAAGCAAAAGGACTCTCAAAAGAACTAACTCAAATTTCTGATAAAAATATAAAACTTGAAATGAAAAACAACGTAGAATCACTTAATTTGTCAGTAAGTGCTTCTATAGTTTTATATGAATTAATGCAAAATTAATTTTTTATTTATATAAAAGACAAGAAACTATTGAACTATCCGAACTATAACAATCGGGTTTTACTGTTTTACAATCATTTAATCTGCGATTACATCTGGGTTCAAACGGACATCCCTCAAATATATCCTTAATAGACGGAGGCTGTCCTTCTATAGTTTCCAGTTTTGTAGAATTAAAATCAGGCAGTGCTTTTAATAATGCCAAAGTATAAGGATGCTTTGGCTTTTTAAATAATTCCGCAGCCTGCGCTTTTTCAACAACATGTCCATTGTACATTACCGCAACTTTATCCGCTACCTCATGTACCAGTCCAAAATCGTGAGAAATAAATATAAAAGATGTTCCCATCTCTTTTTGTATTTCTTTTAATAATTCCATAATTTGCGCCTGAACCGTAACATCTAATGCAGTAGTCGGTTCATCAGCAATAATTATTTTTGAATTACATGCTATTGCCATTGCAATAATAACTCTTTGACGCATACCTCCTGAAAATTCATGAGGATATGATTTTAATCTTTCCTTAGCATTCGGTATTTTAACCTTATCTAATACGTCTGCAGCAACTTTTTCCGCTTCATTTCCTTTTAAATGCTGATGCGTTTCTATAACTTCCAATATTTGTGAACCTATTGTATATAACGGATTTAATGATGTCATAGGATCTTGAGGTACAAGTGCTATTTCTTTACCTCTGATTCTCTGCATTTCATTTTCCGGAATGCGGAGTAAATCTTTTCCGTTAAATATTATTTCTCCGGAATTTATTTTAGCATTAGAAGCTAAAAGTCTTAAAACAGACATTGCTGTTACTGTTTTTCCGCAGCCGGATTCTCCCACTATTGCAAGCATTTCGCCTTTATTTAATTCTAAATTGACATTGTGTAATGCTTTATAATATGTACCGTTAGAAAGAAATGATACATTTAAATTTTTAATTTCCAAGATACTCATAAATTCATATTATATTATGTCTTAATTAAAATCAATTATGCAAATTACTATAAAAAAAATACTAAATACTTATGTTCTGATATTAAATATGCTTATGCTAAATAAAACAAAAGATAATCGGTTATACAAATGTCGGATTTGACTATTAAAAAAATATTATTAAATGAATAGTATGAAGAAAATATTTTTATTAATTTTTAGTGTAGTGTGTATATGTATTACAAGTGCTTCCGCTCAAATGGTTATAGAAGGTAATATTTCTATGAGCGATAAAGTACCTCAGGAATTTTTCGGAGATTGGAAAGTTCATGCAGTTTGTACAAAGTCAACAAACAAAGAGTACTTTGACAGTACCAGTATGGATATTTGGACTCTGACAAGACGCGGCGATGTTATTACATTAATGAATCCTCTCTCAGGTGCAAGAGCAGATATCACTGTTAATGATGTAAAAGGAAAAACTGTTAAGTTTGAAAAAAAGACCGTATATCCAGATGAAGTGTCGGTTGAAACCCCAATTCTAACTTTACAAGGTGACAATTTTACCGGAGTTGATAAAATAAGTATAAAAACATATAAAGACGGGAAACTTTTAAAAGAAGATTACGTCGAATATCAAGTAAAGGGTACTAAAATTTCAGGAGCACCAATTTCAGGAATTTTAGGCTGGTAAAAGGAGAAATTGAGGGAGTATGTCAGAAAAACAAGAATTAAACTATGATGTAATTATTTTAGGCTCAGGACCTGCCGGATTTTCAGCAGGTATATATGCGGCAAGAGGCGCACTAAAAACAGCTATACTTGATATCAATATGTTTGGCGGTCAACCGTCTAATTACTTGGAAATAGAAAATTATCCGGGTTTTTCTTTAATAGGCGGATTTGAATTAATGGAAAAATTTGAAGAACATGCCGATAAATTCGGTGTTGAAAAATTCCCCATGGTTGAAATTCAAAGAATTTCTTTAAACGGAGAAATAAAAGAAATAGAAACTATTGATTCTTTATTTAAAGCAAAATCAGTAATTATTGCAACAGGTGCTCAATCTAAGAAACTTGGTATTAAAGGAGAAGAAGAATTTAAAGGCAGAGGCGTCAGCTATTGCGCAGTTTGTGACGGTGCTTTTTATAAAGACAAAACCGTTGCTGTTATAGGAGGCGGCAATTCTGCACTTGAAGAAGCTGTTTATTTGACTAAATTCGCAAAAAAAGTATATGTTATTCACCGCAGAGATGAATTTAGAGCGGATAAAATTGTTCAGGAAAGAGCTAAATCAAACGAAAAAATAGAATTCGTATTAAATGCTGTCCCTATTGAAATTCAAGGAACAAATACCGTAGAAAAAATAATACTAAATAATACACAAACTAATCAACAATCTGTATTATCAGTTGACGGAGTATTTCCATATATAGGTTTAACTCCTAATACAGAAATGTTTAACGGACAGCTCAGACAAAACTCTCAAGGATTTATTGAAACGGATGTAAATATGCAAACTTCCGTATCAGGAGTATATGCAATTGGTGATGTCAGAAACACCCCTCTGAGACAAGTTGTTACAGCCGCTGCAGATGGTGCCGTTGCTGCTTGCAGTGCGGTTAAATTTGTAGAAACAAAAACTCCTGTTCAAGCTTAATTTCTATATTTTTAATTCTTATGCTAATATTTAATTATGGAATTTAAGAAGATTTTAATTATTAGAACAGGTGCAATAGGAGATGTAGTTCATACTACAGGACTTGTTCATGCAATAAAAAAAGCATATCCGGAGATTGCTATACATTATATGACAAACCCTATGCTTGAATTTATGCTTCAAAACGACTCGGCTATTGATAAGGTCATTACTATTGAACCCAAGTTTAAACTTTTTTCTTCTTATACTGCAGAAATGGCAAACATTCTGAAAAAAGAACACTATGACCTTGTTATAAACTTACAGCCTTCTTTTAAAATTCGTTCATTAACATTCCTGTCCGGAATAAAAAAAGAAGCACTATACAAAAAAGATTTTAAAATGCATGCCGTTACTAATTTCTGGTATACGGCAAAAAAACTGCTTCCGGAGATTAAAGAAGAAAAAGAAATTAAAATATTCCTTTCGGAAGAAACAATAAATAAAGCAAAAGAAAAACTAAAAGATTTTAAACGTCCGTTTATTGTTATAAATGCAGGCGGTATGTTTTCGAAAAGACAAGGAAGAACATACCCCAGAAATAAATGGATTGATTTAGGAAACAAAATTCAAGAAAAATACAATGGAACTGTATTCCTAACCGGCGCCAAAGAAGATGCGGAATTTCTTCTGCCGTTAGGACAGATACAAAATTCAGTAAATTATATAGGCTGGTTCTCTCTTGAAGATTCTTGTGCGATTATTTCTCAAGCAGATTTAATGATATCCGGAGACTCCGGACCATTACATATCGCAACAGCTTTAGGTGTAAAATCAATCGGTTTATATGGTTCAATGCCGGTAAATCGTACCGGATGTTATTGCAACGGAATAAGTATACAATCACCAAAATCTTGTGTACCTTGTAACCGCCGCAAATGTAAATTAATAAAAGGAACCGATAAAATTTATACTCCTTGTATGTATGAAATTAACCCTGATACGATTTTGAATAATATTAATTTATAATAAAACCCTTTCGCTATGCTCCGCAGTCGTTCACTATTGTTTTAGTTACTTCGGGTTCGCTCCCTTCGGTCGACTCCACCCTACCGAATTTTTTGCAAAAAAAAGGTCGCATCAGCGACCACAGTCTTGTTATGGAGAAAAGGAGTGAAGGAAAATAAGTAATAAAGAAAATTGACTTTACTTATTATATTCCCATTTCTCAGTATATATAACGTATATATTAAATATATATTAACATTTTGCAATAAAAAAGGTATGTAATTAAACATACCTTTTTTGTTATTTTTTATAATGTTATTTCTTTAAGAATTCAGGAATGTCAAGAATTTGAGAAAAACCGCTATCTTGTTTATTAACAGGTTTTTGCTCTTGAACATTTGAAGAAGGTGAACCGCCAAAATATTTAGCAACATCAAAAGGTTTATTTTCTTCTTCTTGAGCAAATTGTTCTACTTGGTTTTTCTTTAATTCAAAACCTGTTGCAATTACGGTAATTTGAATTTCACCTTGAATTCTGTCATCTATTACAGCACCAAAATGAACTGTTGCATCTTCTGAAACTGCATCATGAATTACTTGAGCTGCATCGGTTACTTCGTATAATGTCATATCAGGTCCGCCTGTTACGTTCATTATTATACCTGATGCACCATTAATTGATGTTTCAAGTAACGGTGAATTAATTGCTGATTTTGCAGCTTCCAATGCTCTTCCTTCACCTGTTCCGCGTCCGATACCCATTAATGCAGAACCTGAAGATTCCATTACGCTTCTTACATCTGCAAAGTCTACGTTTATAAGTCCGGGAACTGTAATTATATCAGATATACCTTGAACACCTCTTAAAAGAACTTCATCTACAACTTGGAAAGCTTCTCTCATTGTTGTTCTGCGGTCTACTACTTCTAATAATTTATCGTTTGGAATAACTATTAATGCATCAACTGTTTCTTTTAATTTTTCAAGACCTTGAATGGCTTGATTCATTCTCTTCTTACCTTCAAAACTGAACGGTTTTGTTACTACACCGATTGTTAATGCACCTAATTCTTTTGCAATTCTTGCAACTACAGGAGCTGCGCCAGTACCTGTTCCGCCGCCCATACCTGCTGTTACAAATACCATATCAGCTTTTCCGATTGCATTTACTATATCATCTCTGGTTTCTTCTGCTGACTTCTCACCTTTTTCAGGGTTTCCGCCGGCACCAAGACCGTTTGTTATTTTACTTCCTATTGTTATCTTATGCTCTGCCAAAGACATACTTAAAACTTGAGCATCTGTATTCATTGCCCAAAATTCTACGCCGCTGAGACCAGCTTTAATCATTCTGTTTACTGCGTTTCCGCCACCGCCGCCAACACCTATTACTTTAATATCTGCGGGTGTACCGCCATTTTGTTGTGTTGTTGCTGAACCATTACTTGTTTCTTTCTTGCCAAAAATGTCTGGAACAAAATTTTCCACTTATTCGCCCTCTTTTTATTCTATTACTTTGTTTCGTTCGACTAATCCACTCTCATTACATGGTATTCGTCATTCCTTAACTAATAACATAGTATTGTAAATTATTTAAATAGTAAAGAAAAATTATGAAAAATATTATAGAATGTTAATATTATGTTTAAAATATTAATAAATTCTGTTATTCAGACTTATCTATAGTTTATTACTTGTCTTACCTATTATATTTGCGGCAGTTGTCAAATTATATGCAATATCTCTATACACCTTTGCGGCCTCTCCGTATGGTACTGCCGTATTCATTAATTCATCTACATTCTGGTTTATACCGGCTAATGTTTCAACTGTCTTTTCTATTTTTGTTTTTCTCTCTTTCATAAAAAAATAATTTATTAAAGGTGTAGAAGATATAAAATGTTCTATTGCTTTTTTTAAATTCTCGGCCAAAGAATTTTTTTTATTTTCAATAAAGAAATTATCAATATTTTCCTGTTTGTTTTCATTTTCTGTTTCTTCTGCTTCGTCAGGCAAATATTCACTGTCCAGTGTATTTAGTCTTTTATTTTTTCTTCTCTTTTTTAACGTCTTTTTGGTATTATTTTGTATTTTTTCTGTTATAAATTCAGGTGCAAATATGTTAGCATTAATAGGACGATTATCTGTATCTATCGCCATATTTATTGTATTTCCGGTATTTTTTGTGTAAAAATTTACCGGCTGATTTAAACTTTTTCCAAGAAATTCCATATAGTTTCCCTATTATTATTATATTAGGGAACTAAAATTTTTTACCGTTCAA
>JAEEGL015983661.1_pt1 | contig 43615 bp, 38 predicted proteins | sample 9134231 | NCBI WGS metagenome assembly JAEEGL01 (sample SAMN16246548, study PRJNA631951) | gut metagenome | biome: gut microbiome; feature: rumen; material: fiber-attached | host: Bos | place: Iran: Karaj | collected 2018-10
CTTGGCGGCGTTGAAGGCCCAGTAGAAGCAGTTGGCCGAGCTCGAGGCGGCGACAACCACCAGGGGAGCCTCGCCGTTGCGGCCGTAGAGGGCCTGGTCGAGGTCGCTCTGCTCAGTCTTGGTGGGCAGACCCGTCGAGGGGCCGCCGCGCTGCACGTCGACAACCACGAGCGGAAGCTCGGTCATCACGGCCAATCCCAAGGCCTCGCTCTTCAGCGAGAGGCCGGGACCCGAAGTGCTGGTGCAGGCAAGTGCACCGGCATAGCTGGCGCCGATGGCGCTGCAGATACCGGCAATCTCGTCTTCGGCTTGGAACACGCGGGCTCCGAGGCTCTTGTGCTTGGCAAGCTCCACCATGACGTCGGTGGCGGGGGTGATGGGGTAGGAGCCCAGGAAGAGGCGGCGGCCGCTCTTCTCGCTGGCGGCCAGCAGGCCCCAAGCGGTGGCCACGTTACCCGTGATGTTGCGGTAGCGGCCTTTCTCCATCTTGTCGGCGTGTGCAACTTCGAAGATGTGCGAATGCATCACCTCCAGTTTGTCGGCATATTCGTAACCTTCGGTCAGCACGGCCTTGTTCAGGGTGATGACGGCAGGCTTCTTGGCAAATTTGCGCTCCAGATAGGCAAAGGTGTGGTCGAGGGTCTTGTGGGTGGCATAGAAGATGATGCCGAGGGCGAACATGTTGCGGCTCTTGTCGGCGGTCTTCTTGTCGACGCCCTGTGCGTCGCCGATCTTCTCGGTGAAGCTGGTGATGGGGGCCTTGATGATGGTGTAGGCGCGCTCCAGCTCGTCGGTGAAGGGGTTCTCCTTGTATCCGGCCTTCTCCATAGCTTCGTCGGTGAAGGTGTCGATGTCGACGATGACGGTGGCACCCTTCTTGGCCCACTTCAGCTGGCTCTTGAAGGCTGCGGGGTTCATGGCGACCAGTATGTCGCATTTGTCACCCGAGCTGTAGATGTGGTTGCCCACATGCACCTGGTAGCCAGACACACCGGCGATGGTGTTGTGCGGGGCACGTATCTCGGCGGGGTAGTCGGGGAAGGTGGCAATGTCGTTGCCGGTCAGAGCCGATGCGTCGCTGAACAGCGTACCGCTGAGCTGCATGCCGTCTCCCGAGTCGCCAGCAAATCGGACAACGAGGTCCTCTTTATTAACTATCTGATTTTCTGACATGTTATTTATGTATTTTTAATTATTGTTAATTAACTTTGAAAATGCAAATATACAAAATAAAAAATATCCCACAAAAAATAATTATCAACCTATCATGAACTTCAGTTACATGTTCAACTCAGAGTAGAAGAAAAGAGTGCCAAAATTTGGTGCTCTCAAGTAAAACGACTGCGCTGGTGTTGCTTTTACTATTTGGATATAAGACGTAAACAGAGAGTGCCGCGGACGGCATGCAGGCGTCGTGGCGAGGTGTCTACGCCTACAGATGTCCGCTTGTTGTCCGCTTGTTGTCCGGTTGTTGTCCGGTTCTAAAGCGGACAACAAGCGGACAACAAGCGGACCTGGGTCGGACTCAGGTGGGAGTCAGGAGCCTCTTTGTTGCACTTGGTAGTTGCGTCTACGAATTCCAGACATTTGTCCATTAGGCAATATTTCCACTTGTGCTACGTTATAGCAACTAAACGCATAGTATGACCTATGTTATTATTGCCATCTGCCTTTTTTCGCCACTATTGATAATGTGGCTCACATACCGCTTTCCACTGCTCAACAAGGTGGGTACCATAATCATAGCCTATGTCATAGGCTGTTTGCTGGGGCTCACAGGCCTGATTCCAGACACCCCCGAGGTGCACAAGGTGCAGACCGACATAGCCACCTACACCATCCCCTTCGCCATCCCGCTGCTGCTTTTCTCGGCCGACATCCGCTCGTGGACAAAGCTCGCACCCTCGTTCATCAAATCCACTCTCCTCGGCATCCTCGGCTGCTGCCTGGCCATCGTCATCGGCTTCCTCGTCTGCCACGGGGGCGACAAGGCCACCTTCGCCGCCATCGGCGGTATGCTCACTGGCCTCTACACCGGCGGCAACGCCAACCTCGCCTCCATCAAGGTGGCTCTCGGCGTCGACGACACCGTCTATATCATCACCTCCGCCTACAGCACCCTCCTCAGTGCCGTCTACCTCATCTTCGTCATCCTCTTCGGCAAGCGCGCCCTCCGGCTCGTCCTGCCCGACTTCAAGTTCGACAAGGACGCCCCCGGCAGCGACCCTGCCCAGCCGAAGAACCACGACCGCGAGCTCTTCTACGGCCTCTTCCGCAAGGACAACCTGCCCGCCCTGGGCAAGAGCCTCGCGCTAACAGTCGTCATCATCGCCCTCGGCGCCGGCATCGCGCTGCTCTGCCCCAAGTCCATGTTCCAGACCATCTTCATCCTCGCCATCAGCACCCTGGCTATCATAGCTTCCACCAACAAGCGCGTGCGCGGCTGGGATCGCACCTTCGAGGCCGGCACCTATATGATATTGGTCTTCTCCATTGCTGTGGCTTCGCAGGTAAACACCGGCACCATCGGCAGCATCGACTCGCGCATCTTCCTCTTCATCAGCATCGCCACCCTTGGCTCGCTCCTGCTCCATGTGCTGCTCAGCGCCCTGTTCCGCATTGACACCGACACCACGCTGGCCGCCAGCATCTCGCTCATCTGCTCGCCGCCCTTCGTCCCTGTGGTGGCCGGTGCGGTGAAGAACAAGGCTATCATCGGCCCCGGCATCGCCGTCGGCCTCTTCGGCTACGCCGTAGGCACCTATGTCGGCTTCTTCCTCGCCAAGTTGCTGCTCCTCATGTAAAAAAGAATACTATGACAAACAAGTTTGAAGATACTATCCACAAAAGCCTCCATCAATACCTGGTGGGGGTAGGGGAGGTCGACGAGCGCCTGCCCGAATGCCCTGACGTCACCGACCGCTGGCAATCCATCGGGCAGTCATATATCCCCGACGGAGCCCGCGAGTACCGCGACTACCCCGTCGCCAGCCTCGGCTGGATGATGTACATCGGAATGGCCGTCGCCAAGCTGTGGAACGACGAATGGGAGATATACTCGCAGATAGAAGACCTATATATCTACATGCGCGACAAGCGCGGCTACGACGCCCTCGACGAGTATATCTGCGAGGATGTGCTGATGGTGCGCGGAAAGGGCGTCGAGAGCCTCGCCCAGGTCGTTGGCGAGTGCGCCGCACGTGTCAATGCCGACCTCATGCGCGAGCACCTCGAACCCGGCACCCGCGAGGCTTTCGAGGCATACGTGGCATGCCTGCGGCAGCTATACCTCTTCGGCATGGCCATGCAGCTCAAGCGTATGGGGTATCACATGCAACGCCTGCAATGAACCTCACCGAGACCATAGACGGCCGCGAATGCACCTTCTATACGATGGACGGTGCCCGTACCCTCGTGCTCCAACCTGTCGACGACCACGACCGCGCCCTGCTCGACAGCGAGGTGGCCCTGATACGCAGCCTCGCCACGGTGCCCTTCAACCTCGTAGCCTTCCGCATCAGCGACTGGATGTCCGAACTCACCCCCTGGCCGGCGCCTCCCGCCTTCGGCAGCCAGCCCTTCGGCTATGCCGCCGAAGCCACGCTGCGCTATCTCTCCGACCTGCTGCTCCCCGCGCTGGCTGCGCGGTTCGAAGTGCAGCGCACCATCCTCGGCGGCTACTCCCTGGCAGGCCTCTTCTCTCTATGGGCGGGCTATAACTCCAGCCTCTTTCACGCCATCGCCGCCGCCTCGCCCTCCGTGTGGTATCCGCAGTGGATGGAATATATCGCTGGCCGTGAGCTCCACAGCCAGGCTGTCTACCTGAGCCTGGGCGACCGCGAGGCGCGCACCAAAAATCCCATCATGGCCCATGTCGGCGACGCCATACGCCTACAGCACCGTCTGCTCTCCGCCCAAGGCGTCGTCACAACAATCGAGTGGAACCCCGGCGGCCACTTCGTCGACCCCGACAAGCGTATTGCCCGCGCCTTCGCCTGGACGCTCGGGAAATTGATAAATTGAAGAGACACCGTCGACATAGGTCACCTATAGGGGAGCTTGACCTATGGCATAGGCAAGCATACGCACATGGGTGTCATATAGCCGTTTCCTGACCGCAATACATACGTAATGAGACCTTTGCATCGGGTGTCACCAAGGACCGACCTATGTTGACACCTCTACAGCGTATGGCAGGGGATGCGCTGTGCCAAATGTAAGAGGGAGGACTTCTATGGAGACAGAATAGACAAGTGAATAATCCGGACTGTTCATTCCGCCGTTATCCAATCAGCCATTGCTGATAGTATTCGTCAGGGCAGGTCCGTCCGTTACATTCCTCAAGCAGTAACTGGCAGCTGACTATCACATCAGGAAAGGCGTAGGGGTCGGGGTCGGATTGCTCGGCACGTGTGAAGTACTTCAGCGCCTTTTGGAGACAGTCGCGGGCGGTGTCGGAGTGGCCCAAACAAAGGTGAGCAATGCCCATCCTGCGGTAGTAAATGCCTGTCTGGAAGTCGGTGCTTGAGTCGGAGCCGGCCTCTTTCAAGATCCGTTCCAACGCTGTCATGGTGTGACGGATGCCCGTCGCATAGTCTTCCTTAAAGCAATAGAGCTTGCCAAGGAAACCAAAGGCATCTTCCATGCCGATGTCAAAGCCTTTCTCGTCATAAAGTTCCAACCGCTTATAGATATCCATCGCCTCCTCGTGGCAGGCGATTGCCTCGTCCACACTGTCTGCACATGTGTAAGCTTTTCTGTTCAGAAGCAGGGCATAGGCTTGCCCATATTTGTTGAAGTCGTTTTGAGCCAATGCCTTCCGCAACTCAAGCAGGTCGTTGAACACCTCACGCGCTTCCGCTTCACGGTGCTCCGATATGTACAGCGTAGAACTTAACCTTTCCAGGACTCCCGCCAGCTCGTCGATATCACCCTCATGGCGGCAGCTCGCCTCGTATTCGCGGCAAAGGCGTATCTCCTCCTCGCGGTCGGTGGCCGACGTCAATATGTCCAGTCTTCTAATATATTCATCTTTTGTCATATAGAGCCAGATGATTGTTTTGTTTCCGAATGCAATTATATATTAGAAAACACGATTGGCAAAAAATAATTGTGTTAATAAGCGTTAAAAATTCTCTTGTTAAAAAACCGGATATAGTATTGAGATAGTAATCATAGTCTTCGCTGGAGTTTGCTAAAATCACTTCTGTTGTAAAAAAAGGACTATATACATGTTGACACTGTCGGGTGGTTTCTCTGTAGAACAATGCCTGGGGGGACAAGCACGGTAAGCCTGGTCGTAATGAAGCCTCTGTATCATGCACCAGTGAACGGCCAAAAGATGCCAAAAAAGTGGTTCTGATTTTCAATTAGTTACCGGTTGTTCTTTGACTGTTCTTTGGCTTAAGCCAAAGAACAGTCAAAGAACAACCAAAGAATATGCTGAAAACAAATGAATTATATATTGTCCAAATTTTGGGGGATTTTACTGTCAATAGATATATAAATCTAAAAAAATGGTTTTTGCGTTATAAAACAAAATGCATACTGTTATGACAACAAATACCATTAAAGGCTGCTTGATGCAAGCTAAGGACTTTTCGGAGCAGGAGGTCACTGTCCGCCTGACTGGTGAGGAGGCGGCAACAATCAAAAAACTTGGATGCAACTACGACGGCGAGATTAACAACGACACTTATGGAAAAAAAACTCTCTGAGAGCGGACTGATGCCGATTCTGAGGGACGGCTCCAAGGAACTCTACAAGAAGTTCTTTTGGGGGTGTAACCTCTTGTGTTTTCAGCGGCAAGTATATACCTGAAAAGTTTCCAAAGCAACAGTTTGATATATTTTAACGTCAGTATTAATAAGTGTTAAAATATTGTCCTGGAGAAAATCTGTGCGTATCATTGCCGATGAAATCAAAACGCGGACATTACACTTGTCTTTTTTCATGCGATGTTGTTTGAATCGTTTTTTTTTCGTAAATTTGCAAATCAATTAGAGTCTTCATTAATTACATGCAAATAACCCATAAGTATGAAAATAATGCAGAAACCGACAGCGACAGCAGGACTGATAGCGAGGGACCTATTGATAAGTAAAGAAACGAAGATGCCCCATTAGAGCAACCATCTGACCCCGTGCGCATCACCCTCGACACTGACCACTCGCCCAGGCATTCGCTGACTGCTGAGGAGAGGAATTTCCTGCAGCGGATGGCGGCGTATAGGCTGCCCCTCGAGAGGTCGCAATCGAGGAACATGAAAACGTATCTTCCTTTTGGCACGTATTACTACAATGGCAATCATTCTGCTTTATCCGACCTCCTCCTATGTCGAGGATGTGGCTCTGTACGGGAAGCTTGAGGAGCTGATGGCTCACAAAGGAAAATGACAATCAACGAAAAATAATGAGACTATGAAGATAATAGCCACCAGCGACTGGCATCTGGGCAATATGTTCCACGGGAACGACCGCCTGCAGGAACACCGTCATTTCCTGCAATGGCTGCAGAATCAAATCAAGGAACTGCAACCCGACGCGCTCCTTGTCGCAGGCGACGTATTCGACAACGGCAACCCGTCAGCGGCGTCGCAGTCGGCCTACTACGAGTTCCTCGCCGACGTCACCCAACGTTGCCCCAACATCCAGATTGTCATCACCGCCGGCAACCATGACTCGGCTTCACGCCTCGAGGCACCGCGACCGCTACTCGCCCGCTATAAGGTGGAGATTCGAGGCTCGGTGCACCATACCTGGGAGACAACACCCGAAGGTGGACGCTGGGTGAACAACTACGACGACCTCGTCATCCCAATAAGGAATCGCGACGGTGAGGAGGTGGTCGTGCTGGCGGTGCCCTATCTGCGTTCCGACGTGGTGCGTAACGCCGACTACTCGCAAGGTGTGAACCTCTTCCTGCGCGAGCTCACACAAAAGGCCCGCGAGCTGCATCCCGGCCTGCCGCTGGTGATGATGGCCCACATGTATGCCAAAGGTGCCGAGATCGCCACCAAGGACGCCAGCGAGAAGATTGTCATCGGCGGCCAGGAGGAGGTGAATATGGAAGGTTGGAACGACCACCCCGACTACCTGACGTGCGGACATATACACAAACGACAGCATATATGGAACACCGACTGGGCCCGCTATACAGGCAGCGTGCTCCCCATGTCGTTCGCCGAAGTCAACTACAAACACGGTGTCGACCTGCTCACGCTGGCCGGCAACAAGGTGCGGCAGGAGTTCCTGGAATACAAACCCCAGCACCAACTTCGCATCCTACCCGAAGCCGACGAGGACCTGACGCCGCTCAAACTCAAGAAACTGATGGATGCCGAGCTCCGGTTGCGTGGCGAAGATGGAAAGCTGAGCGACAGCTTCGACTATGTGATGCTGAAGGTGAAGATGGAACGGGTCAACAACGACGTCCTCAAGGAACTCGAGGACTATCTGAACACCAAGGATGCTGTACTGTGCAAGATACAGAAGATTGTCCCCTCCATCGACTTGACGACCATCGTCGGCAACCAGAGCATAGTGACTATCGACGACATCCTCGACCGCGACCCGCTCGAATCGCTCAAGGAAGCCTTTGCCGTCAAACATGAACGCGAGATGAGCGACGCTCAGGTGGCGATGCTCCAAGAACTTGTCGCAAGTGTCAGAAACGAAACCAAAGACTGATTATGAAAATCCTCAAACTTGAAATATTGAACCTCGCCTCGCTCGACCGCGAAGGAGGCGAAGTCATCGACTTCGAAGCCGGTGCCCTGAAGGACAGCACCATCTTCAGCATCGTAGGTCCCACAGGATCGGGCAAGTCGACCATCCTCGACGCCATCTGCCTGGCACTCTACGGACGCGCGCCCCGCTATCCCAAGGTAAAAAAGGAAAGAAACGCAAAAATAGAGATTTTAGGCAAAGGAGATGATGGCGAGAAAAACCGCCTGGCTCCTACCGATTGCCGCAACATCCTCTCACGTGGAGAGAAAAACGGCTACAGTAAGCTCACTTTCCGTGCCAACAAAGGGGATGTCTATCGGGCCGAGTGGCATGTTAAATTTAATAGAAAGGATTATGATAACATACCCCCGAGTCTCTATAAGATAACAACCAACGACGGCCAACTTGCAGAAGAGGAACTTGAGTGGGACAAAATACCGGAGATCATAGGCCTCGAATACGACCAGTTCCTCCTCACCGTCCTTATTGCGCAGGGCGCCTTCGCCAATTTCCTCAATGCCGACGTCGAAGAACGCTACAAACTGCTTGAAAAACTGATTGGCAGCGAGCAACTCTACAGCGACATTGTCAATAAAATCAAGGCAGAGGCATCTGCTGCTGACAAAGCTTTTCTTGGCATCGATGCCAACTTCTCAGCCTCCGCGCAGGATGTCATCGAGAATGACGAAGAGTTGGAACAACTCAAAGCCAGGATAGCAGCATGGGAAGAGGAAGAACGAAGTGCAAAAGAGGAACTCGGCATGATATCGGTGGATTTAAAGTGGTTCACCGACGAGCAGACCTTTGTGACGAATCTCGGCAAATACCTTGAAGCCCAAACACAGGCCGAAGCAGCCGTCAAAGCATCCCAACCTGAATTCGACCGGCTGGTGCTCCACGACACCACCCTCGAGGCCACAGCCTGCTACAAGGAAATCAAGGAGGCTGCGGGAAATATCGAAAAACACAATTCAGATCTGAAACTGCTGGGCGAGGAAATCGGGAGAAAGCAATCCGCCATCGAGCAGGGCGAGAAAGACCTTGAGTCGCTCAAAGCAAAGGAAAAGGAAGCCACCCAAGCCTTCAACGACCGGAAACCTCACATCGACCGCGCACGAACCATAAAGGGCGAGCTGAAATCATTAAACGCGACGCTGAAGGATAAAGAGGAGGAGAAAAAGAAATGTGACCGCAAGTACAGCGAGGCCAGAACGGCCTATTCCGGCAGCATCAATCTGACAGGTGCGACGCTCGACGACGAATTGGGGCAGGTGATAGCCGCTTTCAACACCGAAAGCCGTAAGATAGAGGGCGTCGACGTCTCGCTGTTGCAGCAGGCCAAAGACGACGCCGAACGGCAGAAGACCGACATCGGCAACGCTATCCGCATCCGGGGCGAGATGGTCGCAAAACGCCAAAAACTTAAGGATAACGCCGATCAGCGCTCGACAAAGACCGATCGCAAGAACGTTATCGCCGCCGAACTGGAGAAACTGGATATCGATGCGCGTGATTCCGAAATCCAAACCCTCCGCCGCACCTACACCCTGATGACCAGCGAGAACTTGGTTCTTCAGCGCTCTCACCTCGAGGAGGGCGAGCCATGCCCGCTTTGCGGCGCCACAACACATCCCTACAAGAGCGAGGCCGTTGTGGCTCCGGTGGTCAACGACCTCCAAATGCTGATCGGCGAGAAAGAGAAAGCCCTCAAAGAATTGCGCGAGACGCAAGAGAATCTCGGCAAGGAACGAGGCGAAATCGACGGGTCCCTCAGTGAACTGGAAAAAAACGACCGGACGCTGAACAACGACCTGACGAAACTGCAGAACGACTGGGCGCCCATACACCTGCGGCATCCCGAATGGCCTGAGGAGGCCACCGCAATCGAAGCGTTGCAACCCGCCATCGTCCAACATGCCGGGAGCGCCTCCCAAGCCTTGACCGACTACAACACCGCTGCCGGCAACGTCGAAAAACTAAGGTCCATAAAGGAAGCCGGGGAAGCCTTGCGCACCGCCATCGCGGCATACAACGATGCCGTCGGCAAAGTTAACGCGAAGAAAGCGGAGATGAAGAAAGAAATCGGCGACAAAGACCCAGATGCGCTCGAGCAGGAATTGAACGGGGCGAAGTCCAAGGCGACAGAAGACGTCAGAGCCAAAAACGATGCTATCGGTAAGCTGCGTGAAGAGCTGCAAGGTCTTAAAGGCCGGCAGACGACCACACTGGAAACCCTCGGGAAAGAGCAGGAAAAGCACAAAGAGCGATCCGGTTTTCTCCGAGGTTGGCTCGCGACCTACAACAGCGCCCATGAGCCGGCGCTCTCGGAGAACGACATTGCCGCCCTTTATGCGGCCTCCGACAACTGGGAGATGATTCGCAGTCGTAAAGAAATACTCAACACCGCACTCACCCAAGCTACCACCACATACAGCAATGAAGTAAAGGAACATAACGAGCACCAGACCAAGAAACCGGCAAAGACGCAGGAGGAGCTGACGGCAAGGAGGACCGAACTCGAGCAGAAAAAAAACACAGAACTGGACGACGCCAAGGCGCGCTTGAAAAAACACGAGGAAGCCAAAGAGAAGATAGGCAAGCTCTTCGAGCAGAAACAGGCGGCCGCGCGCCTGAAAGACGACTGGAAGGAGATCAGTGACGCCATCGGTGGCGACGGCAAGCAGCTGCGCAAGATTGCCCAGTGCTACACACTGCGCTTCCTCATCGAGCACGCCAACGCCGAGATACGCAAGTTCAACAGCCGCTATGAGCTACAGCAAGTGAAGAACTCGCTGGGCATACGCGTCATCGACCACGACCGGGCCGACGACGTGCGAGACACCACATCGCTCTCCGGCGGCGAGACCTTCATCGTCTCCCTGGGCCTTGCCCTCGGCCTCTCGTCGCTCTCCTCCCGGAACATCTCCTTCGAGAACCTCTTCATCGACGAAGGCTTTGGCACCCTCGACCCCGACAGCCTCGCCACCGTCATCGACTCCCTCGCCATGCTCCAGTCGTCGCAGGGCAAGAAGGTCGGCGTCATCAGCCACACCGACACCATGTCCGAACGCATCACCACGCAGATACGCATCGTCCCCCAAGGCAGTTCGGGCAGCAGCCACATCGAGATATACCCCTGATTCTATTTCTGGATTACCGCCGCAGGAAGGGGGAGGAAATTCAACTCCATACGGGTGGTGATAGGTAGCTATCAGCAACCTTTTTTTGACGCCTCTTGTTTGGTATTTCTTTGGTAAAAAACAAGGAAATACCTTTGAATATGCTACTATATAGGGACTTGGGGGTCTCCTCTGTCAATCCAAAGACTTGGTTTTTCTCGTCGGCGGGGGTATCCCTCGTAGCTACACTAATTTTCTTTTCCATGTTGAGTGTTTAATGACTAAAAAGGATGTGGATCCGATACCCAGACCAATCCCCGATCCCCCTTCACCCCCTCTTACTTCCTCAAACTTACATTAATACGGCGGTTTTGTGATGTAAAATGATGGATGATAGGTTGTTAGGTATGTAGAAGTTTGACTGTTGGTTGGAAAATCCTTAAAGACAGGATAAATTAGTAATCAAGTGAATCCAATTCGTTTTCAGAATAAACGGGAACGTTATATTGAGGGTTAAGCATTGGAGCCATTGAGTCGATTTTGTTGTCAGCATAATCAGACGTTTCAATTGCACTATAACGACATCCTCCTTTATAATAGTCATAACTCTCCATTATAAACAATCCTTCTTTCTGTGAGATACATACGTCAAACAGGGCATACTGGGTTCAATATTTCCCCAAAAACTCTATTTCGACAAAAAAATATCGAGCCCCTTTTTGAATTCCGTTGTCAAAATTATCCACCAAGAAACCAAGTCTTTGCGAGGTTATAAAAAATAGAAAGAGGACTCCAAAAACTGGATGTCCTCTTCAGTACCCCGGGAGGGACTTGAACCCTCACGCCCTTGCGAGCAGCAGATTTTGAGTCTACCGTGTCTACCATTCCACCACCAGGGCAGGTCAATTATTGAATTAAGAATTATGAATTATGAAGTTCAAAACTCAACTTTCGAAATTCAAAATTGCCTCTCAAATCGGGTGCAAAAGTACATACTTTTTTCGACATGGTAAAATATTTTTTTGCCGAACCAATAAAAATTCGTATTTTTGCACTCGTTTTCAGTATATAAGAAAATAAGTAATACTAATATAAAACACCTCAAATCAACACAATAATGAGCGACATGCGTTCTGACAAAGTGTTTATTTTCGCCGGCCGCGCCACGAAGGACCTGGCTCGCCGTGTGGCGGAAATCTATGGCATCCCCCTGGGCAACTCGACCGTTTTCCAGTATGCCGACGGTGAATTCCAACCCTCATATGAGGAAACTATCCGCGGCGGTATCGTGTTCATCATCCAGAGCACCATTCCCCCGACCGACAACCTCTTCGAACTTCTGATGATGATCGACGCCGCCAAGCGCGCTTCGGCTCAGAAGATTGTCGCCGTGATACCTTATTACGGCTTCGCCCGTCAGGACCGCAAGGACAAACCCCATGTGCCCATTGCCTCGCGTCTTATCGCCGACATGATTACCACCGCAGGTGTCGACCGTGTCATCACCATGGACCTCCATGCCGACCAGATACAGGGTTTCTTCACCCTCCCCGTCGACCACCTCTACGGCTCGAGCCTCTTCATGCCTTATATCCGCGAGAAATTCAATGTCGAGGATGTGATGTTCGCCAGCCCCGACATGGGCGGCAGCAAGCGTGCTGGCGTCTATGCCAAGACGCTGAACAACAGCTTCGTTATTTGCTACAAGCACCGCAATAAACCCAACGAGATCGGTGAGATGCGCCTTATCGGCGACGTGAAGGGCAAGCATGTCATCCTGCTGGACGACATCATCGACACTGGCACCACCATCTGCAAGGCCGCCGGCATCATCAAGGAGAGCGGTGCCCTCAGTGTGCGTGCCATGATCACCCACCCGGTGCTCAGCGGCAACGCCATCGAGAAGGTGGAGGCCTCGGAGCTTGAGGAGCTGGTGACAACCGACACCATCCCGCTGAAGCGCGAGAGCAGCAAGATCCATGTCCTCAGCTGCGACTGGCTGCTGGCTGAAGCGATCCGCCGCGTAGTGAACTACGAGAGCCTCGACAACCTCTACGAGACCACCCTGCACCGCAAGGGCGTCATCCACAGAATGAACGACTAATTGAATGCGTGAATGTGTGAATGCATAAATGCGACCGTCGCTTGTGCAGATACACATTGACAAATAAATTAACATATTAACAAACCAAAAACAAACAACAATGAGAGTAGTATCAATGAGCGGTTCTCTCCGCGAGAACGTAGGGAAAAAGGATGCTAAGGCTCTGCGTCGCGACGCCAAGGTCCCTTGCGTCATGTACGGCAAAGGCGAGCAGATTCTCTTCAGTGTCGACCAGACTGCCTTCCAGCGCATTCTGTTCAACCCGGAACCCTGCTTCCAGAAAATCACCATCAACGGCACCGACCACATGGCCATGCTGAAGGACATCGAGTTCCACCCCGTGACCGAGATCGTCTACCACGCCGACTTCTATGAGCTGACCGACGACAAACCCGTCGTGATGTCCATCCCCGTGCACACCACTGGCACTAGCAAGGGCGTCATGAAGGGCGGCAAGCTGGCTTACAAGCAGAAACGCCTCAACGTGAAGGCTGTTCCTGCCAACATGCCCAGCGAGGTGCTGCTCGACATCACCAACCTCGATGTCAACCAGCGCATCCGCGTGCAGGACATCGCCTGCGAGAACTATGCCATCCTCAACCCCAAGAGCGCTGAGGTGGTCAACGTCATGAGCACCCGCGCCAGCGCTACCGCCGGTGAGGGCGAAGGCGAAGCCGCTGCCGAATAAAATCGGTTTAAAAGACAACAAAGACAACAGAGACAACGGGCAGATGCCTTGTTGTCTCTGTTGTCTTTAGTTGTTTCCTGAAAAAAAATCAGTCGTCGAGCAGGTAGCCGAAGCTCTTGAGGGCGCGGTCGCTGTTGCGCCAATCCTTGAGGACTTTGATGTGGAGGGAGAGGAAGCAGCGCTTGCCGGTGAACTCCTCGATGTCCTTGCGGGCCTCGATGCCGAGTTTCTTGATGGCTTTGCCCTGATGGCCGATGAGTATGGCCTTCTGACTCTCGCGTTCGACGTAGATGAGGCACGAGATGTTGTCGATGCCGTCTTTCTCTTCGTAGCTTTCCACAGCCACTTCGCAGCTGTAGGGTATCTCCTTCTGGTAGTAGAGGAGTATCTTTTCGCGCACTATCTCGCTGACGAAGAAGCGCATGGTGCGGTCGGTGAGCTCGTCGGTGGGGAAGTAGGCGGGGTGCTCGGGCAGGCGTTCGAGGATGAGGTCGAAGATTTTGTCGACGTTGAATCCTTCGGTGGCGGAGCAGGGGACGATGACGGCACGCGGTATTTCGGCTTGCCAATAGGCGATCATCTCCTTGATGGTGGCTTGGTCGGAGAGGTCTATCTTGTTGATGACGAGGATGACGGGTGTGTCGCTGTCGATGACACGCTGCAGCACATGGCGGTTTTTGAACGTTTCGCCCACCTCGGTGACGAGGAGGAAAAGGTCGGCGTCCTGGAGGGCGGTGCCGATGAAGCCCATCATCTGCTCGTGGAGCTTGTTGGCTGGATTGACGATGCCCGGGGTGTCGGTGTAGATAATCTGGAAATCGTCCCCATTGGCTGCGCCAACGGCCTCTGGCGCTCGGCCATCCAAGCAAGCTTGATGGCTCTCGCTGGTGTGGCCGTTTACGATGCCCATGACGCGTTTGCGGGTTGTCTGGGCTTTGGAGGTGATGATGCTTAAACGTTCTCCGACGAGGGCGTTCATGAGGGTCGACTTGCCCACGTTGGGATTGCCGATTATGTTTACGAATCCGGACTTCATGGAAAGACAAATAAAATTTTATCTAAAAGACAACAGGAACAACAGCAACATGCTGTTTGTGTGACAGCGTCAGCAATGTTGTCATTGTTGTCATTGTTGTCTTAAAAAATAATGGCCCGTCGTTGTTGTCGGTTTAGAAATACTCGATGGTGCGGACGGTGGTGTAGAGTGGGAGCATACGGTCGCCGAGGAGTTCGTATTCGGTGCATTTCACCCAGTTGCCGTGGGCGTCGTATTCGCGTTTGTAGAGGGTGATGAACATCTCTGGTTCTTCTTCGGTGTAGTCGTAGAGGGTGTAGCTGGTGATGTAGCCCTGCTCGTCGTATTCCCAGCGTTTTTCTTGCACTTTCTGTTTCGAGCGGTCGTAGACGACGCCCTTGTTGACTGAGCCGTCGGGGTTGAAACGGTAGACTTCGCGTTTGTAAATCTCGTTAACGTGGTCGTTGAAGCTGCGTTCGCAGATCTGGCCTTCGGCGTTGTGCTTGAGGAGCATGCGGCTTTCCACCTGACGCTCGGCATCTTCGACGTATACTTCGGTGAGGGTGTGGTCGGCGTCGTAGATGTAGTAGGTGCGGCCGATGACCTGGTCGTTGTTGTCGACAACGTGCTCGAGGGTTGTGAGGCCGAAGCCGTCGTGTTTGTAGCGAGTGCGGAAGATGATATCCTCGGCCACCGAGAGGTATGTCTGTGCACGGCGCTGGCCGTTTTCGCGGTATTCGGTGACGAGGTGTTCCAGCTGGTCGCCGTTGACGAGGTTGTCGTTGAGGTCGTAGGTGGCTTCATACATAACGGCATCGACGCGTTTCACGCTGCCTTTGAGTTCGTCGTCCTGCAAGTCGCGCCCCGTCTGGGCAAGGGCACAGGCGCTGACAGCCACAGCGGCAATTAACGCCAGTATTTTGTTTGCTTTCATCATGCAAATATATAATTATACCTCCTTTTAACGTGCTTTGTCTGCTATTATTGTGTCTTTCTTTAAAAAAAATCGCGTGCGCGTTAAATATTGTTAAAATAAAAGTGGTGTGGCAACATTTTACGCTTTTTTGCGTCTATTTGCAGATGGTAAGTCGTAAGGGATACATGGGCTTGTTGTGGCTGCTGCTCGGGCTGCCGCTGTCGCTGTGTGCCCAGGTGGACTATTGCTATACCTTCGAGGATGGGTACGACAACTCGCGCCCTATGTATTGGGGTGCGCTGCCGAACCTGGACTACCACTACGTGGGTGTACAGTCGCATACTGTACATACTGGCGGCAAGGCACTGCAAATCAACGGATGCACCTGTTATGCCATCATGCCCGACGAGGGCATAAACTACTCCGCCAACGGGGTGTGGGTGACTTTCTGGTACTATCCCCACCTTAATCCCGACTATCTATCTGTGGGGTACATGACAAACCCCTCCGACAGCACTACGTTCCACCTTCTGGCCACCGCCCACGGCTGGATGCAGCAGTGGCATTTCTTTGCCGTCGACCTTTCCTCGGTGCCCACAGGGGCGCGGATAGCATTTTTCGGGCACGACCTCTTCGCTTCGGACGGCACTTTCTTTATCGACGACATACACCTCACCTCGTTTCCATGTGCAGCATGGGGGCTGCGGGTGGCCGAGAACCGTGCCGACTCGGTGCGATTCGAATGGCAGTGTGTGGGCAACGCTTTGGTGCATCTTGATGTGGGTGGCTATTGGTATTACATGGAAGTGGGAGACACGAGCCTAACCGTTCCGCGCAACTCTGGCAACGCCTTTAACGCCACACTGTACCTCGATGGGTGCCAGACGTCGCCTTGTGTGCAGATACCGTATTCGGAAAGTGTACAGGTGCTCCGCTACCGCGAGGGCTCATGCCCCGATATCACCGACTACAACTCCTCCATGGCCGTTCCCTACCACGGGACTTATGTCGAGCCTTACCTCCTCACCGGCACCTATACCAACACCTCACAGGGTGTCACGGGCATCTATGCTGGCTCGCACGCCATAAACACCACCCCGGGCTCCGACGGCGGCGGAATGATGGTGTTCCAGCGCACCATACCGCCGGACGACAACATGACTCTGCGCCTGGGCAACCGCTTGGGCGACTGGGAGACTGACGCCATGCTCTACACCATCACCGTCGACACCAACGAGACCGACATGCTGGTGATGAAATACACGGTGGCGATGGCCTGCGGAACCTTTCAGGGTCCGGAGGTGGCCCACCGCAACGACACGCTGCATCCGGCATGGTTCAGCATCGAGCTGATGGACGACACCATGGCGCTGGTGCAGCCCGAAGGATGCAACCGTTTCTACATCGATATGTGGGACAACACGGGGTGGGACGAGATGAACAGCATGTACAGGCGGCGCAACTTCACCGGCATGGCCTTCGACCTGAGTGCCTACCATGGGCAGCGACTGCATCTGCGTGTTACTGCCGCCGACGGCGTCGTCAACAACCGCTGGTGCTACGGCTACTTTAATTTCGATTGCCTGAAGAGCATTGATGCGGTGGGTGACTGCGAGACGGACAGCGTCACGCTCACTGCGCCCTACGGTTTCCGCTACCGCTGGTACCGCGACGGCATGATGTACGCCGTGGTCGACACAGTGCAGAGCATCACCGTCAGCGCCGACGGCACTCTGTGGCACTGCGACCTCATCGACCGCTTCAACTCCGCCTGCACCCACACCATCAGCCGCCGCGTGTTGGCGGGGCCATACGCCGAGGTGCGCGACACTGTGGTGGAGAACGAGCTGCCGCACATCTGGCGCGGCATTACCTTCAACGGCGCTGCCGACACTACCATAACCATACCTGCCACCTCGGGCTGCGACACGACGGTGCGCTACATGCTTCATGTGTGGCGCAACCAGACGGTGCGGATGGAACGACGTTTCTGTCCCGGCCAGTGGCCGGTGGAGTGGGAGGGTCACACCTTCCGAGGACCTGACAGCGTCACCGTCAGGCACACCGACATCCATGGGGCCGACAGCACGGTGACACTCGTGGCTGTGGAGGCACAGGAATATGAGGTCTTCGACACCGTGGTGATATGTCCCGGCCGGCCGTTTGTATATGATGGTGTCGACTATGGTGGTCCTGTCACCATCGACACTCCCCTGGCCACCGTCGACGGCTGCGACTCTCTGCTGCACATCGCCCTTGCACAGCGCGACAGCGCTTACCGGCTCCGTGCTTTCCACAGCGTGGACCTCCGCCAATGGGCCGACACAGTGCCCATAGTGCTCTGTAGCGGACAGACGCTCTATGTCGTCGACTCCACTGAGGGCAGCACCTCATGGCGCTGGTTGCTTGCCAGCAACGACAGCGCCTCTTCGCGGCAGGCGCAGTTCACCTTTGACGATGCTGACAGCATCTTCGCCGCCGACCTTATGCTCGTTGTCGGCAGCCGAGGCGGTTGCACCGACACCCTTGGGTGGCCCGTCTATGTATTCCCGTCGCCCGAAGCCGCATTCGCCTGGCAGCCCTACCATCCCGCCGACGTATGCCCAGAGGCATCGTTCATCAACTATTCACATCCCGACACCTGCAGCTGGCTATGGACCATTGAGACCACCGACGGCACTATCGACAGCCTTACCTGTATCTCTCCTTTCTACCGCTGGAGCGGCGACCTGCCGCAGGGCGACTTTGACGTCACCCTCGCCGCCGTCCTCACCCAGACAATCATCGATCCAAACAATCAAGCAGTCAAGCAATCGAACAATCAACGAATCACCCACACCTGTGTCGACACCGCAACCCATACCGTCACCATTGTCACCTCGTGGCTCGAATTCCCCAATCTGGTGACTCCCAACGGCGACGGACAGAACGACCGCTGGGAGATTAAGAACCTCGTCGACCTCGGGCTCTATCCCATGAACGAAGTGTGGATATTCAACCAGTGGGGTGTGCAGGTGTTCCATGCCAGGGACATCTATCGCAGCGAGCAGTTCTGGAACCCCAACGACTGCCATTGTCCCGACGGCACCTACATCTTCCGCTTTCAGGCGCGCAGCCCCTATGGCATCGTGCGCCGCAACGGCGTAATCGAAGTGCTTAGGTGATACAATATTAATTCATTTTTGTCATTGCTATTCCAATGTTCCGCACCGCACATAGAACCTTCCTCCTGCTGGCATTCCTTTTGCTGGCGGCTGTCGCGCGCGGACAGTTCGATACTTGCATCACGTTTGCCGAGATGTCGTTGTACCAGTTTCCTAGCGGATGGATGTCAGCCCACGGCCCCAACTATATCCCAAGCAATCCACAAGATGCCAGAGTTGTCCCGCTTTCCCACGATTCGCCAAATGCGTTGCAATTTACCCTCAATACCGACTGCTATATCTCTATGCCATATATGTCGCCCGATTTCAGTCAAGGGGCGTATATGCAATACTGGGCCCTTCTGGGCCAAAACCTCGAGGTTGGCACAATGACCAACCCTAACGACTATACCACGTTCCATAGTTTAACCTATATCTCCTCGGGGGTGAGCGGCTTTTGGCATCGCTATGTCGTTGACCTTTCTGCGGCTCCGCAGGGCGATCACTACATTGCTTTCCACAAGATGTCTGGCAGTAGCAGTGCCCATATCGACGACATCCGTGTTATGACAAACGGATGCATGATGTGGAATTTCCATACTGCAAACTATGAGCTCGAGAATATGGAAGGCGAATTTGTGGCCATCTACCGGGGATGCGACACAGACATTCCACCTGTGCAGTTCACGTGGAACGCCGTTGGCAGTCCTGCGGTGCATGTCAGCATTTCTGCTTCCGGCAGCATGTTGCACGATAGCATATATTATGGTGTTGACACAATATCTGTACAGTTTGTCGAGAACGTTGCCTACACCGTTTCGGTGTGGGCCGACTGTGGCCCCAACGGTGGCTGCACCACATCTACCGACATTGAGACATACACAATCAGCCTCATCCATCCCGAATGCGACAGCAGCAGCTGCGTCGACACCCGCAAGCTTTTCTCCACCAAAGTCACGCCGTTCTATGGCGATTTTGATAATCCATACCAGAATGTCGGCATAGTGTCTGGCAACGACCTCAGCGCCCGCCACCTCGTATGCACCGACACCACCGCCACCGACCCTGTTGTTGGGTCGCAGCTGCGCATGGTGGCTCCCGGCGACGACCACTCTGTGCGTCTCGGCAACCGGATGGCTGGCCGCAAGGCCGAAGCCATGCTCTACAATATACATGTCGACACCACCGACTTCGATATGCTCATCCTCAAGTATGCCGCCGTCATGCAAGATCCCAACCACACCCTTGCCGACCAGCCCCGTTTCCGTATCGAGATGCTCGACGCCGACGGCAACCTCATAGAACCCGTCAGTTGCAACTCATACGATTTCGTGGCCAATTCCAGCCTTGGGTGGAATGTACAAAGCTACAACGGACAGCTCCTTCTATGGAAAGACTGGACCATCGTTGGCATCGACCTCTCCGCCTACCACGGGCAGAATGTCCAGCTCCGACTCACCACCTACGACTGCGACGAGGGAGGCCATTTCGGCTACGCCTATTATAACATTAATTGTGCCAAGAAGACCCTCTCTTTTTCAGGCTGTTCCAATGGCCAGATTAACCATGTCGAGGCCCCTGAGGGGTTCAACTACAGCTGGCGCCGCGACGACTCCTATGCCGTCATCTCCACCTCGCGCAGCGCCGACCTGCCTGCCGACGGACATACCTACTACTGCGACCTCTCCTTCATCGGCGACCCCACCTGCGTAGTAACCCTCAGCGTAGTGTCTCTTCTGGTGTCGCCCGAAGCCGATTTCGACTACACCGTCAACCGCGACAACTGCCGCTTCCGCGTCGACTTCAGCGACCGTAGCCACCTTGTCGACGACACCGCAACTGCCTGCGACTCGGTGTTCTGGAACTTCGGACCCCTGGGCACCTCCACTCTCCGCAACCCTGTGGTCTTTTTCCCCGACAGCGGCACCTATACCGTCACTCTTGTGGCGGCTCTCTCCGGCGGCAACTGCCGCGACACCATCACACGGCAGCTCCGCTTCCAGTATCCTTTCGACACCGTAGACACCAGCTTCTGCGCCAACCACACGCTAAGCTTCATGGACACCATCTTCGCTACCGCAGGCAGCTATGTGCTGCCCATCAACTGCGACAGCTTGCGCCTGCTCAACCTCGCCGTGCGCGACACCGCCCTCATCGACACCGTCGCCGTCGCCTGTGATCACCTCGACTACCGGGGAACCACCTTCCTGGTCGACACCGTCGCCTGTTTCGTCTACACCAACGCCGCCGGATGCGACAGCTCCTATCGTCTGCATCTCACCGTCTATCCCGAATACAGCCTCTCCGACACCATCGTCGTCTGTCCTGGACGTCCGTTCCTCTATCGCGGCGTTGACTATGGCGGTCCTGTAATGTTCGACACCCTGCTGGCTACCGTAGATGGTTGCGACAGCCTGGTGCATGTATCTATCGTCCAGCGCGACACTATCGTCGACATCGGGGCCTCCTACAGCTTCGACGGCATCCATTGGACCGACACGCTGCCCCTGAAAGGATGCGCCCCAGCTACGCTATACCTCCGCGACACCACTCCCGACATCGTCACCCATACATGGATGCTCTCGGCCGACACCGTCGCCAGAGGCGAAGGCTCGCTGCAGCACCCCTTTGACGAACCCTACTACGACGCTACGGCCACCCTCATGCTCACCGACATCCACGGATGCAGCGACACCATAGTGTGGCCCGTCTATGTATTCCCGTCGCCAAAGGCCGAATTCGTCTGGCAGCCCTACCACCCGGCCGATGTCTGTCCAGAGGCGTCGTTCATCAACTATAGCCAGCCCGAGGACTGCCGTTGGCAGTGGACCGTCGCCACCGTGGAAGGCACCACCGACACCTTCGCCGATTTCTCGTTGGTATACCAGTGGCAGGGCACACTGCCAACTGGCGACTTCGACGTAACCCTCGCCGCCAGCCGCGATTATGTCGTCACATTGTCCGACACCATGTCGATTACCCACACCTGTGTCGACACCGTCAGGCACACCGTCAACATCGTCACCGCCTGGCTCGAATTTCCCAACCTGGTGACTCCCAACGGCGACGGACAGAACGACCGCTGGGAGATCAAGAACCTCGTCGACCTCGGGCTCTATCCCATGAACGAAGTGTGGATATTCAACCAGTGGGGCGTGCAGGTGTTCCATGCCGAGAACATCTGGCGACACGAAGACTTCTGGGACCCCCTCGCCACCTCTACCCCTGACGGCACCTACTACTTCCGCTTCCTCGGCAAGACCGCCTGCGGCATTGTCAAGCATACTGGTGTCATCGAGGTGCTGCGGTAGGGCGCTGAGACTTTGTCCAGGGACGCTGAAAAGTAGCCCTCATTCTCAATTGTTTACTGTTTGTTCTTCGATTGTTCTTCGATTGTCTATCGAAGAACAGAGCACCCTATAGGGAGTATTTAGTTTTTTTTTGAATTCTCGCTTCAACTCCTTTTCCCTGATGGTTGCACGGCTTTGTCTAATTATCGGCATTTTGCTGTCAACAGGTATATAAATCCCTTTTTTTTGTGTATCTTTGCAAGACTATATACAATGATTATTTTATGGAACTCACTATATTATTGTGTTTTGCCGCCTACACGGTGTTGCTGTTTCTGGTGATGTGGCTCACAGGGCGGCGTGGCGCCAAGGGCAACGAGGCCTTTTTCCGTGCCGGACGGCGGTCGCCGTGGTTCGTGGTGGCCTACGGCATGATAGGTGCGTCGCTCTCTGGAGTGACCTTCATGTCGGTGCCCGGCGGCGTGTACAACGGTGCCTGGACATATATGCCGCTGGTGTTCGGCTATGTGCTTGGCTATGCTGCCATTGCGCTGGTGCTGCTGCCGCTCTACTACAAGCTCAACCTCACATCTATCTATACCTACCTTGGCGACCGTTTCGGCAAGGTGAGCGAGAAGACCGGAGCCATCTTCTTCATCCTGAGTCGCCTGCTTGGCTCGGCGCTGAGGATGTATCTTGTGGTCTTCGTGCTCTACGAGTTCGTCTTCCGCGCCTGGGGCATCCCCTTCTGGGTGCCGGCGGTGGTGTTCATCGCCATCATATTATTGTATACCTTCCGTGGTGGCATCAAGACGGTGGTGTGGACCGATATGCTTCAGACCACCTTCCTGTTGCTGGCAGCCATAGTCACCGTTGTTGCTATCCTCAACAACCTGGATATGAGCCTCGGCGAGCTGCTGAAGAGCTCGGCCGACAAGGGCTATACGCGTATGTTCGAGACCGACCCGACGGCGCCTAAGTACTACTGGAAGCAGATTCTTAGCGGTATGTTCATCACCATCACAATGACGGGTCTCGACCAGGACATGATGCAGAAGAACCTCACCTGCAAGACGCTGCGCGACGCACAGAAGAATGTGATGACCAGCAGTATGCTCTTCATTGTGGTCAACATCCTGTTCCTCTGCCTCGGTGCCGCCCTGCTGGCTTACGCTTCGGAGACGGGCTTCTCGCTGCCGGTGAACGAGGCTGGCGTGGTGGTGCCCGACAAGATATTCCCGTCGGTGGCCTTCTCGCTGAGCGGCTTCACGGCAGTGGTATTTGTGCTGGGCATGGTGGCAGCGGGCTACAGCAGTGCCGACGGCACCCTGACGGCCCTGACGACGACCTTCTGCTACAATTTCTTGGGATTCGACAAGTTGAAGAACGAAACTGATGCGTCAGCCAAACTTTCAACTTTCAACTTTCAACTTTCAACTTTAGCAGTCCGCAGGATTGTCCATGTATGCTTTGCGTTGCTCTACCTGTTGGTGATCATTGCCTTCCGTCCGTTCCACAACGACTCGCTCATCGACACCCTGTTTATGATTGCCGGCTTCACCTACGGGCCCCTGCTGGGCTTGTATGCCTATGGCTTGTTCACCAAACGCCGTGCACGCGACAGCTGGGTGCCGGTGATTGCTGTGCTCTCGCCGGTGGCGACATATCTGCTCAACAGGTGGTGCAGCAGCAGTTTCGGCTTCGACTTCGGCTTCGCTATCCTGCTGGTTAACGGCGGCATAACCATGCTGCTCCTCTGGCTGAGCTCGTTAACCACGAAAGAAACGGCGGTATTGTCTTAACTACTTAACTACTTAACTACTGTCTACTTAACTACTTATAATATGAACATCTACCTCACTGTAATGGGTTCGGGAGCGGCGTCGCCGACGGGCAAGCGCCACTGCTCGGCGCAGGTGCTCAACATACGGGGTTTCAAGCTGCTCATCGACTGCGCCGAAGGCACACAGGACCGCATACGCCAGCATCACCTGAAGTTGCAGTCGATTTCCACCATCGTCATTTCGCACCTGCATGGCGACCACTTCTTCGGCCTTCCGGGGCTACTTTCCACTATGCACCTCTGTGGCCGCACGGAGCCTGTCACCATTGTGGCGCCCAAGGGTGCGAAGCAGGTGATAGAGACGACTTTCGAGCTTACTGGCAACCATATAGAATACCCCATTGAATGGAACGAGATGGACTTTGAGGAAGGTGAGCAGAGGGTGTTCGAGAACAACAAATGTACTGTGGATGCTTTCCGCATCGACCATAGCGTGCCCACCTACGGCTTCCGAATCACCACCAAGAACTCGCCTTTAGCCCCGCACCTTTTGCCTTTGACTTATGCTTATTGCTGCGACACGGCCTACGACGAGGCGATATTGCCGCACATCGATGGTGCCGACCTGCTGTGTCTGGAGTGCACCTTTGCCAACGAACTGGCCGAGCTGGCGGAGCAGCGCAAGCACCTGACCGCCGGTCAGGCAGGTCGGCTGGCCCGGAAGGCTGGGGTGAAACAGCTGTTGCTGACGCACCTCAGTGCCCGCTACAAAGAGCCGGAAGTACTGTTGCAGCAAGCCCGCGAAGAGTTCGCCGAATGTATTATGGCTACTGATGGAATGCGCATGGAGATTACGACCAATGGTACGAAAATGAATGAGTTGTAAAATAAATTTGGTCATGTCGCCAAAAGTTAGTACTTTTGCACCCGCTTTTTGGGCAATTTTGAATGTTGAAAGTTGAATTTTGAAGTCTTTTTCATAATTCGAAATTCAAAATTAAAAATGGAAAGATGCCGGAGTGGTCGATCGGGGCGGTCTCGAAAACCGTTGACCAGCTTGCCTGGTCCCAGGGTTCGAATCCCTGTCTTTCCGCTGAGAAGAAAGAAGCCAGACTTGAGGTCTGGCTTCTTCTGTTTTATATCAGCGTCGGATATTGCTGACCGACGGGGTTGGAATAGATGTCGAGAAGGATGGTCTTTTCGGCGTCTGGAATCTGCGAGAGACGTTGCTGGAACTGTTCTTTGAGGGCGGGGGAGTAGTGGTCGGCGAAGTGGGTGGTATGGTGCACGAGGTCGTAGGCCAGATAGTTGGTGGGGTGCAGGCGGTAGCCGGTGGTGATGCGGCGGTCGATGAGTGCGGCAAGGTTTTCGAAAGGACTGTCGGTGGCCGAGCAGCGGTCTATCTCTTCGTCGGTGAGGGGCGCGTTGACGCTGAGGTGCACATGGCCTTTGGGCTGCATGATACCGGTGAGCACGGAGTTCATGTCTTCGCCTTTGGCTTTCTTGTAGGGCCCAGTGGCACGCAGGTGCAGCTCGCGGGCTTTCAGCAGGTCGCAGGGTTCCCATTCGTAGCTGATGCTTACTGGTACTATATTCAAGGCCTTGAGGGGCATGAGTGGTGCTTCGCGTGTGGCATGACCACTGAGGGCGAACATCTTGAGGAGCGACACCTCGGTGCGGTCGAGGCCGTCTTTGGTACGGCCGTTGCGTTGGGCTATCCACACTGAGTGCTGGTCGCCGACGATGACCTGTCGGATATAGGATGACACCTGAAGCATGTTGCGGTAGAACTCCTTTGGTGTGCCGCCGCGTTCGACGCGGAACATGCGGTTGGCACGACCGATGAGGGTGATTATGGGGTCCTGCATGAGGTTGGCGCCGAAGGTGATGTAGAGCTGGTTGTACTCGAAGAGGAGGTACTGCAGCAGGAAGGCGTCGAGGACTATGTCGCGGTGGTTGGAGATGAAGAGGTAGGGACGACCTTGTACGAGCTGGTCATTGCCGCTGTGGGTGAAGTCGGTAATAGTGGAGGCGACAATACGTCCGATGGCGGCGCGCATGACGGTGTCCTGCATGGTGTGGATGTCGGGGATGGCGCAGATGCGCTGGGCCGCGGTCTTGGGGTCTTCGCCAGGGTAGACGAATGCCGCCATGGGGGCGAAGAGCGGAGAGGCGGTTATCTGGCGCAGGGCCTCGGGCAGCTCGGAGTCGTAGAGGGGGCGTATATTGTCGAACATTGTCAATGCGTTATTGTGTTAATGCGTTAGTGCTTGGCTCGCAAGTCGATGAATTTGATGGGTTTGCGGCTTTTGGCGGGGAAGTTGATGCGCTGTATCTCTTCGGCGGGCAGCACTTCGATGTCGGGTGCCACGCGGATGCGCGAACGGAAGGAGTCTTTGAGCTGCTTGACGGCGTCGGCTGATGCATCGGGGTGCAGGCTGAGTTTGACTTTCACGTTGTCGGTGCCGGCATCGTTGGTGGAGACTTCGATGACGTAGCCAGTGACGTAGTCGGTGTTGTCGAGCACGTCGTTGATGGCGGGTGGGTAGAGGGTGGTGCCCTTGAATTTGATCATATTGTTCTTTCGGCCCACGAGGGGAGTGAGGCGATAGCTGTAGCGACCGCACTGGCATTGGTCGGTGATTTTGGCGGCGATGTCGCCGGTGCGGAAACGCAGCAGGGGCATTCCTTCGACTCCGAGGGTGGTGACCACTATCTCGCCGGGTTGACCGTCTGGGACGGGCAGGTCGTCGTCGCCGATGATTTCGACGATGATGAGCTCGGGGTGCACATGTCCGCCGCAGCCGTAAGGACACTCACTGAAGGTGGCGCCCATCTCGGTGGAGGAGTATGTGGCGAAGAGGTCGACATCCCATTTCTCCTTGATGCGACGGCCGAGGAGGTTGAGGCTGAAGTCCTGTTCGCGCAGTCCTTCGCCGATGCCTATGATGCGGCGAATGCTGCTGTTGCGATAGTCGATGTTGTGCTCCTCGGCGTAGTTGATGAGCTTGAGGATGAACGAGGGCACGCACATGATGGTGTCGGGGTGGATGCGCTCGATGGTGTCCCACTGCAGTTCGGGGATGCCGTTGCCGACACGGATGATGGAGGCGCCCATCTCACGGATGCCGAGGAAATAGGCGAGACCGGCCATGAAGCGCTTGTCCATGGTGGTCATGAGCTGGACGATGTTGCCCGGATGGAGGCCGGCGCACTCGAAGCTTTTCTTCTCGTTGTATGCGAGGCGCTGCAGGTCGAGCTCTGTGCAACCGAAGGTGACGGGGTCGCCGAGGGTGCCGCTGGTGGTGATGTAGTCAATCACCTTTTCCTTGGGGCAGCAGAGGAAGTCGTCGTTGAAGAGCTGCAGGTCTTTCTTTTCGGTGAAGGGTATCTTCACCAGGTCTTCCAGATGCTTGATTTTGCATATATCGATGCCGTAACTGCGGAACATGCGCTGATAGTAGGGCGAATGGTCGGCGAGATATTGCAGCGCGGTGTGGAGCTTTTCTTCTTGAAAGGCTTTTATTTCTTCGGGTTTCTGGAATTCGATGTCGGTCATCGTAATGGTTAAAGGTTAAAGGTTAATGTATGGATCCATTTCAGGAATTCGTCGCGCCAGGGGCGGCATTCGTCGGTGCCTTTAGTGTCGCTCATGCCGAAACCGTGACCGCCAGTTTTGTACTGGATATAACGATGTGGAACGTGGTTGGCGGTGAGGGCGCTGTCGAGCAGCACAGAGTTGCGGTAGTCGACGATGGGGTCGTCGACGCAGTTGACGAGGAACACCGGCGGGCAGTCAGGTCGCACATGCAGTTCGAGCGACAGGGAGTCGCGCATTGCCTGCTTGCAGCGGCCGTATTCGCCCAGCAGGGCACGGCGCGAGCGGGTGTGGCAGCAGTCCTGACGCATGGTGACCACAGGGTAGATGGGTGCCACGAAGGCCGGCTGGCGTGTATAGGTGCTGAGCATTGAAAGGTGTCCGCCAGCTGAGAAGCCCATGATTCCGATGCCTTGTGGGTCGATGCCGAGGCTATCGGCATGGGCGGCGACCCAGTCGAGGGCGGCCTCGGCGTCGCGCAGCGGGTCGGGGTACTGACGGCCACGGAAAATCAGGCGGTAGTGTGTTGCCCAGGCCCACCAACCCTGCACACGGTAGCGCAACACGTAGGCCGAGATACCGTGGGCTTGCAACCATTGCGCCACCTCGACACCTTCGACCTGGTAGTCGAGCCAGCTGTAGCTGCCGCCGGGGCAGACGATGACGGAGAGATTGCTTGATTGCTTGACTGCTTGATTGCTTGTTTTGGGAGCGGGGTAACACTCGAGCGTGGCCGGTGTGCCAGGCAGGTGCACGATGGTCTGGGCCGTCAGCGTGTGCGGCAATACCACTGTGGCTAAAAGCAGTACTATGAGCGGCAAACGGCGCATCAGCCAACGATATGTTTTACCTCGTCGACAGAGAGGCGGCGGTAGCGGTTCTGCGGTTCTGCGGCGAAATTGACCTCGAAGAACTCCTCGTCGTAGAATGACAGCTTGGAGTTGGTGTTGGGGTTGCACTCAAGGTAGACAATCTTCTCGGGGTCGAGGCCTTTGGCCTTGCAGATCTGCTGCTTGAGATATTCACCGGTATATGTGACCGACGAGCCTGGGTTCTCCTGATAGAGTTCGGTGACGATGACGTAAGTCTTGCCGTCGACGGTGCGTATCTTGAGTCCGCACAGGGACTCCATGTCCCACTGGCCGAGGAAGGGGAAGAGTTCGTCGTAGTATGTTTCAGATACTTTCATGGCTTGTCAATTTTAGAAAGCGTTTTGGTGTGTTTTGATACTGCGGTCCACATCTTTGCCGAAGCTCTTGTTGGCCAGGGCGCGGTTGCGGGGACGATAGGTACCTTCGTTCATCTCGCGCAGGGCGACATTGCAGAAGAGGCGGAACATCTTCGACTCCTGAGTCTCGTCCTTGTAGAAACTCTGCCAGGCGTATTCGTAGACACCCTGTAGCTCGTCGGGCGTCATCTGGGCGGGTTTGAACACTACCTGACCGGCGTTGTAGTGATTCCAGTCGAAATCGAAGATGCGGCCTTGACGCAGATAGTCGTCATAGGCTTTGGTATGCGGGAAGGGGGTCATGATAGTGAACTCGGCCAGGTCGAGGTCAATCTCGCCGAGGAAGTCGATGAGGCGCTTGCAGTCGTCGACGGTCTGATTGTCAAGACCCAGCAGGATGGTGCCTTCGACGCCGATGCCGTTGTCGTGGTAGCGTTTCACACGTTCCTTGATATAGTCGGAAGTATCGTAGACAGCTTGGTAGACATACCATGCACCTGCTTTGGCAGCGAGGTCGAGCACTTCGGGGTCGTCCTCGATGGTGTGGGATATCCATTTCTTCTTCAGCGGTGCGATGGCGCGGAAGAGTTCTTTCTCCCATTCCTTGTCCTGAGCGAGGGAGTTGTCGACGATGAAGAGTCGGTTGTTGTCGATGCCAGCCAGGTCCTCGACCACCTTGTCGATGGGACGCGGACGGAACTTACGGCCGCCGAGGTAGCTCACGGCGCAGGGGTAGCAGCTGAAGCGGCAGCCACGCGAGGCGTGGAAGAGGTCTACCATCTGCACACCCTTGTGGTTGTATAGCTCGCGCTTGTAGAGGTCACGGCGGCAGGGGCCCACGCTCTCGATGGGGGGCTGCTTGCCAAGGAAGTTATACACCTTCTTCAACTTACCCTCTTTCCAGTCGAGGAGCACCTGTTCGCTGCGGCCTTCGCTCTCGCCGAGGAAGAGGCTGTCGACATGGTTGACATACTCTTCGGCGTGGAGCATGGCGCTGATGCCACCGGCTAAGACAGTTTTGCCGCGTTTGTGGTATTCGGCGGCAATCTCCCAAGCGCGCTTCACCTGGGTGGAGAGCATGGTGGAGAGGGCCACGATGTCACAAGGGTCGTCGAAGTTGAGCTCCTCGACGTTCTCGTCGACAAAGTCGATGTCCACATACTCAGGCAGTGTGGCGGCAAAAGCCACAGGGCCGTGGGGCGGGAGGTTGAAGGTTGTCTGCCCAGGAAGTTTCTTCCACTTCGGGTAGATAAGTTTCATTTTTATTGTATCCATATCGTTATATTGTTTGTTTTCTTTCTCGGTTGATGTGATTGACGATGACGTTGCGGCCCACGATGGTCTCGGCGGTGAGGATGGCGGTGAGTGAGGTGCCCACCATGCCGTGGAAGTTGACATCCTGTCCGGTGAGGAACATGTTCTCCAGGCGAGTGCGGGTCGACAGGGTCGTCGCAGTCGGGTTTATGGTGGAGGCGTGAAGGCCATAGCAGGTGCCACGGGTGGTGCCGTTGTAGTCGCGCAAGGTCAGTGGCGACGCAGTCTCAATGTATTCGGTCTCAATTGGTCCGACGGCCTCTTCGGCCAGCCGCAGGACCTGTGCGGTCATCTGCTGTTTCCATTGGCGATACTCGTCGGGACGATGACCCACGGTGGTGTTGCCCCATTGCTGCACAAAGCTATATTCCATTGGCGCCACCAAAGTGAAGGTGGCAGCGTAGCGTGGATTGTCGGTGTCGCGACTGGTCATCAGGAACAAGTTGTTGGGCCATAGTTCCTGTGTGGTGTTCGACATGTCCCATGGGCTTGCGCCGCGACTAAGCACGTGGTATCCCTTGTTCTCAAACGGCAGGGTATGGGGTTTCAGTATACCATAGATGCTGAATGCCGAGCAACATTGCTGTGCGGCGGCAATACGGTTGCGGTAGGCAGTGGAAAAAGCCTGAGGTGGTGCTATTCTCAGTAATGCACCGATGGATATGGCACTGATGTAATGGTCGGCATGGAAACGCCCGTTGCCGCAAACAATGGCAGTGGCTTTCTTGCCATCGGCGTCTATGGCTGTAACTTCGCATCCGGTGTGTATCTCGCCTCCGCCAGCAGTGATAATGTCTGCAAGAGCCTCTGCCAAGGAGTATGCCGACGGTGTGATGGTATAGCAACCGTCGATATGCAACACGTTGGTGAGGGCGTGCAGGAGCGCCGGCGAGTCGGACGTGCCGTCGTATAGGTGCGACACATAGGCTAGTCGTAGACGCAAGATGGGGTCGCTGACGTAGCGTTCGATAAGTTCTTTTGCCGTGATGTTTTCTGCTTCGCGTTGGAAATCGGCCGAAGGACGCATACAGAAGAGGTCCTCAGTGTCGGCCAGACGGTAGAGAGCGTCCAGGTAGGCGTTAAGTTCCTGTTTGTATTTTCCTTTGCCGATAGCATCGACCCATGCGTCACGTCCAAATGGGAGAGTGATGGTGTCGCCGTTGTAAACCAAGGTGTCGTAGCACGGCTCCAGCTTTAGCTTGTCGGCTACGCCAAGGTATTCCAGTATCGCACGTAAGTTGCCTCCGGGCTGCATGCCGCCGAAGACATGCATGCCTGGGTCGAAGAGGTGTCCACGGCGACTGAAGTTCTGCAGACCGCCACCGTAGGTGCGATTTTTCTCCAGTACGGTGACGCGGAAGCCCTCCTTGGCAAGAAGCGCTCCTGTCATCAGGCCACCAAGGCCGCCACCTAATATGCACACGGTTTTCATCTTTTCGGTCTGCTTTGCCACACTTCGCGGCCTTTATACAGATAATTGTACCGTTCCAGGCGGAGTTTGTATTCGGGCGTTTCCAGGCGTTCGCGCATGGCGGCCATTTCGGTCTCGAACTGGGCGCGCATCTCTTTGTTGTTCTTCTGGCAGCGTTCGCCGATGGCGATGGTGATAGTCCCGTCGGTGATAAGGCTCTCGTGGCGTGGCCACACGTCATAGGCGCCGTGGATATATACCGGCAACAGCGGTAACCCCAGCTCTTCAGCCAGCATGAAGGCTCCCTTGTGGAAGCGACCTATGTGTCCATCGTGGGTGCGTGTACCCTCGGGGAATACCAGCACCGAGTAGCCTCGGTCGACGAGGTTGCGCAGTTTCGGCATCAGTTTGTCGTAGCCGGCTTCGGCAGGAAGATATTCGGCATAGCGTATGATGTGGGCATAGAGTGGATTGCGCCACACCCAGTTCTTGGTCAGTATGATAATGTTGGGGTGTAGCATCAGTGCGCACAGCAGGTCGAGGTGCGACTGGTGGTTGGCCACTATGACGGCAGGTTTGTCGAAGTCTTCGCCGTGAGGATTCTCGATGTTAAACTTCACCCGTGGCATCAGGCGTGCGCCAAGTCGTGCTACCGAGCAGATGAAGCGGTGGTAGAGCATGCGTTTCTTGTCCTTGGGAGCAGGTGTCAAGAACAGCAGCAGAGTGAACGGTGTGGCAACAGCAAAGGCAAACAGTATGAACACCAGCAGCGGCACCACAGTGATGAGTATGCGGCTTATGGTGATGGGCCGCAGACGCTTCCCGCCTTTGCGCATAGTCAGCCAGCGGAACACCATCGGCGGAACTACGCATGCCATCAGCACCACGCTGCCCATACCTATCATGGCCACCTCGGCCAGGCTCCGCATGGCGGGGTGCTTGGCGACGATAAGGGTGCCTATGCCAGCGAACATAAGCAGCGCCGACACTATCACGCTGCGGCGGTATTCTTTCAGGCGGCGGTGACCTGTGGCGTTTTCATACAACAGGCCTTCGGTGATGAAGATGGTGTAGTCGTCGCCCTGGCCGAAGATGAAGGTGGCCAGTATGATGTTGACGATGTTGAACTTGATGCCCGTCAACGCCATGATGCCCAATATCCAGAGCCAACCCATGGCCATGGGAAGGAATGCCATCAGCGCCAACTCGAACCGGCCGAGGGCCAACCAGAGGAATGCAAAGACTACGAAAGAGCAGACCCAGAGGATGTAGTTGAAGTCGTCGTTCAGTGCGTTCACCAGACCGCTGCCAACCTCCTTCTGAGTAAAGGCGAATGAGTTTTTGGCAGGTAGTGTATATTTGGTTGTGTCGTGCACATAGTTCACCACGTAGTAGCCTGTGTCGGTGGGCAGAATATAGTTTTTGGCCAACAGACCGAGGTCGCTGTCAAGGGTGCATGCTTCGGGTGTGTAGTCGGCTGACAGTCGCTCGAGGAACGGTGCAAAGGCTCCGTCGGCGAATCCGGCCTTGCGTGCTTCGCGGCGCACATCGTCGGCCAGAGTGGGGTGGGCTTCCATCAGACGCTGCCAGTTGGCGAGGGCTTCCCGCTGCCGTTCCAAGGAGGGCATCAGAGCCGCTACGCCGTCGAGGCCGAGGGCGTCGTTGTTGGCGAGGGCTTCTTCAAGCGTATGCCCTTCGGCTACTACATAGGTGAGGTTGCTTTCGTCTACGCTACTGCTCAACAGGTCGAGGTCGCGCTGCTGCTCGGCAGTCATATAATTTATGTTGTGCAGGTCCGAGTCGAATTCCACGCGTGTGCTGAAGAATCCCAGCACCACGGTGATGGCAATCATAACCCAAAACATCCAAGCGGGAACCTTCCGCACACTGTTCTCTACTTGCTGTGCTCCACTCTCCACTCTCCGTTTCCCTCCCTTGGCCCACAGTGGCAGGAACACCATGGTGAATCCTATGGTGCCTACAAGCATCAGCGAGCCGAAGAGCCCAAGGTCGCGCATGGCTTCGGCCTTGACGAACACCAGGCAGGCGAAAGCCGCCACGGTGGTTATGTTGCCTGTGACCAGCGGCTCAACCATCTCGCGAAGTGTCTCGCGGCAGTCGGGGTGGTCTTTCAGGTGCTCAAGGTAGTGCAACGGATAGTTTACCGCTATGCCCACCAGCACCGAGCCTATGCCCACCACGATGATTGAAATCTCAGTCTTGAAAATGGCTATTACCGCCAGTGCGAACAGCCAGCCCATGGCCACCGAGAAACCGAGCCACAGCACGTTGCGCTTGCGACCCATGGAGAACCACAGTATTATGGCTATCAGCACCACTGCCAGTGCGATGGCCAGTATGCTGTCGTGTTTTATCTGTGTGGCGTTGGTGACGGCAATCAGCGGCGCGCCCACGGCGCTCACGGTGACGGTGCCCTGCATGGCGGCGTTGACGCTGTCGATGGCTTCGTAGAGTGTGTCTGCCAGCGCGCCGTTGCGGCGTGTGTCGCTGCCGCTGTAGGGACTGGCCAGGAAGGCGTAGCCGTTGCCATGGTCGTCGAACACATACCCGTCGACGATTTCATATCGGTTGCTGGGACTCAGGGCCTGCAGACGGCTCATGGCCGGAGAGAAGAGATTCAGAGGGTCGGCCACAATCATGTCGCTCACCATCGGCGGCAGCGGCATGGAGAGTGTCTGCCGCACGTTGTCCATACACTGAGCCACATAGTCGGGCTGTGCCAGCAGCGAGTCGATGCGGCGGTAGTCGTCGGGGTTGAGGAAGAGTGCTATGCGGTCGCCCACGGAGGCGATGGCGGCCATGGCGTCGCTTTCGTCGGCACGAGCCTGCACCTCAACGGCGGTGAAGGTCTCGGCAAAGCGGTCTATGGCATCCATGACATCCTCTTCGCCAGCCTGGTCGCCCGGACGGAAGATTACCGTTATCTGGCCTTGGTCGCCGAGGGCGTTGTAGACGGCTGCCTGTTTGGCATTCTCTTTGCTGCGCGGCAGGAAGTCGGCGATGTTCTCTTCATAGCGCAGCTGCAACGCCAGCACCACGCCCACGGCCAGCAGCACCAGCAGGCTGGCGATGGCCAGCAGGCGGTGGGCCGAGAGGTAGTCGTGTATGCGGAGCAGCAACTTGGTCATCGCAGTTATGAGTTAAGATTTATGAGTTAAGAGTTTTGTTATTAGCATTCTGGGGTAGCCGTAGACCAGTGCGATGATGCACAGCGCTGTGTTGAGCAGCGAAATGCGGAAGAAGTCCCAGAAGGGGCGGAAATGCGAAACACGGTCGTCGGGATAGCTCACGCTGATGCCTACAGGCACCAGCCTTACTCCGCGCCATGCGCTGAACACCAGCAGTTCCAGCTCGCTCTCGTAGCGTGCGGTGATCAGGCCAAGACATGGAAGGTGATGCAGGGGATAGAGTCGGAAGCCGGTCTGTGTGTCGGGAAGGCTTATGCCCGTCTGCACCCGGAACCAGAAGTTGCTGAAGCGGTTGGCGAAAGTGTTGCTGGCGGGCATGCCGTCGGCTTGCAGGTTCCGGCTGCCAACCACCAGTATTGCTTGATTGCTTGTGGTGTGCCGTCGGCTCGGCCGACAGTGCTTGATTGCTTGCGTGGCTGCCGAAACAAGCTGTGGTATCTCTTCGGGTCGGTGCTGGCCGTCGCTGTCGACGGTGGCGGCATAGTCGTAGCCGGCTTTGCGGGCAGCAGTAAGTCCCAGTCGCAGAGCATGGCCTTTGCCGCGGTTGCGCGTGTATGTTATCAGCTGTATCTTGTCTTTCAGCGGCTCCAAGGCGGCAAGGGTGTCATCGGTGCTGCCGTCGTTGACAACAATCACGTTCCGGCATACCGTAAGCGTGCGCCTCACGATGTCGGCCACCGTGCGGGCGTTGTTATAGGTCGGTATGACGGTGCAGTAGGTCATTCAACTTACGGTTGTTAATGTCAGCTTTATCTTTGCATAGGTCTTGTCGCCTTTGGTGTAGGCGGCGGTGGCCACGTTGTCGGGGGTGAGGGTGGCGGCCAGGGTGCAGCCGTCGATGTCGTCGGGACCCATCATGGCCAGGTACTTGACATTGTTCACCTTCTGCAATTTCAGCTCCTTGCCTGACGCTTGCGACAACAGCTCTGTCACGGCCTGCAGCATCAGCACCCCGGGTGTGACGGGGTGACCCGGGAAATGACCCTGATACACTGCACTGTCGCGTCGCGCCGATAGGGTGGCGGCGACGCGCAGGCTGCCGTCGACATTCTCGAATGCGGCACGTTCCACTTTCATCAGTTGTTCAAGTACCTTCATTGCAGTGTGAAATCAATTTGTGTATAGCTGTCGTCCTTTTCCATTAGGCGTACACTCTTGATGCGCAGTGTCTTTCGGTCGAAGGTGAGCATGGCCTGCTGCATCATGCGCTTCATGTCGCGCCGTTTGGGTACGAGGGTGGCGCGGTAGCTGCCGGCATCCTCGGTGAGGGTGGTTTCAAACAGTTTGTCGTTCGTCAGACTGGCTCCGTCGGTCATCTGCATCATCATCTGAGCCAGACCGCGTGTCATCTTGCCGCTGGCGCCCGACAGAGAGTTGCGCTTGCCGCCTGCAATGGTGTAGATGGAGTCGCCCTCGACAACCAACGCAAATGCCTGCGGCTCGGTGTATTGCCAGCGCATGGTGCGGTTGCTGCCCAGAGTAAGGTTACCTTTCGAAACAGCATCCTGCGCCAGCAGTGGCGAATGCTTGGTCTGCACAAAGGTGTAGGCCAGCGTCTTGCCGGGTTTGGGCTGCTGCGCTCCGGCTATCTGTTCCAACACCGCTGCGCTGTTGGCGACAGGTGTCTGCGCCACGGTAGGCAGCACAAGACCTAATGCCATCAATGCGGCAAGAGCGGTTGTCATTAGCTGTTTAGTCATGTTCTTTTTGTTTTTGGTCTTGTTGCGGACCGTATCCCTTTCGTTCCTGCTCCGTATTTTGTCCGTTTTTCTTCGGAGCAGATACGGAGGTGATACGGAGATGATACGGAGGGGATGCGGTGTTGATGCTGACAATCTGTGAGTTATACTTTGTTTCTGTACGTAGTATATTGTTTTTCAGTATTTAGCGCATAATAAAGAAGCATCCAACCACTATCAGTACAACCCCTATCCACCGGGCGAAAGGAACATGTTCGCCGAAGACGAGAATGGCGGCCACCATGCCGAAGACGTAGCCCAGTGCTGTTAGGGGATAGGCCTGCGAGAAGGGGAAATGCTTGAGGATGTAAAGCCATAGCACGGTGGCAATGCCGAAACTTACTCCGCATGCTGCCAGCCACCAGTCGGTGGCCACGGCTTTGAAGTAGCTCCACGTCCAGCTGAATTTGGGCAGCTGTGCCATGGCAAGTTTCAACAGTACCTGCCCTCCGGCCAGGAAGGCGGTCTGTATGGCTACGAGTATCAGCAGTCGGAACATGGACGCAATAATATTAATGAATAATGGTTTTCGTCGCTGTAGCGTACCACGAGAGGTTTGCCGTTAAGCATGTGGGCGGCGGCATAGACGTCGAGGGCCGGTGTGGTGTAATTGACGCCGAAGAGGTTGGGGTAACCGTCGGTTATTAGTGTGGAGTGAGGAGTGAGGAGTGAGGAGTTGAGGAGGTCGTCGAGGGCCTGCTGCTTTTCCTTTTCCGTAGGACGGTAGAGCATACGCATGTCGGCTATCTCGCACAGGGCGTGGCCGTTGTTCTCGTTGGCCAGCACCATGCTTACGGCGCATTCAGCTGCTTTCTTGCCAGCCAGGTAGCCACCCTTGCAGAGCAGGGCGTGGTAGCCGGGGGTCATCTCGTCGTGGGCGCAGACCATGGCGTTGCCGACGGCATCGCGGCGCAGCTGCAGCAGGGCATCCATCAGCGCACTCTGGAACGAGACTGTGTTGTGGGCGTAGGTAGCGTTGTAGCCGTGGGCCTGCAGGTTGATGGCCACGATGGACGACATCGTGTTATGGGTCGACGACATGAAACGTGTGGGCATCATTTGGTCCTCGCCTTCGCGGCAGAGAGCGTCAAGGAATATCTCGGTGTTCTCGATGCAGCCGAGGCCTGTGCCGGTGAATATGGCCTGGGGGGTCTCGATGGCGGCGTCGGCCAGCGCCTTGCGGGCGGTGGCTATGGCACGTTTCAGTATGCGGCCCATGCGGCGTGCCTCGAGCGGCGGTATGAACTGCTTGTAGTCGGCCTCACGGCTGCGGGTCAGCGGCTCGGTGAGTGCCACGGGGCTTTCTTTCCAGTCGTCGCACAGCGGCTCCTGAGCCGATATCTGCGCGGCAGAAAGAAGGTAAACTTTCTTTAATGAGGAGTGAGGAGTGAGGAGTGAGGATTTGTTGGTTAATAACTCCTCATTCCTCATTCCACATTCATCATTAGCGAATAGCAATGCGCTGTCGTTGCCGCCGAAGCCGAAGGCGTTGCTGAGCACATAGTGCAGGGGCTTCCTGGTTGGCTCATGGACGGGCGTGAGGCATTGACCAGCATCATGGAAACGCAGGTTGACGGGCAGGAAGCTGTGCTGCATGGCGAGCATGCAAATAACAGCCTCGATGGTGCCCGATGCCGAGGTCGTGTGGCCGGTGAATGCTTTGGTCGATGAGAATGGCGGCACCTGCTCGCCGAAGAGGCGGCGCATGGCCTCGCTCTCGGTCAGGTCGTTGTTGCCGGTGCCGGTGCCGTGGGTGTTGATGTAATCAACTTGGGCGGGTGTGATGCCGGCGCACTCGAGCGCTTGTTTCATAGCGCGGTAGGGTCCTTCGCCGTCGTTGGAGGTGGCGGTCTGGTGGAAGGCGTCGCAGGCGTTGCCGTAGCCTGCCAGTCGCGCCAGCGACTTGGCGCCGCGGCGCTTGGCGTGCTCGGCGGTCTCGATGACCAGCCATGCGGCACCCTCGCCGAGGTTGAGTCCGGCGCGCGAGGCATCGAAGGGGCGGCAGGGCTCTTTGTCGAGAATCATCAGCGAGGCAAAGCCGTTGAGGTGGAACTTGGTGATGCACTCGGTTCCGCCTACCACCACGCACTCGGCACGGCCGGCGCGTATCAGTTCTGCGCCGGTGATGACAGCGTTGGCTGCCGACGAGCAGGCTGTAGAAAGGGTGGTGAGCAGTTGGAAACGTCCGAAGTGGTCGGCCATCATTTCGGTACAAGCACCGCAGTCGTGGGTACGTATATACTCGTTGCGACTGTCGTTCTCAAGGAAGTCGAGGTAGTACTGCTCGCTCTTGTCCATGCCGCCGACTGTGGTGCCGGAGATGAGCGGGATGTGTGGATATTGGTCGGGTGTGAGTCCCGACTGTTCGAGGGCTTCCTTGAGGGCCACCATGCCCATCAGCGCGGTGCGTGTGGTGGGTTGCTTGGTGGGGTCGATGCCGAGAAGGGCGCACATCTCGTCGTTGCTGAGTTGCACTTCGCCCACGGGGAACTCGTGGTGCTCTGTCTTCAGGTAGTGCAACGGACGTATGCCGCTGCGTTGCTCCTGAAGCGAGTGCAGGGTTTCCTCCTTACCTACGCCTATTGCCGACACAATGCCGGCGCCAGTGATTACAATGTCAGTCATTATAGTTTTAAGCTTTAAGTTTTAAGCTTTAAGTAGGACGGCATCCACTTAAAACTTGCAGCTTACAGCTCACAGCTCGTTTACTTGGTGCGGTTTTTGCTGATGTAGTCGGCCATCACGTTGATGGACTTGAAGATTTCCTTGCCCTGGTTGGGGTCCTGCAGCTTGATGCCGTAGTTCTTCTCCATGAGCACGATGAGTTCGAGGGCGTCGATGCTGTCGAGGCCCAGGCCTTCGCCGCCGAACAGAGGTGCGTTCTCGTCGATGTCTTCGGGTTTGATGTCTTCGAGGTTCAGGACTTCGATGATTTCTTTCTTCAGTTTGAGGATGAGTTCTTCCATTGTTTTATTTTATTAAATGATTTTATTTAATTCGTTTTCTATCGTTTCTTTCGTTGTGTGTTGCGGCACGGCAATGAGTGCTGCGGTGTAGTTGCCCTTGGCGTCCACTTCGCACCATCCGGCTATCTGTGGGCCTTGTTGAGCTGCAAGGGATATCTGCTCGGCCATGATGCCGGTGTGCGGTGCGTCGAGCACCATGAAGTTGGACTCAGTCTGGAAGTGGTTGCGGATGGCAATCTCGCCAGTGACGATGTTTGGCAGAGTGTATACGAAGAGGGCGGGGGAGGGGAACCATTCGGTATGGCTCTGTATTGTGGCTTGGAAGGCCAGGTCGTCGGCCATCGACGAGCTGCGGTTGAAGAGCAACACGCCGTAATCGGCCTTGGGGCATTCCTTCAGCAGCATCTCGCTGGCTATAAATCCCAGACGGGCCAAGGGGTCCATCTTGAAGAATTTTGGATAGTCGCCCACCTCTTTGCGGTAGAGTTCTACCAATTCGTCGGCAGTGGGTGTGATGTGGATGGCGTTGATGCTGGAATTTATAGATTCTCTGGTATTTCCGGATGATCTAAAATCATCGGTCAGGCTGAACTTCATCGCCGCATTGCATCCGCCGAAGCCTGAGAGCAATTTGACGAAGGACTGCTTGTCGGTGGTACGGCATTCGGCGCTGACGCTGACAGGGCGGCTTACGCCGAGGTTCTCAAAGCCTCGGGTGCCGAACACCATGCCGTGTTCCACGGCTTGCATCGAGAGGATGGTCTCGAGCACGCCGGCGGCACCCATGGTGTGGCCGTAGATGCCTTTGAGGCTGAACAGTGGCACGTCGGCCAGGCCGGCGCGGTCAATGGCGATGCTCTCCATCTCGTCGTTGTAGAGCGTCGAGGTGCCGTGGACGCTTATGAAAGCCAACTCGTTTTTGTTGATGTCGAGGGCTTGCAGACAGCGGTAGGAGCCTTCGCCGGTGCGCGACGGACCGCTGATGTGGTTGGCGTCGTTGCACATGGCGCCGCTTTCGGCCACCCATTGTGGCGTATTGTTAGATTGCTTGATTGTTTGATTGTTTGAGTATATTATCGTTGCGGCGGCTTCGCCCAGGTTCAGTCCGCAACGGTCTTTGTCGAAGGGACGGCACTGGTCGGGCGAGAGGGCATGGAGGCACTGGAAACCGCTGATGATGAACTCCGACTGCACGTCGCAGCCTATCACCACGGCGGTGTCGCAGAGTCCTGCCTCGATGCTGCGCATGGCCACTATCTGGGCGCTGAGGCCGCTGATACAGGCATTGCTCACCACCAGCGGCGGATTGGGATTGCCGAAGTAACGGCAGATAAGGCTTGCGGAGGTGCCAAGCAGGGCCCTCTCTGTCTCGCCTTTGGATAGCAGGTGTACGTTGCCCTTGGTGGTGGAGAGGAAGAAGCGGCAGCGCGGCGACTTGGGATCGATGCCGGCGCGGGCTATGGCGTCGCTGGCCGACACGATGCAGAGCTGCTCGAAGAAGGTGTATTGCTCATCGTCGTGCCGTTGCTCTTCCGGGAACAGCGAGGCTGTATATAGCGAGCCGTCAGGGAGGCTGTATTGCTTCAGTGCGCACTGGCCAGCCATTACGGCCTGGTAGTTCTCCCAAGTCGTGGCCCCAAGGGGCGAGTATATATTATCTGCGAGTTTTACAACCATTTCTTTTTCCACTCTTCGAAGAACGGCGGGTTCCCCAGTACCAGTTTGTACTGCTTGTCCATGAATACTTGCACCGTGTGGGCAGTGGCAAGCAGGGTGTCGCCGTCGGTTATCTTGTAGTCGAACACTATCTTGGCAACCTCGGTGGGAGTGTAGACAATCTCTATCTCGGGATGCATGCCGTAGATGATGGGGTTTTTGTATTTAAGCTGCACGTCGACCAGCGGGGCATAGTAGCCTTCGCCGAAGAAGCGCAGGTAGCCCAGGTCGTATTTCTCGCCGAATGCCTCGCGGGCATCCTCGAGGTACATCATGTAGCTCCCGTGCCACGCCACGCCCATCGAGTCCACCTCGCTGAATCGTATGTCTAATTTCTTCTTTATGCTCAGTGTGTTCACAGTAGTGCTATCTTTATTGTTCCAGAGGCCAACAGGGTGTCGCCGCATCGGCTTTCGGCCTGCGCCAGCGTCATGCCGAACACCTCGTCGCTTACCTCGATGCGAGTTTCTATCCTGTCGCCGACTTTAGGCAGCGAGTGTATCTCCATGTCGCGCAGAGCGCCGATGACGCCCACACGCACCTCTTTGCCGTTGCTGAGGTTGATGTAGCCCATCCTCGCGGCACAGGTCTGTGCGATGTTCTCTATCAGGCCGCATGCCGACATCAGTCCGTCGTCGGCCATGATATTGTCCTCGCGGACGGTGAGCTCCGTCAGCGTCACCACGGGGTCGCAGTGCAGCAGGCGGTCGACCATCACCATCGGCGGCCGTTGCGGCAAGAGGGTCAGTATGTCATACTCCTGTTCCATCCCAGAATTCGTAATAGTTATACCATTGGTGGGGGTAGCGACGCACTATTGATTCCAGCTCTGTGGCAAAAGCCTGTGCCAATGCAGCCATCTGCTTGCGGTGGGGCAGGGTGGTGTCCACTGGCAGCTGCCGCACAAAGGCGCGATAGCGGCGTGAGCCTTCTTTCATCACCATCACCGCCAATGCCGGCACCTCTTTCTGCACCGCCGTGGCGAAAGGTCCCAACGGGAATTGGGCCGTGGTGCCGAAGAATTGGCAACCCACGCTCTTCTGCGAGCCGAAACAGCGGTCGGCAGGCATGCTGACAATGTTGCCCTCGTCCAAAGCGTTGTTGATAATGAACAGGTGCGACATGTCGGCCTGCACAGGAATCATGTGTATGTTGCTGTCGGCAAATTGGCGGCTGCGGCCCGTCATCACAGTGGACGACTCACCGGCATATACCAGCGCGTTGAAGCTCTTGCGGTCCGACTTCAGTGCATAGCCGGCCTGCTCGTAGTTGCCCACGTGCGACGATAACATCATGAACCCTTTCTCGCCTTCGTTCAGGCGCAGATAGTTTTCGTTGCCGTCGATGGTGAGCTTGAAGCGCACACCGGCGTAGGTGGCGAAGCGGTCGAGCACCACCTGTCCGAAGCGGAAGTGGTTGAGGTATACGTGCCACACAGCACTCAGCGCCCCGTTGCCCATCCGCTGGCGGAAGAAGTGGTACATCGCCATATAGCCCTTGTGGTTGAAGAGCATATAGAACGGCACCACAAGCGCCATTACGCCGTAGATGACCTCCAAAGGCACCACCTTGAACAGTACTATCAGTGCCCGTTGCATGAACGGGGTGCCGTCGGTGCGGCCGCTCCACTTGTTATGTTCCAGGTCAGGCAATCTTTTGCTCGATATAGTCGCAGAACTGGCCGAAGGTCTTGATGGTCTTCATGTCTTCGGCAACAATCTTGAAGCCGAAGGTCTTCTCCACGATGACCACGATGTCGACGAAGTCGAGACTGTCCACGCCGATGTCTTCCTTCAGGCGTGCCTCGGGTTTGATGTTCTCTTCGTCAAACTCCAGTTCCTCCACGAGGAAGTTCTTCACTTTATCTTCAATTTCCTGTCTTGTCATGTTGATATTGTTTGATTGTTTGAATGCTTGATTGATTGCTTGAAAATTTAATTATCTATAACCAATAACCTATAACCATTAACCTTTACAGCACACCATTATGCTGTGACCCTGGCCCAGGTTGTCGTGGATGGTCTCTACCTTGAGACCTGCCTTCTCCACCAGGCGTGTCATGTCGTCCGAGTGGTACATCTTGCTGTTACCGTTGGCAATGGCGGTGAAGTAGAGGCTGGTCATGGTGAGGCAGAAGGCGGCGGGTTCGAAACGCTGGCGGTCCCACAGGGTCTCCATGATATAGAGGCGGCTGTTGCCGTCCATGATCTTGGCGGCACGGCTCACGATGCTCACTATCTCGTCCTCGCCGAAGCAGTCGAGGAACTGACTCATCCAGATGGCGTCGTAGTGCTTGTTGGTGGGGAATGCCTGGCTGGCATCCAGGAGGTTCATGCCGTAGCCGTCGATGCGGTCGGCGCCGGGCTTGCCGGCGGTGTCGCGGCGCATCATCTCGAGCTGCTGCGGCAGGTCGACGATGGTCACCTGAACATCCTTGTCGTGTCCCACACACTGCAGCGCCCAGCGGCCGGTATTGCCTCCCACATCGAGCAAAGTCTTGGGGTGGTTGGCAACGACTATTTCTCATGCATGCCGGACCCAGCCGTCGCTGTAGAAGTTGTCGAAGCCGCACCAGCTCCTCTGCACCTGCGGCGGCAGCTGCGACAAGCCCTCGTATACCGTGGGCCAAGGACCAAAATGCTCCAAGCC
>JAEEGL013148372.1_pt1 | contig 43612 bp, 38 predicted proteins | sample 9134231 | NCBI WGS metagenome assembly JAEEGL01 (sample SAMN16246548, study PRJNA631951) | gut metagenome | biome: gut microbiome; feature: rumen; material: fiber-attached | host: Bos | place: Iran: Karaj | collected 2018-10
CTACGCAACGGTGATGAAGGGCAGTGAGAAGGTCAGCAACACCTTCCGCTACAGCATTGAGTCCTACGTCTATTCCATGACGGGCAGGGAGGGCTACGAGAGCCTTGGCCTGTTGCTTGACGCGATGATGCGCTACGGCGATTCCGCCAGGGCCTTCCTGGATGTGAATTAACGTGTCACGGGCGTGCACTGCGGCACGTCACTCAATTCATTCGGGATCGCAGACAAGTCTGCGACATGGACGTGTCTGATGACAAAAAAAGAGAGGGTCTGCCTTGACGGGGCAGACCCTTTTTTGTACCTGCAGGCACGTTTGACGGAAAGAAAGATGCCAAGTCATAAGCGTCTTGCTTATCTCATATAGTGTATAAATTTGTTACCCAGGGGTATGACGTGAAGGACTATATTGAGGAGCGGGTGATCAGCATCGCGAATTATATCATCGAACATGGCACGACGGTACGGCAGACCGCAAAGGATTTTGGCGTCAGTAAAAGTACGGTGCACAAGGACGTGACGGAGCGTCTGGAGAATATGAAACCAAGTCTGGCAAAGGAAGTCAGGCGGGTACTTGACGTCAACAAATCGGAGAGACACATTCGCGGAGGGATGGCGACGAAAGAAAAATATCTGCATCAACGATAGGACGTGTCAAAAGAACCATCCCCTGTCATGTTTTGTGTATTGCAGTTGCGGGGAAGATGAGGTAAACTTTTGGTAGGAGGAAACGTCATGGATTCTGGGAAAAAGGGGCAGCTGGAGGAACTGGCGGGACAGGTGATGCGTCTGGCGCATGATGAACTGTTGATTCATCTGCGCTTTTTTGACGTGGCGCTGGCAGGGCTGAAGCTTGCGCCGCGCGTACTGGGAAACGAAACCGCGCAAGAGTCAGTCCCTCCGGAAAAGGGATCGGGCACAGCTATCATGGCGACGGACGGAACCGTTTGCCATTATGATCCGGCAGGCGTTCTGAAGGCATACCGGCGCGAGCCGCGAGAGGTTGCGAGGACGCTGCTTCACGTCCTGCTGCATTGCATTTTTCTTCATCAGTTTCAATATGAAAAGCTTGATCAGGAAGCATGGAACCTGGCAAGTGACATAGCGGTGGAAAACGTAATCCAGGACATGCAGCTGAGCGCCGTCGTCCTTGAGGAAGATCAGGACCGGGCCAGAAAATTTCGCATTTTGAAGGAGGATTGCGGAGCGCTGACGGCAGATAAGCTTTATCGGTATTTCCGTCATAATCCGCCAACGCCCGGAGAACGCGAAGAATGGATTAAATTATGCCGGCGTGACAGCCACGAGCTTTGGAAGAGCGCGGAGGAGCTGATCGTCTCGCAGGAGCAGTGGAAAAAGATCAGCGAGCGCGTGAAGGCTGACCTCAAATCCTTTACGAAGGGCAGGGCCGGTGCGGAAACGATAGAGAAAAACCTGGAAGAGGCCACCAGGGACCGCTATGATTATGCCGATATCTTAAGGCGTTTCACCGTGACGGGGGAAGACATGGCGGTGAATGACGATGAATTTGATTATATTTATTATACCTACGGACTAAAGGTTTACGGGAACGTGCCGCTGGTGGAACCCTTGGAATACAAGGAACTCCACAAGGTCAAGGAGTTTGTGATCGCCATCGATACCTCCGCATCCTGCCGGGGGAGCGTCGTTAGGGCTTTTTTGAATAAGACGTATTCCATTCTAAAGGGAACTGAAAATTTCTTTCACAAGATCAACGTGCACATTATCCAGTGTGATCAGGAAGTCCAGAGTGATACGAAGATCACGTGCGATGATGATTTTGAAACCTTCATGAAGTACGGGAAACTCAAGGGCTTTGGCGCAACGGATTTCCGCCCGGTCTTTGCTTACGTGGAGCAGCTCCGGGAGCAAGGGGAATTTGAGAACCTAAAGGGTCTGATTTATTTTACGGACGGTTACGGGATTTACCCGGAAAGGAATCCGGGCTATGACGTGATCTTTGCATTTTTGGAGGAGGACGAGCATCGGATGCCGGTGCCACCCTGGAGTCTTAAGGTGATCCTAGAGGAAGACGGATTGGCGGAAGATAAAAGGTGATTTTCAAGAAAAAGGTGATTTTCAAAAAAAGGTATGGCAGGAGACAAAAGGGAAGCATTAGAAATAAAGAACGAGGAAGATGGGAGCGGTAAAGCATGAATATCAAGCAGGCAAAGGAGTATATCAAAAATTCCGTTAGTTTGTATCTGAAGAAGGATGAGTTTGGGGACTATCGCGTGCCCGTGGTGCGTCAGCGACCGATCTTTCTTTTGGGTGCGCCCGGCATAGGAAAGACGGCCATCATGGAGCAGATCGCGCAGGAACTGGGGATCGCGCTGGTGGCATATTCCATGACACATCACACGAGACAGTCTGCGTTGGGACTTCCGTTTATTGAAAAAAAGAACTACGGCGGCAAGGAATATTCCGTTTCTGAATATACGATGAGTGAGATCATAGCGTCGATCTATGACGTCATGAAGGAGAGCGGCATGAAGGAAGGCATCCTGTTTTTGGATGAGATCAACTGCGTGTCGGAGACTTTGGCGCCCTCCATGCTGCAGTTCCTGCAATATAAGGTCTTTGGGCGTCATGCGGTGCCGGAGGGATGGGTGATCGTGACTGCGGGAAATCCGCCCGAGTACAATAAGTCCGTGCGGGAGTTTGACGTGGTGACGATGGACCGTCTTAAGGTGCTTCCCGTGGAGCCGGACTACCGCATCTGGAAGGAATATGCAACGGAGCGCGGCGTGCATGCGGCCGTTTTGAATTTCCTGGATCTGAAGAAGGAATATTTTTACGTCATGGAGATGACGACGCAGGGGCGGAGCTACGTCACGGCCAGAGGCTGGGAGGATCTGTCGGAGATCTTAAAGCTTTATGAGGAAGAGGAGCTGGAGGTTTCAGAAAGCCTTGTGGAGCAGTACGTGCGAAATCCCAAGGTGGTCAAGGAATTCACGGCGTATTATGATTTGTTTAACAAGTATAAAAAGGATTACCGGGTGGAAGAGATCCTTGCGGGAATGCCTTCCGTGCAAGCGCTTGCGAGGGCGAAGGAGGCATCCTTTGACGAGAGATTGTCACTCCTTGGAATGCTGCTGGACAAGGTGCAGGCGGAGATGAAGGACGTGATGGAGCAGACCGCATGGCTGTCAGAGCTCCGCGCGCCGCTAAAGGCACTTCTTTCGAAGGCTGGAGAGGGCAACGGGAATGGTGCAGAGGCGAAGGTTGGGGAGAGCAACGGGAATGGTGCAGAGGCGAAGGCTGGGGAGAGCAACGGCGATGGCGTGAGAGCGAAGGATGCGCTGGCCGGAATGATTGAAACGTTGGATCAGATGATAGAGGGACGCAGGAAAATCTTGTTCAACCTGCAGTCAGCGGGCTCCCTTTCCGATGAGGACAAGCGTAAGCACAAGCGCGTCTTAAGGTTTTTGGAGGAACGCAGAAAGGAATTGTTTTTGCGGGAATTTGCGGAGGCAGAGACTGGAGAAGAAAAGGATCTGGCAGGAGCTGCCGTAAACTTGATCAAGCAAAAGTATAATGGTGAAATTACTCGCATGAAGCAGGATACGCAGCGGACGGGAGATAGGCTGCACGCTATGTTTTCCTTTGTGGAGCAGGCGTTCCAGAATGGTAATGAAATGCTGATCCTTGTGACGGAGCTGACGGTTGGAAAGTATTCCTCTGCATTTATTGCAACCTTTGGCAGTGAGGATTATCGCAGACACAATGAAGAACTGATGCTGAGCGAGAGACAAAGCGACCTGAAGGGCAAGATCGCAGAATTGGGGTTGTGAAGTTTAGTTGATTCGTGACGTAAACTATACGGCATGTTAGAAATTGTATGAAAAATCGTTCTTTTCACACACAAAAAGGAAACTGCAAATTGATAAAAATGCAATAAAGAACACTGAATACTTTGAACTGTGAAAAACGTGATAATATGAATGGTTTCTACGGAAACCAAAAAAAATTTATGCAAGCTTCATGGAAACTATTGACAATAAAATGATCTAAAAATTGGCACTTTTGATTATTGTATAAGAACAAATGTCGTGATACACTTGTTTTGCAAATCGATTTGTATAACTATGTATTATAGTCAACGAAGAGGATGATATGTGTCGGAAAGGTTGATTCTGGAGAGCCTTACCGCGCATTAAGGCAACAAAAGTGAAAAAAGGAATTAAAATGACTGTGGCAAGTTTGCTTGCCGTTCTTACGGTGTTGGGTGCCGCGAGTACTGTGTTGGCAAAGTCATCAAGTTGCTTGGACGTAAGAGATTATGGCTATCACAGATATAACCAAAGATCTTATGATACATATAAGTTCGCGCACCAATATAGCACACAAGCATATTATTCCAAGATAAAAGATTATGGCCAGGGGCATTACTTATCTCAGGCGAAAAAAGATATTACTATCGTGTATGATAAATATGTAAATGGTATTTGTGTTTGCGATGCGCAGAAAGTTGTTGACGTAGAAGAAAATGCAAAAACCGTGGTAAGAACAGAATGGCTCGAGCAATACATGGAAGTGATCGATTATTACATTGTGAACTATTATTAAATTATTGTTAAACCGGAAGACAGATGCGTCAACTGTTTGGCTGACGCATCTGTTTATGATTATTGAATAAAGGAAATTGCTGTTTGAAAAGGTGAAACTGTGAATAGAAATAGAAAAATTTGTTTTTTTATTATCTGCTTTTTGTTATGTTGTTTGATAGGGTGTGCGCCAAAAGAAAACGAAGAATTGACAGCGCAAGGTGAAAATGGCGAATCGTACGTGAGAGAGTTTCACGATTGTGGAATATCAATGAATCTCAATGTGCTGGATGATCCCCTTGTGATTCATGATAAGATTTATTTTTCAGTTTTTGAAAAGGGAAAAGGTATCGATTTTAAGGTAGCCTATTATCAGGGCAATGTCTTTGATGATGAACTCTTTTGCGATTTGGATATTGTAACGGATTATGATAACAATGTTGGCTTTGAAATCCGTGCAGGCAAAGATCCTAACTCAAATCAGTTATGCGTACTGCAGGAGGATGATGAGCGTGGAGAGATTAAAGTTTTAATATATGATGAAGATGGTAGTTTGGCGGATACTGTTGACATGTCTAATGAAAAACTGGAAGGTTGCGTTAATTCGTTTAAGATCCGAAAGGATGGAAAACTCTTTCTTGCAGCGGGCAATGGCATATACGCGTATTCTGACGAGAATGGAATGATAGAGTATTTTCATCCTGATAATGCACTCCTTCAAAGCATTTTTCTAAAAAATGAAGAAATCGCGGGCGTATTTCGAATGACGAAAGATGATGGTACGCCATATCAGAGCATTATGCTCTTCGATGATCAAGGAAACATAGAAAGTACTATGGAAGTCCCGCTTTACAGTAGTGCTTTTGTAACGTATGGTGACGAAATTTATTACTATTATGATCGTTGCATATATGCCATTGGCAGTACGCTAGATCAATGTGAATTAGTGATGAAGTTATGTGATAAAGAGGATCAATTCTTCACGACGATATATGCTATTATCAAAAAAGATAGTGAATACGGAGTTGTCTATAAAAGTTTGTCTGATGAGGTTATCAGATCCGTATTGTTTCATAAAACGCAAGAATCCAAACAAGACAAAAAAGAGATCACTGTATATGATCCAACGGGAATGATGGACATGTACGTTACAGACCAAATGATTCATGCGTTTAATGATATGAATCAGGATTATTACGTAACAAAAAAAGAGTATGAAAGAGATTTCAATTATGTTCTTTTGTCGGATGATAAACCAGACTTGATCTTTTTAAATGAATTGGGCGTAGGAGGCTTTGGACATCTAGGCTACCTAGAGGATTTGACGCCGTATTTTATGGAACAATCGTCTCAAGACGGATCCGGACTTATAAAGAACTTGACTGATAAGCTTCAAGTGGACGGAAAATTGTATTCATTACCAAGAACAATTGGTTTGGAAGCATTCTGCGGATATGCGTCTAAAGTTGGGACGGAAATCGGATGGTCAGAAAATGAATTTGTAGAGTGGTTTCTTGACCATCCGGAGGCATTGAAAGAATCATGGATGGGGCATCTGGAAATCCTGAGATTTTCCTTGGAAGGCTCATTGGACAAATATGTTGATTTTAATAACAAAGAGTCTAAACTAAAGGAGGGTGATTTCCGGAAACTTTTGCAGACCATAAAACAGATAACTACGTTTCCCCGGGAAGAAATAATGAAGTCTAGCGCAGGGGACGTTATGAATCTTAGTTTTGAAACGGCAGACGATCTGGCGTATTGGAATAAGGGAGAGCCATTGACGTTAAAAGGGTTTCCGGATAAAAATGCATCAGCGAATTATATTCTTACGTATTTTGGACTTGCGATGATGAACACGTCAAATAATAAAGAAGGTGCATTTGAATTTATAAAGTTCATTCAAGAGTATCGTTACGGGTTTTCTTGCTATTTCTACACGTTAGACGCTACTTTGGAGAAAATGTTTGCGATTAGAATCAGAGAGAATATGGGTAAACCGGAGTATGAAAAAGTACAACAGGATTTCTGGCAATTATATTCCAGTGCCCATTTAAGAGATTTAAATTCTGTTCCTGTTATTAGTATTATTCTTGAAGAAGCGGGCGCTTACTTTGATGGGGACAAAACAGTGGAAGAAGTAACTGACGTCATTCACGGAAGGGTACAACTTTGGTTGGATGAACGAAAATAATTGTGATCATGTCATGAGAAGTGTGAAAATGGCAATCATACGATTCTGCTGAAAGGGCCTGGTGGCACGGCAAGGGAGTATCTCTAATTTGAGATACTCCCTTTATCTTAATACAAAATTATGTTATTATTTGAAGAGATAAAAATGGGAAGAATACGGAAATTATTCGTGTGAAGCCATGGAAAGGGATTGTCATGAAGGAAATGGAGTATCAGCTGCCAGAGGGGAAGCTGGAATACGTGGAACGGGAGCAGGAGATTGAAGTCACGGGTTATCATGGATTGGCAGGATCCGTATCAATTCCGCAGGAACTCCCACTGCTTGACGACGCGGCGCATTCGGAGAATGCGATGGGCAAGGTGACGTCGATAGCCAAGAAGGCATTTCTTAGTAAAAAATATCTGCGAAGCGTTACGATCCCTGCATCCGTGGAAAACGTTGGTGACTGGGCGTTTGCATACTGCAATGCGCTGAGGGAAGTGAGTTTTGAAGGCCGGGACGTGCAGTTTGGGAAGGACGTGTTTAAGGAGTGTGCCGCGCTGCGATGCGTAAGGTTTGCAGCGGAGGATTTTAAATCGGGTAGTTTGGCAATCCAAGGGCAGGCGGAAGGAATCGGGGCTCTAACGGAACAAGAGCTGAGGGAGGGGATCGGCGCCTTGACAGCAGCAGCCGTGACGCAGATGGATGCGTCCTATCTGTTAAACGCAAGGGAAGCCGGTAGCAGGGAATGGCTGGAGAAATGGGATGCCAGGATGCTGGCGATCCTGCGAGCGGCGGATGACGAGGGATACTCTAAGCAGATCCTCTGCGGCGAGGAGGATTATGAGAGCGCGGATCTGGAGACTTATCTGAGAAACAGCAGAAAGAAAAAGGTCCGGTTGCTATTGCTCCGGCTGTATTGGCCCGTGGGACTGGATCCCGCGTTAAAGGAACAACTGGAGAAATATCTCCTTACCCATTCCAAGGGCTGCAAGACGGAGGAAACTTGGCAGGTCATAAGGGATGAGTGCGGCGACCGGCGGGAGTTCTATGAGCTTTTCGCAAGGCTGGGCTGTCTTACCCGGGAGAATGCGCCGTTGGTGATCGCAGAGACGAGGGAGGACTGCCCGGAGATGAAGGCATTTTTCTTGAAATACCAGGCAGATCACTTCTCACAAGTGGATTATTTTGCGGACATGGAATTGTAGGGGAGACGAATTAAGGATTTCTTAAGTTGTATTGTGACGGGAAATAGTGGTAGAATACGATTGTGGCCGCGCAGGGGAAAGATTCCCGTTTTGAGTGAATGCATGCCGGCTGCGATGGTTAAGTAAGAAAAAACGTTGGTTGGAGGACTGGCATTATGGCAATGACTTATGAGGAAATCAAGGCAAAGGTTAAAAAGTATGGTCAGGAGCAGGTGCTGAAGTACGTTGACGTGCTCACGAATGCGGAGAAGGAGACTCTGTTTGCGCAGATCGAAGCGACTGACATGGACGTGATCGAGTGCTGCAAGCACAAGGAAGAGATGGCAAAGCGCGGCGTGATCTCGCCCCTTGGCGCCATGGAGCTTTCTGAGATCGAAGCAAATCGCGAGAGCTTTACAAAGACCGGCATTGAAGCGATCAAGGCCGGAAAGGTTGGCGCCGTGCTTCTCGCAGGCGGCATGGGAACAAGACTTGGAAGCGACAATCCCAAGGGCATGTATAACGTTGGCATCACCCGCGAACTGTATATCTTTGAATGTCTGATCAATAATTTGATGGACGTGGTGAAGCAGGCAGACGCGTGGATCCATCTGTTTGTCATGACAAGCGACAAGAACAATGACGCGACGATCAAATTCCTGACCGAGCATGATTTCTTTGGATATCACAAGGACTACGTACATTTCTTCAAGCAGGAGATGGCGGCAGCCACGGACTACGACGGAAAGATCCTTCTCGAGGAGAAGGGCAAGCTTTCCACCTCACCCAACGGCAACGGCGGTTGGTTCATTTCCCTCCAGAAGAATGGCCTTTTGGATCTCGTTCACGAGCAGGGCATTGAGTGGATCAACGTATTTGCAGTGGACAACGTGCTTCAGAGAATCGCCGATCCCTGCTTTGTCGGTGCAACCATCCAGAAGAACTGTGCGGTTGGCGCCAAGGTGGTTCGCAAGGCTGCGCCTGATGAGAAGGTTGGCTGCATGTGCCTTGAGGACGGCAAGCCCTCCATCGTGGAATATTATGACATGACCCAGGAACTCATGGATGCAAAGAATGAGAAAGGCGAACCCGCTTATAACTTCGGCGTTATCCTCAACTACCTCTTCTTTGTTCCCGACCTTGAGAAGATGATGGAAAATCTTCCGCTGCACGTTGTGGAGAAGAAGATTCCTTACCTCGATGAGAACGGCAATCTCGTAAAGCCCGAAGCACCGAACGGCTACAAGTTCGAAAGCCTCGTCCTTGACATGATCCACCAGCTTTCCTCCTGCCTGCCTTTCGAAGTTGTCCGCGAGCACGAATTCGCGCCCATCAAAAACAAGACCGGCATCGATTCCGTGGAAAGCGCCCGCGAACTTCTCCAAAAGAACGGCGTAGTGCTGTAAACCATCATTTGATTTACTAAGCATTAATTTTTCGTGATGCCTTACGTTGCACTTGGTCTATAAATATATTGATTACTTAACGCATATTTTATATGCTTGACCATTACCTAAGTGGTTATCGAGGGACCCCTTCATGGAACAATTAGCCGGCAGCACTTAGCAAACCTGCCGGCTGAATGGATGATTTCGAGAAATGTCTGAGGAGCGAAGCTCCGAGTTTTTCGAAGAAATCATCCAAGTCATGAAGACGACAGGTGAGCTTAGTGCTGTCCGTGCCGTTCCGTGAAGGGGTCCCTCGATAACCACGAGCCAATGGGCACGGAAAGATAGGAAAACAAGGGGGTATGCAATGGGAGTTATCAGGTACACGTTTTATTCAAAGACCTTGGGCGAGCAGACCAACGTCTGCGCCATCGTGCCGACCTACGAGGTGTGGCGCGACAAAATGGACTACAAAGATTACTACAAGAATTACGGCAAAAAGAAACTACTGTTCATCACCCACGGCGGATCCGATGACAGCACGCTCTACCTGCGCAGAACCCGCATTGAGGAATATGCGTACGAGCGCGACATGGTGGTGATCTTCCCCGAAGTGCGCAATAGTTTCTACAGTAACATGGTACATGGAAAGAAATACTTTGACTTCCTCTCAAAAGAATTGCCGGAGATGGTCATGAACATGTTCCCCGTGTCGAGAGAACGCAAGGATCACTATGTTCTCGGCAATTCCATGGGAAGCCACGGCTCCTTCAAATGGGCGCTGAATTGCCCTGATTTCTTTGCGGCGGCGACGGGAATGTCCGGCGCAGGGGACCTTGAGGAGCTTGGATTCTACAGCCCCATGTCCGTCCGCGTCAACAATTCCTTTGGAACCATTGAGGAGTATCGCGGAAGCATGAATGATTTCAAGCATCTCTATCGCGAAATGCTTAAGAACGGCACCGAGTTCCCGAGACTCTACGCATGCTGCGGCACGGAGGACGGCTTCTATCCCGGCGCGCAGAAGTTTGCGGCGGATGCCAAGGCAGCCGGAGTGCCCATCGAATGGTACGAAAGCCCCGGAAAGCATGAGTGGCTATATTGGGACAGCATGCTGCCAATGATGCTGGACAAGATGATAAAGGGGGTGTAGGCGATGGGAATGATGCATTTTGATTATCTTTCAACCGTCCTTGGTTATCATACCAGCATTTACTATATTCTTCCTGCCTGCACGCATGAAGGAAAGGAGCCAAAGGCGACGCTGTACCTGCTCCACGGTGGCGGGGGGAATGGCCTTGACTGGATCCGTTACACCTCCATTGAGCGCTATGCGGACGAGCATGAAGTTGCAGTCGTAATGCCTGAGGTGGATGGCAGCTGCTTCTATGCAGACATGAAATATGGCTATAATTACTTTACGTTCCTAAAGGACGAGGTGATCGCAGTGTCTGAGACGCTGTTCCCCGTGAATAAGACGGCGGACAAGCGCCTTGTGGCAGGACTTTCCATGGGCGGATACGGCGCATTCAAATGGGCGTTCAATTGCCCGGATGATTTTTATGCGGCGGCAAACCTGTCCGGAATTTCTTCCATCGTGGATCTCTTTACGGATCCATCTTCCTTCGCGGCAAAGAGCGTGGATGATCCCTGCGGCGTCGTTGCTTTGGATTTCGGCAGCATTGAAGAGCTGAAGGGCAGCATGAATGACTCCAAGGAGTGGATTGATAAGGCCGCAGCGGAAGGTACGAAGCTGCCGAAGCTCTTTGCGGGCATCGGCACGGAGGACTTCAGCTACAAATTTGCGGTGGATTACTTAAATTACTGCAAGGAAAAGGGCGTGGAAATCCATTACGAGGAGATGCCTGGCGGACATGAGTGGAAGGTATGGGATGAGATGATCCAGAGATTCCTTCGTTTCAGTTTGGCGTAATCCGCGAGAGCAAGACGAAAAAGATTTGCAAAAACATAAATATGTGAGGGCAAAACATGAAGATTTTAGTGACGGGCGGCGCCGGCTTTATCGGCAGCCATACGGTAGTAGAACTGCAGAATGCCGGTTATGACGCCGTTGTACTTGACAATTTGAGCAATTCCAGCGAGAAATCCCTTGAGAGAGTGGAGAAGATCACGGGAAAGAAGGTGCCTTTTTACAAGGCAGACATTTTGGACCGAGAGGCTTTGAATGAGATTTTTGACAAGGAAAACATCGATGCGGTGATCCATTTTGCAGGCTTAAAGGCCGTGGGCGAATCCGTGGCAAAGCCTTGGGAGTATTACGAGAATAACATTGCAGGAACCCTGACCTTGATCGACGTCATGAGAAAGCACGGCGTGAAGAATATCATCTTTTCTTCCAGCGCGACGGTGTACGGCGATCCCGCGATCATTCCCATCACGGAGGAGTGCCCGAAGGGACAGTGCACCAATCCTTATGGCTGGACGAAATCCATGCTGGAGCAGATCCTTTCCGACGTTCAAAAGGCGGATCAAGAGTGGAACGTGATCCTGCTTCGCTACTTTAATCCCATCGGCGCGCACAAGAGCGGCACGATCGGTGAGAATCCCACGGGCATTCCCAACAATCTGATGCCTTACGTGACGCAGGTGGCAGTCGGCAAAAGACCAGTGCTGAACGTTTTTGGCAATGACTATGACACGCATGACGGCACGGGCGTTCGCGATTACATCCACGTGGTGGATCTGGCGATCGGCCACGTTAAGGCTTTGAAGAAGATTGAGGAGAAGGCGGGCCTTAAGATTTATAATCTCGGCACCGGTACCGGCTACAGCGTTCTCGACATCGTAAAGAACTTTGAAGAGGCAACGGGCGTGAACGTACCCTACGTCATTGGGCCCCGCCGCCCCGGCGACATTGCGACCTGTTACGCGGACGCCTCCCTTGCAAAGAAGGAGCTTGGCTGGACGGCGCAGTATGGCATTAGGGAAATGTGCGAGGATGCCTGGAGATGGCAGAAGAATAACCCGAACGGGTATGACGATTAACGGAGCAAACTTAAGGTTACGTTAAGATTAATTTCAAATTTAGGAAAAGATTGCGCAGTATCATTCTCTCAAAAGGAGGAATGAGACATGCGCAATTTTTTTGAGAAACACGTAATCCTGGCGGGAGTGACCGCCACTCTCGCATCACTGGTGCTGAATTATGGAATCCGTTTTGGAACAGAGTTATTGGGAATTTCCTTTGGAACGACAAATGCCGGTTTTTTTGTCCGGGAGTTTGTGATTAAGGTTCTTCCGGCTCTGGCCATTGCTTTTGCTTTTGGGACCATACGCGTCCTTCAGCACCCCCTCCGGGGATTTGGAAAAAGTTTATTGTCAGGAGCATGGATCCTTATCGTGGCAACGCTTGTAACGTGCGTGTTTTTGTCCGGGGCATTGGGGCAAGGTCAGAACTTAAAGGGCGCGCCGGAAATCATTTTTTACGTATTGTTTCTGCTGATGGTCGGCCTGTCGGAGGAGCTGCTCCTTCGCGGAACGGTTCTTCGCCTTTTTCTTGACCACTATGGGGAGAAGGGCAAGGGGATGGTGCTTTCCGTCACGTTGAGCGCCGCACTTTTTGGACTCTGCCATTTTTCAAACGTTTTTTCAGGACAGGGACTTTACAACACGGTATTGCAGATGATCGGAGCCTTTATGATGGGGCTTTTGTTCGGAGCTGTGTATGCGAAAAGAGGGAATCTGTACGGGGTGATGGTTTTGCATGCCATAATCGATTTTATGACACTTTGTGAAAATGGACTGTTGGCGGGAAACTCCCTGGCAGACGCAAATGCTTCCTCGGAGCCGGGAAGCCTCTTCTGGACCTTGGTCAGCAATGGAACCTTTGCCATTGCCGCCATAGTCATTATGTTGCATAAAAAGAAGGACAAAAGTGAGAAGAAAGAAATTTGTTGATTTGAGGAATGCGTGATTTGTGGTATGCTGTTTTTAGGTGCAGGTGATGCATGCTAAATATGAATTCACGGGGGAAAAGAAATTGTACAAGATACTTGTGGTGGATGATGAACCGAAGATCACGGAGCTTTTGAAGGTGTGTCTGGAGATGCAGGGTATGGAGGTTTCCTGCGCCGGAGACGGAAAAGAGGCGCTGATGCTTTTTGAGAAATGCCCTGCAGACATGGTGCTGACGGACGTCATGATGCCGGTGATGGACGGGTACCAGTTTGTGGAAGAGCTTCGCAAGAAGAGCAACGTGCCGGTAATGTTTCTCACGGCGAAGGGGGATGTCCTGGACCGGATCAAGGGGCTGTCCGTCGGCGCGGATGATTATCTTGTAAAGCCCTTCGATCCCATGGAGGCGTCGGCCAGGGTGTCTGCGGCGCTGCGCAGGTGTTACGGATACAATAAGGTGCAGGAAAACCGGGAACTCGTTTGCGGTGAACTAACCCTTGACCTTGCGTCGAAACGACTTCGCAAGGCCGGGGAAAACGTGGAGTTGACGGCGCTGGAATACAGGATGCTGGCATATTTTATGGAGAATCAGGGGCGGGTTCTGACGAAAAACCAGATTTATGAGGCAGCGTGGGATCAAGATAAATTCCCGGATGACAACAGCATTATGGTCGCGATCAGTAAACTCCGGGGAAAGATCAACGATGAAGGGCATGATTATTTAAGAACAATACGCGGGTTGGGGTACCGCATGGAGGGATAAATGAAGGGTAGACGAAAAAGGAATCTGCAAACCTTTTTATTTTTGCTGTTTGTGGGCGTGGTTCTTTTTACCTGGGCGATGGATCAAGTAGAGGATTTTATCCGCGGATTTATGGATGGCATCGGAGTAGTCAGCCTGGAGGGAAATGAGATGAATCCCCAAATGGCCAGATACATAGCTAAGTTTCTTGGGATCGCGCTGGTCGTATTCGTGTTCTGGCTCATAAAAAGAAATGTTTCCGACCCCGTCAAAAGACTGGCAGAAAGCATGGAGAGCGTCCGGGCGGGAAATCTGGACGCTGAAATGAAGGTCGTGGACGGATTGGAATTTGGACGCATGGAGGAGAGCTTTAACTCCATGGTGAAGGGGCTTCGTGAAGCGAAGGAGCTTCAGGAGCAAAATGCGGAAAAAAACCGGAAGCTTTATGCGGAGATCGCACATGACTTAAAGACGCCGATGACCATGATCCTTGGATATGCGAGACTGCTCTCGGAAGGGGCGGCGTCCCAGGAAAAGCAAAAGGAGTACTTAAACACCATTGTTGAGCAAACGGAAAATGCCAATGCGCTTTTAGAGCAGATGCTGGAATATGCAAAGCTGGGAAGTACGGAATACCGGCTCGACCTTAAAGAGGGTGATCTGGCGGAGTGTCTTAGACAGGTGGCTGCAGAGAGCTATTATCGCTTTGAGGAAAAGGGGATGGAACTGGACGTGCAGATCCCTGACGAGGCCGTGACGCGGCAGTTTGACGAACGACAGATGAAGCGGGTCTTTTTCAATCTGATCGGAAACGTCATTGGTCATAATCCCGAAGGGACGAAGGTAAAGATCACGTTGAAATGCGATGAAGGTCACGTCGAGGCTTGGGTCGCGGATGACGGGCCTTTGATCGAAAAGGAACTGAAGGATCGTTTGTTTGAACCGTTTCAGACGGGGGATGCTTCCCGCAACAGCCGGGGAGGCAGTGGGCTCGGGCTTTCCGTTGCCAGGAAGATCGTGCAGCTTCACGGCGGTGACTTGGAGTACCGGGAAGAGCTGATGCAGGGCTATAAGGGGTTTGTGATCACGATGCCCCTCAAGTAACAGAACTAGAGACAATACACGTAAAAAAACGGGGACGTGTCAGTAGACACGTCCCCGTGACACGTTTATGCGACAAAGAAGTAGGTGAAGACGTAGTGGCAGATGCTGCCGCCTAAAACGAAGAGATGGAAGATCTCGTGGGAGCCGAAGTTCTTGTGGATCGAGTTAAAGATGGGGAGCTTCAGCGCATAGATCACGCCGCCCGCCGTGTAGACGATGCCGCCGACGAGAAGCCACAGGAATGCGGGGAGGGACAGCGCCTGCCATAAGGGGTGGACTGCAAAGAGCACAACCCAGCCCATGGCAACGTACAAAACGGAGGAAACCCACTTTGGGCAGGTTACCCAGAAAAACTTAAAGATCATGCCGACGATGGCAATGCTCCATACGGCGATCAGCAGGGGATAGCCCACGGAATGGTCCAGGATCAGCATGCAGGTGGGCGTGTAGGAGCCCGCGATCAGCACAAAGATCATCATGTGGTCCAGCTTCTTGAAGCGCTTCAGCCGCTCCCCGGAGAGGTTGACGCCATGATAGGTGGCGCTTGCGCCGTAGAGCAGGATCATGCTCACCATAAAGATAGTAAGGGCCGTCAGCTCGTAGGTGCCACCGTTTACGGCGCCCTTGATGAGCAACGGGATGGATCCGAAGAGTGCCAGGATCATGCCTGCAAGATGCGTGAGGGAGCTGCCGGGTTCGCGGATCGTAATCTGCAGGGGCGTTCTGCCGGAAGCGTTCTTTTCAGTGTTCGGAATTGTATTTAACATGGATTTTTTTGCCATCATTTCCATAGGTCTCCCTCCATTCATTATGCCTGCTTCAGAAAATATGGGATTTGCGACGTGGTGAATGATAAAATTTCAACACGCGGCATTTATATTTTGATATGTAGTATTAAAAACTATGTCTTAAGATTATAATATGCCCAGTTTCCAAAAACGTCAAGCATTAAATTAGAAAAACCTTAAAATAAATGGGATTTGAAGGGGTCAGTCTTCCTCGAGTACTTGGATTTCCAGATAATCAAATTCGATGGTTTCTATGAAATTGTCCTGATAGAAGCGTGTTTTGGCATAGCGCCGGAAATCAGAGACGGTTTTGTCAAGCCAGATGGGGGCGCTGAGGTCGAATTCCGCGCAGGCTTTCTCCAGGGCATGGAACACCTTGTGTGTCCGGGTGTCCGAGGAAGCGTCTTCGATCACCGCGTCCTTTAACATGTGCGTGTTTTTGAAGGTTTTGGCCCAAAGCTTGAACATTGGCGTGCTCCTTTTTGGATGGTTGCATCTTCGCCGGCAGACAGCGAAGGAGGAAAACTTGAGAGTAGTATATCACGTAAAAGGAAAAACTTGCAATGGAAACTGAAAAACAAGAAGTGGGACGTCTCGTTTTGGTTATATTTGACGGTTTAAGGGCATACATATAGATGAGAGCCATGCGATAAACACAAGGGATTGTGATAATGAACAATAAAGTATAAAAAATTGTAAAAAAACTGTTAAAATTATACATTCTGGGGCGGATATATGCTATACTATATTCATGAAGGATTGACTTAAGGATCATACGTACCGTTCAGAGAATGGAAACGGAGAACGGGTAAACATAGACTAAAAAAGAATCATGATTGGAAAGACGTAAGGAGTAAAAATGGAATTTATGCAAAACGGCCAGAATCCTGGCGAAGGCATCGAGAGCTGGAACGAGGTCATGCTGGTTTATAATGCGGCGCTGAAACAGGTTCAGACGAAGATGGAGATTCTGAACGATGAATTTCAGCACGTTCACCAGTATAATCCCATTGAACACATTAAGGCGAGAATCAAGACGCCGGAAAGTATTGTTAAGAAGTTAAAGAGGGCAGGAAAGGAATCCACGATTCAGAACATGATCGAATACGTGAACGACATCGCGGGCATCCGCGTTATTTGTTCCTTTTCCTCCGACATTTACCGCATTGCGGCGATGATCAAGGAGCAGAAGGACATCAAGGTGCTTCTCACGAAGGATTACATAACCTATCCCAAGGCCAGCGGGTACCGGAGCTATCACATGATCGTTACGGTGCCGGTGTATCTGTCGGACCGCATCGTGGACACAAAGGTCGAAATCCAGATCCGTACGGTCGCGCAGGATTTCTGGGCGAGTCTGGAGCACAAGATCCATTACAAATTTGAGGGAGAGGCGCCGGAGCACATCCGCAGCGAGCTGGTGGAATGTGCCCGCATGGTGTCGGACCTGGATGCGAGAATGTTGGCGCTGAACGAGGAGATCTTAGAGTTGAGCAAGCAGGAAGCATAGCATAAGAGCATGCGCCCTGAACTGGCAGAATGTTTAGCCAGAGCAGGATCCAATGTCAGGAATGAGAATAAAAATGCATAAAACAAGAGCCGCCAAGGGAAATCCCGAAAGGCGGCTCTTGTTTTATGCTGACGCCCTTGCCGAGGCGCCTATAACAAAGAAAGGGAGAAGAATGAGGAGTGCCCAGACGCCATAGGCATCTGGGCGATTATGAAAAATCGTTCAATCACTTGTTTGACATAATTTAGTATAACAATGAAATATGAACAAAATATGAACGGGAAGTTAAAGGTTAGTAAAAGTCTAAAAAGTCTGTGCGGCAGACAAAATTGGGGAGTTGCGGTTTATCATGAAAAATGATACAATGGCTTCGTATTATGTGGCATTCTGCGGATTTTTAGGTATGACGGGACGTGGCATCACCGAAAATGGCATCACCATGGAGGGAAAAGCATGGACACTTTTATGGATCAATTGGCAGAAAAGATGAATGCCCAGAACATTATCCGGGCAAATGAGGCAGGAGAAATACAGACGGCGGCAGTTAGGCTGCAGGAGTCCGCGGATCAGATGATGCAGGCGGCCGGCCGCATGGAGGAATCCGTAAGGCAGCTCAGGGAAGAATACGAAAGCAATGCGGCGCGTACCGTAACCGAGACCGTGAAACCGGCCGGTGACGTGAAGCCCGTACTCGATGAAGATATTATTTACATTGTGGAAGAGGAAGTTACGCAGCTTGGAAAGAGCCTGGAAGAAGCAAAGGAGCAGCTGACCTCTATCCAGTGGGATCTTGCGTCAAAGGGCGCGGGCACTCAGGCAAGTGCCCTGGTTGCCGCAACAAGTGATCAAAGCGAGAAGGATTCTGCGGTACCGAATCTGGACATGGCGGAGATCCGTGAAAACGGCGCGGAGTTAAAGTACGGGATTGCCGTTCTTCAGACGAATCTAGCGGCCATCGATCTTGAGATTGCAAGGCTTCAAGAGAGATTCACCGGATATGGCGAGGATGTTTCTCAAACGAAGGAACAGGCCGTGAATGCGAAGGAAATCCTGGATGACCTGCGGGAGGGGATTGACGGGCTTCGCGGTGAACTCAAAGGGGTTCGCGACGATTTTGAAGTTCTTTGCGCGAAGAACGGAAGTCAGGAGGAGCTGACAGGACTTGTCGCGAGCGTAAACAGCGTCCAAGAAGGATATGTGCGTCTTGCGGCGGACGTAAACGGAATTTGTGAGGGCTATGCCGGTCTTACAGCAAGCGTAAACGGCGTGCGTGAGGGCTATGGGGACCTTGCGGCGGGCGTAAATGGCATCCGTGAGGGCTATGCAAGTCTTACGGCGAGCGTGAATGACCTCCGTGAGAGCATTGGAAGGCGTGAGGATCCTGCCGCAAGGATTCAGGAGATCACGCGGGAACTGACCAAAACTTCTGAAAAAATTCATGCGGATAACGATTGTATCGCGGAAAAGCTGAACGTTTTGACTGAGGAACTGAAGGCGGAGCGCGAGGATCAGGACAAATCTTTGGAAGAAAAGCTGTCCGGCATGAATGATGAATTGAAAGAAGGGTATCATAAAGAGTGCGTGAAGGTTTACCGCAACGTGCAGGGAGCGCTAAAGGAAGAAAATGAAAAACAGGCGCAGCAGCTGGCCAGCGAGATCGGAAAGCTCACGGGAACAGGCAAGCTGACGCTGATCTTTGCAATCCTTGCGTTCGTGATGGGCCTTGGAAGCCTTGCACTGCAAGTTCTGATGATGCTCAAGATACTACCCTAGAAAGGAAAAGTCGTGGCGAAAGAAATCTGGAAACCGGGAAACATGTTATATCCCCTGCCGGTGGTCATGGTATCCGTGGCGGACACGGCCGGAAAACCAAATATCATTACGGTGGCTTGGGCCGGGACCATCTGCAGCGATCCTCCCATGGTCTCCATTTCCGTGCGCCCTGAGAGGTATTCTTACGCCATCTTGAAGGAGACTGGGGAATTCGTGATCAATCTCACCACGAGACAGCTTTGTTTTGCAACGGATTATTGCGGCGTAAAGAGCGGCCGCGACGTTGACAAGTTTAAGGAAATGCATTTGACTGCGATGCCTGCGAGCATAGTGAAGGCACCGCTGATCGGGGAGAGCCCCGTCAATCTGGAATGCCAGGTGACGCAGGTACTGCCCCTGGGATCTCATGACATGTTCATGGCCAAGGTCGTGGCAGTGCATGCCGATGAGAAATATATGGACGAAAAACACAAATTCCATTTGGATTGGGCGGATCCCATCACGTATTCGCACGGCACGTACTACACGTGCGGGGAGAAGCTCGGCACCTTTGGATACAGCGTGAGAAAAAAGTAGGTTGGCAACATTCATGACAAAGCGAGTTCGGAAAAGACGAAAAGAGCATAAATATATTAAGTTTACGATCATCAGATCAACGGTGATAACCATTTTCATCTGTATGTTGTTTGTGAGGGGCTACGTCCCTTTTGAGAAAGGCGGGGACAATGTTTTTCACGTTAAGCTGAATGGCGTGGACGTGGGCATGGTGGATGATCCCGCAAAGGCGGAGAAGATGCTTTGGGAAGCAAGGTATCAGATCCAGTCGGCAAGGGAAGGCTTAACCTTTTTGGAGGCTGAGCTGGAACTGGCGGGCGAAGAGATTCTTTGGGGATATTTGGATGAAGAGACTTACGTGCGGACCAACATGCTCTCTGTTTTGCAGAGCGCGGTCCAGGTTCCGATGCAAAGAGGTTATACCGTTAAGGTTAAGGATTATTTGATCAACCTGGCCAATCAGGGTGAAGTGGAATCTCTGTTCCAGGCGGCCATTGACAAGTATGATGATTCCGGTAATTTCCAGGTGAAGCTCGTGAGAGACCCGAACAGGGAATTTAGCGTGTTTACCGTGGTCGTGGAGAATCTGGAAAAGATTGTCGAGGAGGAAGTTACGGAAGAGAGCTTTCTTGAGGTGGGGGCAATGCCTTACCTGAGCCCGGTGGGAAAGACCTTTGAGGAGCCGAAGGAAATGGACTTTGGCGACTTTGAATATGGCGTGCACGACATGAATCTTGCGGAGAACGTGGAAGTGATCAGCGCGTATCTCCCCGCCAACCAGGTGAAACCCCTGGAGGAAGCGGTGGAGCATCTTGTCACGGAGCAGGAGGTTCCCGTGGAATATACCGTTGTCTCGGGAGACACGCTTTCTGAGATCGCACTGAAGGTCAACGTGCCCATGGACCGCATCGTGGAGATGAACAGTGACCTTTTGGATTCCGTGAACACGAGGATCCACGTGGGAGACAAGCTGATCATCACGGTACCCGAGCCGGAGCTTTCCGTGACCAGGAAAGAAACCAAGTATTATGAAGAAATCTATGATGCAGATACGATCTACATCGAGAATACAAGCTGGTACACCAGTGAACAGGTGGTTCGCCAGCAACCCTCCGCGGGCTTCCGTAAGATCACCGTTGAGGAGAATTACGTCAATGACACCGTAGTGGAAAGAGTCATCCTAAAGCAGGAGCTGATCAAGGAGTCCGTTCCTTTGATCATTGAGCGCGGTACGAAGGTTCCTCCTACGTATATTAAGCCGATCTCCGGAGGTAAGATTTCTTCCAAATTTGGTAAGAGAAGCGCACCGAAGGCAGGTGCAAGCTCATACCATCAGGGCGTCGACTGGGCAACGCCTACGGGAACGTCCGTCATGGCATCCTGCGGCGGTACCGTATCGAAGGCAGGCTGGGCAAATGGTTACGGATACTGCGTATTTATTGACCATGAGGACGGTAAGCAGACCAGATACGGACATCTGTCCAAGGTACTCGTAAAATCCGGACAGAAGGTAAAACAGGGTGAAAAGATCGCACTGAGTGGTAATACGGGCGTAAGCACGGGACCTCACCTGCACTTTGAGATCCGCGTGAACGGAACGGCCGTAGATCCTTTGAAATACGTTTCGAATTAATGCAAACGCGCGTTCGGTTTACAAATCTGCCTATTTGTGGTATGCTAACCATAATATGGAGTAATGTGGGAAATTGGGTTTGGGAATACTCTATAAAAAAGAGGGATGTTCGAAATGAAACAATATGCGATCAAAGGCGGTAATCCGCTGGTGGGAGAGGTTGAGATCGGTGGCAGTAAAAATGCTGCCCTGCCGATTCTTGCCGCTGCCGTGATGACGGATGAAACGGTCTATATCGATAACATGCCAGACGTATTCGACACGAACGTGCTGTTGGATGCGCTGAAGACGATTGGCGTCTCCGTGGTTCGCACCGGGAGACACAGCGTCACCATCAATGGCGGTAATATTTTCTCGAAAGAGATTGAAGATGACAATATCAAGAAGATCCGCGCGGCGTATTATCCCGTTGGCGCGCTTCTTGGAAAGTACCGGGAGGCATCCGTGCCCCTTCCCGGCGGCTGTGACATCGGATGTCGCGCGATCGACCAGCACATTAAGGGATTTCGTGCTTTGGGCGCGGAGGTAGTGATCGAGCATGGTTACATTAAGACTAAGGCGGACAGGCTGGTCGGCACCCACATTTACATGGATTGCGTCAGCGTTGGCGCGACCATCAACGTCATGATGGCTGCAACGCTTGCAGAGGGCACGACCATCATCGAGAACTCCGCGAAGGAGCCTCACGTCGTTGACCTTGCAAACTTCCTGAACAGTTGCGGCGCGCACATTAAGGGCGCAGGTACTGACGTGATCAGGATCAAGGGCGTAAAGAAGTTGCACGGCGCGGAATATACCATTATTCCGGACCAGATCGAAGCAGGTACGTTCATGTTTGCGGCAGCAGTGACGAAGGGTGACCTGATGGTGAAGAACGTGATCCCGAAGCACTTGGAGTCCATCACTGCAAAGCTGATCGAGATTGGCTGTGAGGTGGATGAATTTGACGATTGCGTGAGAGTGGTATGTTCGAAGACGATGAAGCCGACCCACGTAAAGACATTGCCATATCCTGGCTTCCCTACGGACATGCAGCCCCAGATCGCAGTGGCACTTGGGCTTGCTGACGGTATTAGCATCGTAACTGATACCATTTTTGAAAACCGTTTTAAGTATGTGGACGAGCTTACCCGCATGGGCGCAAACATCCGCGTGGAGGGTTCCACCGCCATCATTAATGGCGTTAAGAAGTACACGGGCGCAAGCATTTGTGCTCCGGACCTGCGCGCAGGCGCGGCGCTTGTGACTGCGGCGCTGGTGGCAGACGGGTACACTTTGGTGGACGAAGTGAGGTATATCCAGAGAGGTTATGAGGACTTCCATTTGAAGCTCAAGGCGCTGGGCGCCCAGATCGAGCTTGTGGAGGATCAGAGAGAGTTCCAGAAGTTTAAACTGAAGACCGGCTGACCGGAAACTGATCTTTTTTGATCATTTGGAAAATTCCGGTTGACAAAATGCTTTTCCAGTTGTAATGTTAGTTACTGTAATACAATTTTATATTTGATTTCTCTTATTCAGAGTGGTGGAGATACATAGGATCGATGAAACCACGGCAACCCCTGCAATGGAAGGTGCCTCCCTGAGCGAAAGAAATTTCGAACAATAAGAGGATTTGATACCGTAACCAAGTCCGCTTATGAACCAAGCGGACTTTTTCAGTTTTAAAGAAGAAAAAGGAGATACCATGGAGAAAAGATTATTTACTTCCGAATCCGTAACTGAAGGACATCCCGATAAGATGTGCGACGCCGTGAGTGATGCCGTTCTGGACGCTCTCATGGAGCAGGATCCCAATAGCCGCGTTGCATGTGAAACCTGTACGAAGACGGGTTTTGTGCTTGTCATGGGAGAGATCACCACGAAGGCAAACGTCAACGTGACGGACATTGTTAGAAAGACTGTAACGGAGATCGGTTATGATTCCTCCGAAAAGGGTTTTGACGGAAACACCTGTGGCGTGATCGTGGCACTGGAAAAGCAGTCCCCCGACATTGCAATGGGCGTCGACAAGGCGCTGGAGGCAAGAAACGGTGAGAAGGACATGAATGATGAGGAGCTGGATGCCATTGGCGCTGGCGACCAGGGTATGATGTTTGGCTTTGCAACTGACGAGACTCCGGAGCTTATGCCTTATCCCATTTCCTTGGCACATAAGCTGACGAGAAAACTGACCGAGGTACGCAAGAACGGAACGCTTTCCTATCTTCGACCCGACGGCAAGAGTCAGGTTTCCGTGGAATATGATGAGAACGGAAAGCCCTTCCGCCTGGAGGCTGTGGTTCTTTCCACCCAGCATGACGCAAACGTGACGCAGGAGCAGATCCATAAGGATATCAAGAAATATGTGTTTGACGAGGTGCTTCCCGCAAAGATGATCGATGAGAACACGAAGTTCTTCATCAATCCCACTGGCCGTTTCGTGATCGGCGGACCTGCAGGAGACAGCGGACTGACCGGTCGTAAGATCATCGTTGACACTTACGGCGGATATGCCCGTCACGGCGGCGGAGCATTCTCCGGAAAGGATTGCACGAAGGTGGACAGAAGCGCGGCTTACGCGGCACGTTACGTTGCAAAGAACATCGTTGCCGCTGGACTTGCAAAAAAGTGTGAGATCCAGCTTTCCTATGCGATCGGCGTGGCTCATCCCACGTCCGTCATGGTGGATACCTTTGGCACCGGCAAGCTCTCAGACGAGAAGCTGGTGAACGTGATTCGCGAGAACTTTGACCTTCGTCCCGCAGGCATCATCAAGATGCTGGATCTCAGAAGACCCATTTATCGCGCGACGGCGGCATACGGTCACTTCGGACGCACCGACGTTGACCTGCCTTGGGAGAAGACCGACAAGATCGACGTATTAAAGAAATATCTGTAAGTAAATATTAAAATACAAAATGGGTCAGGGGACGTCTCCCTGGCCCATTTTAAGTTTCACGTTTTGTTCGATTGATTAGCGTGGGGAAACGTGCTAGGATAAATATTGGTGGAATCTGATAAAACGGGGTATGGGTCATGGCGTTTGTTCATCTTCACGTTCACACGGAATATTCTCTTTTGGATGGTGCAAATAAGATCAAGGAGTACGTGCGCAGGGTAAAGGAACTGGGCATGGACAGTGCGGCGATCACGGATCACGGCGTAATGTACGGCGTGATCGATTTTTATCGCGCGGCGAGGGAGGCAGGCATTAAGCCGATCCTTGGCTGCGAGGTTTACGTGGCGCCGAATTCCAGATTTGACAAGGAGATGACGGGCGGCGAGGAGAGGTATAATCACCTGGTCCTTCTTGCGGAGAATAATACGGGTTACGCCAATCTGACAAAGATCGTGAGCAAGGGCTTCACAGAGGGCTATTATTATAAGCCCCGCGTGGATTTTGAGGTGCTGGAGAAGTACCATGAGGGCATCATCGCGCTGTCCGCTTGTCTTGCGGGTGAGGTGCCCAGATATATCCAAAAGGGTCTGTATGACGAGGCGCGCAAGTGCGCAAAGAAATATGAGGATTGCTTTGGAAAGGAAAATTATTTCCTGGAGCTCCAGGACCATGGCATTCCGGAACAGCGGATCGTCAACACGGAACTGCTCCGGATGAGTAAGGAGATGGACATTCCGCTGGTATGCACGAACGACGTACATTACACCTACGCCGAGGATGCGGAGCCGCATGACATCCTGCTCTGCCTGCAGACGGGAAAGCGTCTCGCGGACGATGACCGCATGCGCTATGAGGGCGGACAGTATTACGTAAAGAGCGAAGAGGAGATGAAAGGGCTTTTCCCCTATGCGTGGGAGGCCGTGGAGAATACGCAGCGGATTGCGGACCGCTGTAACGTGGAAATCAAATTCGGGGAGACAAAGTTGCCGCACTATGAGGTGCCGGAGGGCTATGATTCCTGGAGTTATTTGAATAAATTGTGCAATGACGGTCTGATCGCCAGATACGGGCGGGATCTCTTGCACGTGGAGAATTCCTGGGAGCCGGTGAACCTTCCGGAGGATCCGGAAAGCTATGACGCCCTTTTGAAAGAAGTCATGGGCAGGCAGGCCGGTGACACCGGTCAGACTTATGGCGAAAGGTTGTCCTATGAGCTTGGGATCATAAAGCGCATGGGCTACGTCGACTATTTCCTGATCGTTTGGGATTTTATCAATTATGCTAAGGAAAATGACATTCCCGTTGGACCGGGGCGTGGCTCGGCAGCAGGAAGCATTGTTTCCTATTGCCTTAAGATCACCAACATCGATCCCATCAGATACAGCCTCCTGTTTGAGCGTTTCCTCAATCCGGAGCGCGTGTCCATGCCCGATATTGACATTGACTTTTGCTTTGAGAGAAGGCAGGAGGTCATTGATTACGTGAGCCGCAAGTACGGCGCGGAGAAGGTTGTGCAGATCGTGACTTTCGGTACGCTGGCGGCGCGCGGCGTGATCCGCGACGTGGGCCGGGCGATGGACCTGCCCTATGCCTACGTGGACAAGATCGCGAAGATGGTGCCGCAGGAGCTGAACATAACGCTGGACCTCGCGCTGGGAAAAAATCCGGAGCTTCGAAAGCTTTATGAGGAGGACGAGCAGGTAAGGTATCTCATTGACATGTGCAAGCGTCTGGAAGGTTTGCCGAGGCATACTTCCATGCACGCGGCCGGAGTCGTGATCTGCCCGAAGGCGGCAGACGAGTTTGTGCCGCTGTCGAGGGGCAGTGACGGCGCGATCACGACGCAATTTACCATGACGACGCTGGAAGAACTGGGCCTTTTGAAGATGGACTTTTTAGGTCTTCGGACCCTGACCGTGATCCATGACGCCGTGAATTTTGTGGAGAAGAGCCAGGGGATCAGGCTGGATATGGACCGGCTTGATTATAATGACCCGAAGGTGCTTGCCTATATTGGAACGGGCAAGACCGAGGGCGTGTTCCAACTGGAAAGCGGCGGCATGAAGAGTTTCATGAAGGAGCTTCGGCCGGGGAGCCTGGAGGACGTCATAGCGGGAATTTCCTTATATCGTCCGGGCCCCATGGATTTCATACCAAAATACCTAAAGGGCAAGAATGACGCTGGAAGCGTTACGTATTCCTGCCCGCAGCTGGAGCCCATCCTGCAGCCGACCCACGGATGTATCGTGTACCAGGAGCAGGTTATGCAGATCGTTCGTGACCTCGGCGGATATACCCTTGGGCGAAGCGACCTCGTGCGCCGCGCCATGAGTAAAAAGAAGCAGTCCGTCATGGAGAAGGAGCGCGCGAATTTTGTCTACGGCAATCCGGAGGAGGGCGTGCCCGGATGTGTGGCGAACGGCATCAGCGAAAAAGTTGCCAGCCACATCTATGATGAGATGATGGACTTTGCAAAATATGCATTTAATAAGTCTCACGCGGCCTGCTATGCCGTGGTGGCTTATCAGACGGCATTCTTAAAGTATTATTATCCCGTGGAATTCATGGCTGCGCTCATGACGTCCGTCATTGATAACTCTTCTAAGGTATCGGAATATATCCTGACGTGCCGCAGTATGGGGATCGAAGTGCTTCCACCCGACGTGAATCAGGGCGAGAGCGGATTTTCCGTGCAGGACGGCAAGATACGTTATTCCCTGACGGCGATCAAGGGCGTTGGAAGGCCCATCATAGAAGCACTCGCCGAGGAGAGAAGAGTTGGCGGGCCCTTTACCAACATCAAGGATTTTATCACGCGCATGTCGGAGCATGACATTAATAAGCGCGTCATCGAGAGCTGCATCAAGGCAGGCGCCCTCGACAGCCTCGGCGGCACGAGAAAGCAGTTCATGGCAGTCTACTCCCAGATCATGGAGCGGATCGTGCATGACCGCAAGAACAGCATGGCCGGACAGCTGACGCTCTTCGACATTGTGTCGGACGAGCAGAAGGAAGAATTTGACGTGGTGCTTCCGAAGGTCGGCGAATATGACAAGGAAATGCTGCTGCAATTCGAGAAGGAAGTGCTTGGCGTCTACGTCAGCGGTCATCCGCTGGAGGCATGGCAGGAGCTTTGGAGGCGGCAGATCACCAACACCAGCATGGATTTTGCCATCGACGAAGAGACGGGAGAACCGAAGGTGAATGATCAGGCGACGGTCATCGTGGGCGGCATGATCACGGGCAAGAACGTGAAATATACAAAGAATAACGAGGCCATGGCGTTTATTAACGTTGAGGATCTGGTCGGAGGTCTCGAAATCATCGTATTCCCCAAGACGTATTCAGAATGTGGATCCCTCATGCTGGAGGACGCGAAGGTGTTTGTCAAGGGAAGGGTTTCCCTGAAGGAAGACCGTGACGGCAATCCTGTCTGTAACGTCATCTGTGAGCAGATGGTGAGCTTTGAGGAGGCGAAGGAGAGAGCGGATGCAAAGTCTGGTCCGATCTTTCAAGACAGGCGCGGCGGCCGGGAGGGCAACGGAAGAAGCTGGACGCCCGGAAATGCGGGGAGCGGCTGGCAGGGTGGCCGTCGGGACGCCATGCCAAATGCAGGCAGCGCACAGGGCGGCGGCCAGGCGAACGTAAGGCCCAGTGTCAAAAAGCTTCCCAATGGCGTGTGGATCCAATTTGAGACCATGGAGCAGTTTAAGCAGCGGGAGCAGGAGCTCTTGGATGCGATCGCGGATTCTGACGGAGATGACAATGTTGTCATTTATATAAAAGAGAATAAACAGATCCGTACGCTCCCTGCGAACCGTTGCGTAAAGGCAGATGACGGCTTGAAAAACCGTCTGGGCGTAATTTTTGGTGCAGAAAACGTAAAATTCCGTTTGTGACCTATTGAAATACGGAAAAAAATAGATTAAAATATTTTCTGACGTAATTTTGCGGACAAATTGGGAGGAAACACAATGGAAAAAGAGATCAGAACAATTGGCGTTTTGACCAGCGGCGGCGATGCACCCGGAATGAATGCGGCAATCCGTGCCGTGGTTCGTACCTCCATTGCCAGAGGAATTAAAGTAAAGGGAATCAAGAAAGGCTATCAGGGCCTTTTAAATGAAGAGATCGTAGATCTGGAAGCAAAGGACGTTTCCGACATCATCCAGAGAGGCGGTACCATTCTTGGTACGGCACGTTGCCTGGAATTCAAGACGAAGGAAGGTCAGCAGAAGGGCGCGGACATTTGCCGGAAGTATGGCATTGACGGTATCGTGGTCATTGGCGGCGACGGTTCCTACCGCGGAGCGCAGGCTCTTTCCAGACTTGGGATCAACACCATCGGCCTTCCCGGCACGATCGACCTTGACATCGCGTGCACGGATTACACCATCGGATTTGATACGGCAGTGAATACGGCAATGGAAGCCATCGACAAGGTTAAGGATACTTCCTCCTCACACGAGCGTTGCAGCATCATCGAGGTTATGGGACGTGATGCAGGTTACATTGCACTTTGGTGTGGCATCGCAAACGGCGCCGAGGACATTCTGCTTCCTGAAAAATATGATTATAATGAGCAGGAGCTCATCAACAACATCATCCGCAGCCGTCGCCTTGGAAAGACGCATCACATCATCATCAACGCGGAAGGCATTGGCCACTCCGTATCCATGGCAAGACGAATCGAGGCAGCGACCGGCATTGAGACCAGAGCAACCATCCTTGGATATATGCAGCGCGGCGGCGAACCCAGCGCAAAGGATCGTTACTATGCATCCATCATGGGAGCTAACGCGGTAGACCTTCTGAGAAACGGAAAGACGAACCGCGTGGTTGGATATAAGGATGGCAAGTTCGTGGACTTCGACATTGAGGAAGCGCTTCAGATGACGAAAACCGTTGATGAGAGAGAGTATGAGATTTCCAGACTGCTCTCCGTCATGGATGAGAAGGAAAGATAAGAATCCGGCGGTTATGCCCACGCGGCGTAACCGCCATTTTTATGCACGATACGATCGTCAGGCGAGGATCGTGCTTATCCCATCATAAGGAGTTTTGACATGATCACCAGCACTGCAAACGCAAAAGTAAAGCAAGTGGTTCAATGGCAGACAAAGGCTAAGGAGCGGAAAAAGGATCAGGTTTTCCTTGCGGAAGGGATCAAAATGTTCGGGGAAGCCCCCGAAAACTGGATCCAGGAGGCATATCTTACGAACGAAGCCCTTGAAAAGCTTGAAAATCAGCCTCAGCTGAAGGAGAAGCTAAATCGCATCCCTTGGGAGACGGTTTCGGACGAAGTCATGGAAAAAATGGCGGACGTGCAGACCCCGCAGGGCGTTTTGACGGTCTTAAAGCGTCCCCAATATAACGTGGAAGAGGTCCTAAAGCACCCCAACGGCTTGTATTTGGTGCTCGAAAATCTGCAAGATCCGGGCAATTTAGGTACAATTATGAGGACCAGTGAGGGCGCCGGGGTCACCGCAGTAATCATGAATAAAACAACAGTTGATATTTTTAATCCTAAGACAATCCGGGCTACGATGGGGTCTATTTACAGAGTGCCTTTCATTTTGGAAGATGATTTGCAAGAAATAATTCGAAACATGAAAGAAAATCAAGTAAAAATCTTTGCCGCACACCTCTTGGGAGAGACGTATTTTACGGGATGCTCTTTCCAAACGCCCACCGCGTTCCTGATCGGAAACGAAGGTAACGGTTTGTCGAAGGAGCTGACCGAAATGGCGGATTCCCTCGTAAAAATCCCCATGGAAGGGAAATTGGAATCCCTGAACGCGGCTGTGGCGGCAGCCCTTTTAATATATGAAGCAAAGCGTCAAAGAAGTTAAAAATGAATTACTACTATAATATAGAAGAAACAGACGTAAACCAGTAGGGAGAAAGAGAGGAAACTATGGAGAAAAAAATCGGATTCATCGGACTTGGAAACATGGCTACCGCCATCATGGGAGGGCTCCTTGCCAAGAAAATGGCAAAGCCGGAGAACGTGATTGGGTATGACAAATTTGCCGCAGCATCGGAAAAAGCAAAAACGGCCTATAAAATAACTACCGCTATCAATGAAGAGGCGGTGGCTGAGGCTGCAGACCTCCTAATCTTGGCCGTAAAGCCTAACGTTTTACCTGAAGTTTTACCAAAGATCGGAAAGGCGGTTCGCAAGAGCACGGTGATCATCAGCATCGCTGCCGGAAAGACGCTGGCATTTTTGGAGGAGGGTCTCGGCAGGAGCGATCTGAAGGTGGTGCGCTGCATGCCCAACACACCCGCCTTGGTGCTGGAAGGTTGCACGGGCGTATGTGCAAATAAGAACGTGACCAAGAAGGAGATGGATGAGACTTTAAAGCTTCTTGGATCCTTTGGCAAGGCAAGCGTTGTTCCCGAGAAGCTTATGGACGTGGTGGTAGGCATCAGCGGAAGTTCTCCCGCGTACGTATTTATGTTTATCGAGGCCATGGCGGACGCCGCGGTGCTGGCTGGCATGCCTCGCGCACAGGCGTATGAGTTTTCCGCGCAGGCCGTCCTCGGAAGCGCAAAACTTCTCCTGGAGACGGGCAAGCACCCCGGAGAACTTAAGGACATGGTTTGCTCCCCCGGAGGCACCACGATCGAGGCCGTGAAAGTGCTTGAGGAGATGGGATTTAGAGCCTCCGTGATGGATGCCGTGGAAGCCTGCATCGAAAAATCAAAAAATATCTAGGGGTTGACAAAAAAATTTTTTTCTGTTATTATCCTTTGCAACAAAGATTCGTAACAAAATCTTAACAATTTGTCACAAAACCGACTTAACTTTTACTAGTTTTTTTAATAGTTTTCACAAAAATTAGTGACGAAATAAAAGTGTAAAGGATTGGGACAGAGATGAAATCAAACCAAAAATTGTTTGCCAGGGTGATGGGATTATTTTTATCCTTGACGATGGTGCTCCTTTGCGGGCAGACGGCTCTTGCGGCAGAATTTGATGGCGGCATGGATTTCCTGAGCGTTGGCGCAGGCATGCTATTCGAGCCGAAGTGCATTGACACTACTGAGAAGATCAGTGAAATGGCGCAGACCCTGAACTTGGATCTTGCTGCTCTCCAGGAGCCGAAGGAAGAATCGAAGCTCGTTATGGCGAACGTAAAGAAAGAGCTGAACATCCTTGACGGTACAACGGAGGATGCAAAGGTTGTAGGATATCTCTACAAGGACTGTGGCGGAGAGATCCTGGAAAGAAAGGACGGTTGGACAAAGCTTCGTTCCGGAAACATCGTGGGATGGGCTGATGACCAGTATCTGCTTTTCGGCGAAGAGGCGGAAGCACTTGCCGAGGATGCGGGAAAGAAGATTGCGATCGTTTCCACGGACGTACTTCGCGTCCGCATGGAAGACTCAACGAAAGCAGAAATCTATGGCCTTCTCCCTGAGGGCGAGCGCGTTGACGTGCTCAACAAGGAGACGGCTGACGGTTGGATCTGCGTGGACTACAACGGAAAAGACGGATACGTGGCTTCGGATTACGTAGACGTTACGTTCCAGATCGACGCCGGCGAGACCGTGGAGGAAGTAAAGGCCCGTCAGAAGGCTGAGAGAGAATCAAAGCGCCACGTGAACTATGGCGAGTATACCGTTGATGCAGACACGACGCTCCTTTTGGCAGCACTCATTCATTGTGAGGCCGGCGGAGAACCTTATGAAGGACAGGTGGCGGTGGGTGCCGTTGTCATGAACCGCGTGAGAAGTGCGGCATATCCTGACACCATTCACGGCGTAATCTATGCATCCGGTCAGTTTACTCCTGCCATGAGCGGTAAGGTAAACCGCGTACTTGAATCAGGAAAGATTTACGAAAGCTGCATCAAGGCAGCTGAAGAGGCACTGTCAGGCGTTTCTAACGTAGGTGACTTGACGCACTTCCGTCGCGTTAACGGCAGGGAAGGCCTCGTGATCGGTAACCACGTGTTCTATTAATGGATCGCGGAACGCCGCATCATGACAAAAAATAAGACAAGACGTAATGGGCTCGCGTGAACTGCGCGGGCCCATTTTTCATGGATTATTTCAGCTTTCGCACGATACGCAAATCTAAAGTGCAAATAAAAAGATTGCCTGAAACCGCAAATTGTAGTAGACTAGGATCATAGAAAACAGACTAGGGATCGCTGGAAACCGGCATCCCCGCCAAAGTTGCCCCGTCTGTGGCAGAAAGAAGGCAAGTATGGATTATGAGATGATTGCATGGATCGTAGTATTAGTTGTTGCAGTCGTGGTTGAGATCATCTCTTTAGGATTGAGCAGCATCTGGTTTGCCGGAGGCGCGCTTGTGGCGCTGATCGTTGCGGCACTGAATGGACCGCTCTGGCTGCAGATCATCCTGTTTTTGGTTGTTTCATTCCTGCTCTTGATCTTTACCAGACCGATCGCAGTAAAGTATTTTAACAAAGACCGCATTCGCACGAATGCGGAAAGCATTGTTGGAAAGCAGGGAATTGTTATTACGGAACTCAACAATTTAAGAGGCCTTGGCCAGGTTTCCGTTGGAGGTCAGGAATGGAGCGCAAGAAGCGCGGATGACGGTCAGGTGATCTACGAGGGCAGCGTTGTAGAGATCGTCGCGATCAGTGGCGTGAAGCTGATCTGCAAGCCCATTCCCGAAGCGGCTCCCGCCGTGACGGAGGCACCGAAGGCAGAGGCGTAAAACAGAAACGCAAACCGCGACGGTGGTTGCAAATAAAGGTTTCGCATAAGCGGAAGAGGGTGGTAAAACATGGCTGATATGTTAGGTACGAATAAGAGAAGAGAAGAAAGGATGTACAAGGAAGTCTACGTGGACGAGGAAATCTCTGACAGAGCTTATAATGGCGTGATCGGAGCCGTGTTGGTCTACGGACTTTTGGTGAACGTGGCGATCTGTTACATTTTCCAGGACAGAATGCTTTACGTGAATCCCGTAGTATTGTACGTCGGATACTTTGTGTGTTGCATAGTGGGAATGCTTTTGTCGTCGAAGTCTGATAATGCGATCATATCCTTCATAGGGTACAATCTCGTGGTGGTTCCCGTGGGACTGGTGGTATCCATTTCCGTGTACGTTTATGGTGGACTTGGATCCGAACTCGTTGGTCAGGCGTTCATCATCACCATGTTGACAACCGCTACCATGGCAGCCCTCAGCTTTGCAAAGCCGGAATGGTTTGAAAAGCTTGGCGGCGTGCTTTTTGCAGGACTCTTGGGTTTGGTGATCTCGGAGTTGGTATTGCTGTTCATGAGAGTTGATCAGGGCATTACCGCGTGGATCGGCGCCGTGCTCTTTAGCCTGTACATTGGATATGATTTCCACAGGGCGCAGGCATTCCCCAAGACCCTTGACAATGCCGTGGACAGTGCGCTGGACATTTATCTTGACGTGATCAACCTGTTCTTGAAGATTTTGCGCATCTTAGGCAGCAAGGGCGGCAGCAAGAGCAGAAGATAATCTTTGTGCGTTCAAGCTTTATGACTTATCAATATATCACGTGTGCTGCGAATCAGCACGGAAAGAGGTAGTTTATGGATGGAATTACTGGCGTAATCATTTTTCTTGTCGTTGTAGCACTGATCATAGCAGTTTCCTGCGTGAAGATCGTTCCTCAGGCGCAAGCCTACGTTATGGAGCGACTTGGCGCTTACCAGGGCACCTGGTCCGTTGGTTTCCACATCAAGCTTCCTCTGATCGATAAGGTTGCAAGACGCGTGAACTTAAAGGAGCAGGTAGCGGACTTCCCGCCTCAGCCCGTTATTACGAAGGATAACGTTACCATGAGAATTGATACCGTTGTCTTCTATCAGATCACAGACCCCAAGCTGTTCACCTATGGCGTTGAGAATCCCATGATGGCAATTGAGAACTTGACCGCAACGACCCTTCGTAACATCATCGGTGACCTTGAACTGGACCAGACCCTGACCAGCCGTGAAACCATGAACACCAAGATGCGTGCACAGCTCGACATTGCCACCGACCCTTGGGGCATCAAGGTAAACCGCGTAGAGTTAAAGAACATCATTCCTCCTGCTGAGATCCAGAATGCCATGGAGAAGCAGATGAAGGCAGAGCGTGAAAGACGTGAGGCAGTTACACGTGCAGAAGGTGAAAAGAAGGCTAGCATCCTTTCCGCAGAAGGTGAAAAGGAATCCGCAATTCTTCGCGCAGAGGCTGACAAGCAGTCCGCGATCCTCCGTGCAGAAGCTCAGAAGGAAAAGATGATCCGTGAGGCAGAAGGTCAGGCAGAAGCAATCCTGAAAGTGCAGCAGGCTCATGCAGACGGTATCCGCATGCTGAAGGAAGCCGGCGCAGACGAGGCAGTACTGAAGATCAAGAGCCTCGAGGCATTTGAGAAGGTTGCAGACGGTCAGGCAACGACCATCCTGCTTCCCGCAGAGCTGAACGGCATTGCGAGCGTAGGTGCCGCACTCAAGCAGACCATGAAGAATTAAACATAATGACATAGACAATTGAACAGGTTCGATTGTGAAAATGGAGGAGACTATAGCGTTTCTACGCCATAGTCTCTTTTTTACCCAAAATTTGGAGGTGACGGAGCCGTGTTGGATCAATTTGAGCAAGATGCCATGAATATTGAAAACCGTTGGGAGCAAAGGGAAAAGCAGGAATATGTTCCGGAAGATGAGATTTCGACCGAAAGCTATAATGCCTTCCTGGGGGGCCTGTTTATCTACGGTCTTTTGCTGAATGCCTTTATATGCGCGGGCTTTGAAGACAAAGTTACCCATTGTTCGCCAGTCTTACTTTTGGCAATTTATCTTGCGTGTCTGTTTCTGGGGAAAAAAATATCCGTTCTTTCCAACAGCCCGCTCCTAACGTTTTTGGGATACAGCCTGGTAACCGCGCCGCTCGGGGTAATCATTGCAGCCATCCTTCACGGCATGGGCAGTGACGTCCGCGAAATCATTGTGCAGACGGTACTTATCACGGCAGGGATTATTGCATGCGTGACCATCATAAGCGTAGTGAAGCCGGAATGGTTTCTGGATTATGGAATGACCGCTTTAGCGTTGGCAGGCAGCATGGTGACGACGGAACTGGTGATATTAGCCTTTGGGCTTTCGCAGTCTGGCCCGGCTTGGGCGTTCGCGTTTTTGCTTGGCATGCGCATCACGAATCATTATCGAAAGGCACAGACTTTCCAAAAAACGCTGAGCAACGCAGTAAACGGAGCGTTGGACGTTTATCTGGATATCATTAATATTTTTGTGCTGATCGCACAGATTATGTCATTATTTTCACGTAATGATGGTTCGGGAGCGAATGGATAAGGATGAATCCCTTTTTGAAACCGCAAACACTTGAAAAACTTGCAGTTTTGAAGTATGATTAAAATCTAATATTATGTTTTTTATTTAGAGTGATTGTGGAACGGAGGTACGGTATGGACTTAAAGGGACGTGATTTTTTAAAACTGCTTGATTTTACGCCAGAGGAGATTACCTATCTGCTTGATCTGGCAGCAGATCTGAAGGATAAGAAGAAAAAGGGGATTCCCGTAGACAAGCTGCGCGGAAAGAACGTGGCATTGATCTTTGAGAAGACCAGTACCAGAACGCGCTGTTCCTTTGAGGTGGCCGCACGCGACCTTGGCATGGGCTGCACTTACCTGGATCCCGCGGGTTCCCAGATTGGAAAGAAGGAGAGCATCGCCGATACCGCACGCGTTCTTTCGAGCATGTACGAAGGAATTGAGTATCGCGGTTATGGACAGGAGATCGTGGAGGAGCTTGCAAAGTACTCCAAGGTACCCGTGTGGAATGGCTTAACCAATGAATTCCATCCCACGCAGATGCTTGCCGACTTCCTCACCATCCGTGAGCATTTTGGATATTTAAAGGGCATTAAATTAGCATACATGGGCGACGCGCGCTACAACATGGGTAACTCCCTGATGGTAGCCTGCGCAAAGATGGGCATGCATTTTGTCGCATGCACCACGCCGAAATATTTCCCTGCGCCTGAGCTGGTTGCAACCTGCGAAGAGATCGCAAAGCAGACGGGCGGTAGCATTACGCTGACCAGCGACGCCATGGCGGGCACGAAGAATGCCGACGTCATCTACACGGACGTGTGGGTATCCATGGGTGAGCCCGATGAAGTTTGGACGGAACGAATCAACGACCTGACTCCTTATCAAGTGAACTCCGCCATCATGAAGAATGCCGGCGAGAAGGCAATCTTCCTTCACTGCCTGCCTGCATTCCATGACTTAAAGACCAAGATCGGCGCAGAGATGGGACAGCGCTTTGGCATCACCGAGATGGAAGTGACGGACGAAGTGTTTGAGTCCGCACAGTCCCTTGTCTTCGAGGAAGCAGAGAACCGCATGCACACCATCAAGGCCGTGATGGCAGCAACCTTGGGCTATCAGCAATAAGCGCCTAAGCACTAGCCGCAGGCAATTTTAGTAAGCGTATGAAATCAGACATTATCACCCTTCTTAGACAGCGCGGCACCTATGTCTCAGGACAGGAGCTCTGTGAGCAGTTTGGCGTGTCGAGAACCGCCGTTTGGAAGGCTATGGAACAATTAAAGAAAGACGGTTATCAGATCGAAGCCGTGAAAAACCGCGGATATCTTCTCAGGGAGGATTCGCGCGGCGTATTTGGGCGCACGGAGATTGAAAGCCGCAGAAAATCCCAGTGGATCGGTCAGACGCTGGCATTTTATGACCAGACGGATTCCACCAACGTGCAGGCAAAGCACCTTGCAGAAGAGGGAGCACCGGATGGAACGGTGGTCGTCGCAGACAGCCAGAGCGCCGGCCGAGGAAGAAGAGGCCGGACGTGGACGAGTCCGCCGGGAACCAACCTGTATTTTACGTTGTTACTTCGTCCCAAAATCACGCCGGACAAGGCATCCATGCTGACGCTGGTCATGGCGCTTGCCGTGGCGCAAGGCATTCAAAGCACGGTGGACGCGCCCCGGACAGGCATTCAGAGTACGGTGGAAGTACCCCAGGTAGGCATTAAGTGGCCCAACGACATCGTCATTGACGGGCGGAAGGCTTGCGGGATCCTGACGGAACTGAGTCTTTCCGTGGAGCAGGATTGCATAGATTATCTTGTGATCGGCACGGGGATCAACGTCGCAAGACAAAGCTTTCCGGAGGAACTACAGGGACATGCTGTGTCCCTGGAAGAGATTTACGGCGCCGTAAACCGGAGCGAGCTCCTTGCCAACGTACTGGCGGCGTTTGAAGAGTCATATGAGCAGTTTCTAAAGGCGCAAAGCCTTGAAAATTTAAGGCCGGCCTATGACATGCTTCTCGTTAACAGGGACAGAAGCGTTCGCGTTCTTGATCCAAAAGGAGAATATGACGGCACGGCGCGGGGCATTCAAAATACGGGGGAGCTGATCGTGGAACTCCCGGACGGGAGCGTGAAAAACGTTTACGCGGGGGAGGTGTCCGTTCGCGGCATCTACGGTTACGTGTAGCCGTCCGCGCGGAAATTCATTTGCGTGGCCTGTGGCAAAGCACCGCGATGAGACGGAACTGAGGTAAAGCGCCGCGATGAGACCAAACCGAGGCAAAGCGCCGCGATGGAACGGGCTTGAAACAAAGCGCCCACTTAAGGCAGGCGCTGGGAAGGAAAAAGATGTCAGAAGGAAGAATCGTGCTCTGCGGTGCCAACGCCTATGAGCAGAAGTATTATTTCAACAAGGATTTTGATAAGATCCCTCAATCCATCAAGGACGAACTGCATATCATCTGCGTACTGTTTACGCAGGAGGTGGGCGGCATATTTACCATTGTCTTTGAGGAAGACGGATCGATTTCGCTTGAGACCAATGCGGAGGAGGACGACATCACTTATGACGAGATTTCCAGCGGACTTTTGATCAACGAGATCCGCAGAAAACGGCAGGAGCTCTTTGAATCCCTGCAACTTTATTACAAAGTGTTTGTCAAGAAGGAAGACGTTTCGGAATTATTGTCACGAGAGGATTTGTAAATACAATACGTGATTGTCACGAGAGGATTTGTGGTTGCAGTACGTGGTTGTCACGTGAGGATTTGGGATTGTTTGCGTGAGAACGCGGAGGAGGGGAATAAATGAATTTTAAGAGTGTCAGATGCCCTAGTTGCAGTAGTCCGTCCGTAAAGGAGATCAGCACTGGCAGATTTGTTTGTGAGAGCTGCGGCACTTCCTTTGTGGCTGACTACGACAGAGAGGACGTGGAATACGAGAAGATCAAACAGCAGGCGGAGCGTGAAAAGAGAGAGTATGAACAGAAGCAGTCTGCGATGAATCAGGTTCGCCGCATTCAGCAAAGCCAACAGAAGGCTGGAAAAGTTGTGGCGCTTGTGATCGTTTGCGTGTTTGCCATGATTTTTATCATTAATGCCATTATCTTTTCTACGGTTGCCAGGTCCGCTCTTTCCCATCAACAGTCCGCCGCAAGCAAGAGGGCCGAGCAGGAGGAACGCAAGAAACAGCTTGAAGAAGAGGCCAGACAGCTTAGAGAGTCCCAAGAGAAGGCTTTGGAGGCAGAAATGGCAGCGAAGCTGGCGGCATACAAAGTGACTCCGGAAGAGCTCCTGGCGGATGAGTTTTTTGTGGAAAATGCCACTAAAGCCCTCAGAAGCAAGCTAGACTCCAACACCAACCTTGTTTGGACAAACTGGGTTTGGAATGAGGAGCCGGAATATCTGACGAGCTATCTGCTGACGGCCAAGGATGACAATGCGAGGCCGCATAACATGATCATGAATATTTACAAGGTTCACTGGGACAAGGTATATGAAAGTGGCAAGGTTGAAAAGCAGGTGATGTATGATGCCACGTGTTTGGAGGACGTTACGGTGGACGCAAACGGCGCTGTGTCGTCATCGTATTCCTGTGACGGAATCTGGCACAGCGAAATTATTGTGAACCAGTTCCTAAACGGATATACCGATTTTGATCAACTGATCCGTGAGGAAATTTACGGACAGTCCGAATATAATTACGTGGAATTCCAGTTCCCCGGTGCCGTGAAGGTCAATGAGACGGAGGAAACGGAAGAAACTGAGGCGGAGACGACGGAACCATTTGACGAATTTTTTGTGGGGGACCCCGATACCGTTGACGCCGAAGAATTGATTTGGGAAGGATTTGAAACTGGCGTCGAAGAATAAGTAACGGCGTTGTGACGTAAAAGGCATCTACTGCAAAAAGGAGAGGTGACCAAAATGATCTTAGTAGTTGACGTGGGCAATACCAACCTGACCTGGGGCGTTTATGACGGGAAAGCGTTAAAAGCGACCTTCCGGATGACAACAAAGACACCGCGCACTTCCGATGAGTACGGCGTACTCCTCACGGAAATGCTTAGAAATCATGGCGTGGATCCCATGGAGCTGGAGGGCTCCATCGTGGCGAGCGTCGTGCCAGACGTCATGCATGCCCTGTTGGGCGCGCTTAGACGCTACACGAATACAAAGCCGATGAACGTTGGTCCGGGGATCAAGACCGGCATCAAGGTTGCAGGGGAGGATCCGAAGGGAATTGGCGCCGACCGCATTGTCGACGTCGTTGCAGCCTATGAAAAATATGGCGCACCGGCGCTTGTACTTGACTTTGGCACCGCAACGACCTATGACCTCGTGACGGAGGGTGGCAACTTTAACATTGGTGTCACCGCACCCGGCATCAAGATCAGTTCGGAGGCACTCTGGAAAGAGACGGCAAAGCTTCCCAACGTGGAGATCAAGAAGCCCAAGACCATTCTTGCGCAGGAGACCACCACCAGCATGCAGGCAGGCCTCTTCTATGGACAGATCGGTCAGACGGAATACATTGTCCGCAAGATCAAGGAAGAGAGCGGCATTAGGAATCTTAAGGTGATCGCGACCGGCGGTCTTGGCAGACTGATCGCGGAAGAGACGGACAGCATTGACGTCTATGATCCTTCCCTGACGCTGGACGGCCTGCGGATCATATATGAGAAAAACAAGAGATAGTTAATTATTTTCAATATTAGCGAGAGGAAACGTACGCATGAGCAAGCTCGTCATTGGAAACGTCACGCTTGACAACAACGTAATCTTAGCGCCCATGGCAGGTGTCACAGACCTGCCATTTCGTTTGCTGTGCCGGGAAATGGGAGTGGGTCTCGTCTGCATGGAAATGGTCAGCGCTAAGGCCATATATTATAACAACAAAAATACCGAGGAACTTTTACAGGTTCATCCCGGCGAGCTGCCTGCATCCCTGCAGCTTTTCGGATCAGATCCGGAGATTCTTGCAGCCATGGCGGCAAGAATCCAGGACCGGCCTTACAGTTTTATCGACCTCAACATGGGATGCCCCGTTCCAAAGGTTGTAAACAATGGTGAGGGCAGTGCCCTCATGAAGAATCCGAAGCTTGCGGAACAGATTTTTACCGCAATGGTAAATTCGGTCAATAAACCTGTCACCGTCAAGATCCGGAAAGGCTTTGACGATGCTCACGTCAATGCCGTGGAGATCGCAAGGATCGCGGAGGGCTGCGGCATCGCTGCCATTGCCGTTCACGGACGCACCAGGGAGCAATACTACAGCGGGAAGGCAGATTGGGACGTGATACGGCAAGTGAAGGAAGCCGTGAAAATCCCCGTCATTGGAAACGGCGACGTGGACAGCCCGGAGAAGGCGCGGCAGCTTTTGGACGAAACTGGCTGCGACGGCGTTATGATCGGGCGAGGTGCCCAGGGAAATCCATGGATATTCCGCGAGACCATTCATTACCTGGAAACAGGCGAACTGATGCCAAAGCCGACGAATGCGGAGAAGCGCGAGCTTGTGCGAAGACACGCGCAGATGGAACTGGAATATAAGGGAGAATACACTGCCGTGCGCGAGATGCGAAGACATCTCTCCTGGTACACCTTCGGAATGCCTGGCGCGGCGCGCCTTCGGGGCACCATCAACCAGATGGAAACCATGGATGAGTTACTCGGGATCATAGATGCCGCATTTGCGTAAAAACGCTAGGCCATAGCAACGAAAAAACATAAAAACGCTGCATGGGATTCTGAGCAGGGACGCGAACAATGAAAACCAGCGGAAACTCTTGACAGCGAAAACAAAAGTGATTATAATACTGTCGCATGAGAGACAATATTTAGAAAACATCCGTGACCACGTGGAAGCGGAGCTGATAGATCAAACAATATTGGAGGGCATAACTAAAATGCAGGAAAAAAAGAACATTTTGACCTATGAAGGTTTGCGTAAGTATGAGGATGAGCTTCATGAACTCAAGGTCGTAAGACGTCAGGAGGTTGCTCAAAAGATCAAGGAAGCAAGAGAACAGGGAGATCTTTCCGAGAACGCTGAGTATGATGCAGCGAAGGATGAGCAGCGCGACATCGAAGCCCGCATCGAGGAGCTTGAGAAGATCCTGAAAAATGCAGAGGTTGTCGTAGAAGACGAAGTAGACCTGAAGAAGATCAACATCGGTTGCAGCGTGAAGATTCTTGACCTTGAATTCAGTGAGGAGTTGACGTACAAGATCGTTGGTTCCACCGAGGCGAACAGCTTAAAGGGCAAGATCTCCAACGAGAGCCCCGTAGGTAAGGCCCTGATCGGACATAAGGTTGGCGATACCGTTGAGGTAGAGACCCAGGCAGGCGTATTTACCTATAAGGTACTTGGCATCACCAGAAGCAACTAAGAAAAGACGCTGGCACGTTCCGGCACTTTCAAAATGAATTCAGATCATCTTCGGAGCGGCAAAGCATTTTTGCCGCTCTCGATTTAAGAAGAAAAAAGCAATGGCTAGCGGCAGAAGCCGCGACAGTGCAGAAAAAGCGATAAATCAACAGTAAGGAGAGAAAACAGTGGCAGAGACGCAGAACAACCAGAATCAAAACAATCAGAACGCCCCCGTGCAGGACGTAAACCAGCTCTTAAAGGTTCGCCGCGAGAAACTCGCAGCCCTTCAGGAAGCGGGAAAGGATCCCTTCCAGATCACGAAATTTAACGTAGACACCCACAGCACCGACATTAAGGAAAACTACGCCGAGCTCGAGGGAAAAACCGTGACCATCGCAGGAAGAATGATGTTCAAGCGCGTGATGGGCAAGGCGTCCTTCTGCAACGTTCAGGATCTTAAGGGCAGCATCCAGTGTTACGTGGCAAGGGACAGCATTGGCGAAGAGCCTTACGCTGATTTCAAGAAATTCGACATCGGCGACATTCTGGGCATCACCGGTGAAGTATTTACCACGAAGACCGGCGAGATCTCCGTACATGCTTCCAGCGTTACGCTCCTTACCAAGAGCCTCCAGATCCTTCCTGAGAAGTTCCACGGCCTGACGGACACCGACACCCGTTATCGTCAGAGATACGTAGACCTGATCATGAATGCAGATTCCAAGGAGACCTTTATCAAGAGATCCAAGATCATCAAGGAGATCCGTAATTTCCTTGACGGACGCGATTTCATGGAGGTAGAGACCCCCATGCTCGTATCCAATGCGGGCGGTGCTGCAGCAAGACCTTTCGAGACCCATTACAACGCGCTTGACGAGGACGTAAAGCTTCGCATTTCCCTCGAACTCTACTTAAAGCGTCTGATCGTTGGCGGACTTGAGAGAGTATATGAGATCGGCCGCGTGTTCCGTAACGAGGGCGTTGACACCAGACACAATCCTGAGTTCACGCTGATGGAGCTCTACCAGGCATACACCGACTACGAGGGCATGATGGAACTCACCGAGAGCATGTTCAAGTATCTTGCCGAGAAGGTTTGCGGTACCTCCGTCATCACCTACAATGGTATCGAGATCGATTTTGGCAAGCCTTTCGAGCGCATCACCATGATCGACTGCATCAAGAAATATGCCGGCGTTGACTTTGACGCCGTTAAGACTGACGAGGAAGCAAAGCAGCTGGCAAAGGAACGCCACGTGGAATTTGAGGAGCGCCATACCAAGGGCGACATCGTTAACCTCTTCTTCGAAGAGTTCTGCGAGAAGAACCTGATCCAGCCCACCTTTGTCATGGATCATCCCATCGCAATCTCTCCCTTGACGAAGAAGAAGCCCTCTGATCCCGAGAAGGTAGAGCGCTTCGAGCTCTTCATCAATACTTGGGAGATGTGCAACGCTTACTCCGAGCTGAACGACCCCATCGACCAGAGAGAGCGCTTTGCCGCTCAGGATGCTGCCTTCGCAGCAGGCGATGAGGAAGCAAACCACACCGACGAGGACTTCCTGAATGCCCTCGAGATTGGCATGCCTCCCACAGGCGGCATTGGCTACGGCATCGACAGACTCGTAATGCTGCTCACCGACAGCCCCGCCATACGTGACGTTTTGCTCTTCCCGACGCTAAAAAGTCTATAATTTCGTCGCTCCTTGTCATTCCTTGTCACGCTTCGTC
>JAEEGL015564518.1_pt1 | contig 43607 bp, 21 predicted proteins | sample 9134231 | NCBI WGS metagenome assembly JAEEGL01 (sample SAMN16246548, study PRJNA631951) | gut metagenome | biome: gut microbiome; feature: rumen; material: fiber-attached | host: Bos | place: Iran: Karaj | collected 2018-10
CCAGTCGCGACAGTTCCAGCAGTCCGTAAGCCGTTCCGCGTTCACTAAAGCCCTCAACCACCACTTGCCCGTTCTTGGCGTAAAGTCTGAAACCATCGTCATCTCCGTGACCTTCTATAATGCGGATAGTACCCTGATTCCCAGCCTCAGGTGTTGCTCCAGTGACCTGTAGCATGTCATCTCTCCACATGTCAAGAGCAGTCTTTACTACTGGTGAAACTTTTTTGGGCAGTTGATATGCGATAGGATGCCTTCCGTCAAATAGAATCACTTCTGAAGCAATTGAATAACAACTGCAAAATAGTAATAAAAGGAAAAATAAAAGTCGTTTCATGCCACAAAGGTAATAAAAAGTTTGGAAAACAAAAAAAAATGCTTATCTTTGTAACCTCAAAAACAAATCAAAGCAGTACAACAATGGATAAACTATTACTGACATTGGCACTAACAGCCACCCATTATCTCTTTGTGTATTTTACAGGCAATGCCCCTGAGAAGGAGCAAATTTGTTATGCCGTCAGCGACGACGGTTTCAACTATAGTCCATTGAACAATGGTCTGCCCATTATAGGCAGCGATACCATTGCACGTGCCAAGGGCGTGCGCGATCCACATATTTTGCGCTGCGACGACGGATGGTTCCGAATGACCGTTACCGACATGCGCTGTCGCCAAGGATGGGACAGTAACCGTGGCATCGTTTTGTTGCGCTCCCGCGATATGGTACACTGGGAACATCATACGGTACATTTCCCTGAGCGTTTTGCCGGTACCCCATTTGCTCACGTTACCCGCGTTTGGGCACCGCAGACATTTTTCGACCAGCATACAGGTCGCTATTTGGTCTATTTCTCCTTACTCAGCAGTGACGGTACCATCCCTTACGACCGCGTCTACTGGTGTTATGCCAATAGTGATTTTACCGACTTGGAGGGAGTCCCCCAGGTGCTTTTCGACTTTGGGGCACCTGCCATTGACTCTGATATCGTGAGAGACGAGCGTGGACTTCTGCATCTTTTTTTCAAGACTGAGGCAGACGGAGCCCATAAAGGCATTCGGCAGTATGTCTTTAAAGACATATATCAATCGTCCACATGGAAACTTCTTGACGGATTCTGCGAGACCACCAAGAGCGATGTTGAGGGAGCAGGTGTCTTCCCCTTGATAAATGGTGGGTGGTGCTTGATGTATGACTGCTACCGTGATCACTACTACCAGTTCACCAAAAGTCGTGACCTGCGACGGTTTCATTTCGTGCAGAATACCAAGACGGAAGGAGCGTTTACACCACGCCATGGTACTGTCATCCCCATCACTACCGATGAATATCAGCGACTCCTGACCGCGTTCCCATCGGCAGACAGCCATCGACGGATGACGCCTCTGGATGTTCAGCTTGACCGTACCTCTGATAGTCCGTTCAGCTATAGTGTTCCAGTACCAGACGGCAACTATCGCGTCACGATTACTGTAGGCTCCCGTCAGCGAGCAGCACAGACTGTAGTCAGAGCAGAAAGCCGACGCCATTTCTTCGATGCTGTCAATACCAAGAAGGGACATTATCAGACGCTGACCTTTCTGGTCAACAAGCATTCTGCACGTATCGACGCCACTCGTCAGGTCAAGCTGAAACCTCGTGAGTGGGGATATAAGAACTGGGACGACTCGTTGACCCTGCATTTTTGTGGACCGGCACCTGCGGTAAAAAGCATACATATAGAGCCCGACACTACCTCCACCACCGTATTTCTTTGTGGCAATAGTACTGTTGTTGACCAAGAGAACGAGCCTTGGGCTTCGTGGGGACAAATGGTCACCCGCTGGTTCGACTCCAGCGTAGCCATTGCCAATTATGCCGAGAGCGGCCTGTCTGCTACTACTTTCCTGGCCCAGTTGCGGCTAGATAAAATACTTACCCAGTTGCGGGCTGGCGATTACGTCATTTGTGAGTTTGGCCATAACGACGAGAAGGAGCACCGCCCCGGTGACGGCGCCTGGTACAGCTACAGCCGCAACCTGAAAATATTTGCCGACCGCGTGCGTGAGAAGGGTGGGCACATCATCTTTGTCACTCCGACAGCACGCCGCCTGTTCAGCAATGACCACAAGACATTGGGCTATACCCACGGCGACTACCCCGAGGCCATGCGCACGGTGGCCCGTCGTGAGCAGGTATCCTTCATCGAACTGAACGGCATGACGCGCACTTTCTACGAAGCATTGGGTGAGGAAGGGTCGAAGAAAGCCTTGGTACACTATCCTGCCAACACTTTTGCAGGACAGGACAAGCCGTTGGCAGATAATACCCACTTCAATCCCTACGGTGCATGGGAAGTAGCTAAGATGATTGTCATGGGGCTCAAACAGTTGAATTCACCGTTGGTTGACCATTTGCGTTCAGATTGGCAGGACTTTAATCCCCAACATCCTGATGACCCCGATCAGTTTGTGTGGTATATGTCGGGCAGCAGTAATATCCTTAAACCAGATGGGAATTAAGGGAAAAGTATATGAAAAAGGTAATCTTATTACTATTATGTTCTCTTGTGGTAAGCGCTGCTTGGGCAATTGAGCGTCAGAAACTGAATTTTAATGGCGGTTGGCTGTTGTCTGTAGGTGATACACGTGAGGCTGCATCATTAGATTACGATGATGCCGACTGGCAGCAGGTGACGCTGCCTTACGCCTTTAATGGTGATGAAGCATTCCGTAAGGACATTGTCGACCTGACTGATACCATTGCTTGGTATCGTAAGCATTTTTCCGTTTCCGCTTTGAAGGGGAAAAAGGTGTTTGTTGAGTTCGAGGGTGTGCGCCAAGGAGCAGACTTCTATCTGAACGGCCATCATATAGGCCTTAGCGAGAATGGAGTGATGGCGAGTGGCTTTGACTTGACACCATATCTCAAAGCGGGCGAAAATGTCATTGCTGTCCGTTGTGACAATAGCTGGCAGTATCGTTCGCGGAAATACAATAGTCGCTATCAGTGGAACGACCGTAACTTCAATGCCAACTATGGTGGTATTCCGAAGAATGTCTATCTGCATGTGACAGACCTGCTATACCAGACTCTTCCTCTTTATTCTGATTTGGGGACTACCGGTACTTATATTTATGCTACCGATTTTGACATACCCAACTATAAGGCAGTGATTCATGCAGAATCACAGGTTCGTAATGAGGATACTATGGAACGTTCTTTCACCTATATTGCGAAGGTGTTGGACATGGATGGGCGGGAAGTGGCTCATTTCAACGGCAAACGTATCACCATGCAGCCAGGTGAGACGCGGACCGTCAAGATACAACAGGCTGTCGAAGGCCTGCATTTCTGGTCGTGGGGCTACGGCTATCTTTACAATGTGATGACACAGCTAAAGGCTGACGACGGTACGGAGATAGATAATGTCATCACGCGAACAGGATTTCGCAAGACACGGTTTGCAGAGGGCAAGATATGGTTGAACGACCGTGTGCTGATGATGCATGGATATGCTCAGCGTACTTCAAACGAATGGCCTGGTGTTGGCATATCTGTTCCTGCCTGGTTGAGTGACTACAGCAATGGACTGATGGTGGAGTCGGGGGCTAATCTGGTGCGTTGGATGCACGTCACTCCTTGGAAACAGGATATAGAGTCGTGCGACAGGGTAGGACTGCTGCAGGCTATGCCTGCCGGTGATGCAGAGAAAGATGTGGAGGGGCCTCGCTGGCAACAGCGTACGGCCTTGATGCGTGATGCCATCATCTATAATCGCAATAATCCGTCAGTCATCTTCTATGAGTGTGGCAACGAGAGCATTAGTCGTGAACACATGCTGGAGATGAAAGCCCTTCGTGACGAGTATGACCCCTATGGTGGTCGTGCCATTGGCAGTCGCGAGATGCTCAACATTGACGAGGCGGAGTATGGTGGTGAAATGCTGTATATCAACAAGTCGAAGAAGCATCCGATGTGGGCTATGGAGTACTGTCGTGATGAGGGCCTGCGTAAGTACTGGGACGAGTACAGCTATCCCTACCATCAGGAAGGTGACGGACCGCTCTATCGTGGTAAGCCGGCTAATGAATACAATCACAACATGGATTGGTTTGCCATTGAGATGGTTCGTCGCTGGTATGACTACTGGCGTGAACGTCCGGGAACAGGGACACGTGTGTCTTCAGGTGGTGTGAAGATTGTTTTCTCTGACACCAATACGCACCATCGTGGAGAGTCGAACTATCGCACCAGTGGTGTGACGGATGCCATGCGTATACCCAAAGATGCTTTCTATGCTCACCAAGTGATGTGGAGCGGATGGGTGGAGCCCGAACAGGCGAATACTTACATCATAGGCCATTGGAACTATGATAAAGGTGTGAAGAAACCCGTCTATGTGGTTTCCACAGGTGACGATGTCGAACTGTTCCTCAATGGTCGCTCCTTAGGCAAGGGACGCCAGAGCTATCGTTACCTCTTCACCTTTGACGATGTGCCCTTCGAACCAGGAACTATAGAGGCAGTTGCTTCTGACGGCAGCCGCTATAAATTGGAAACCGCAGGTGAACCTTATCAACTGAAGCTGACCACCATAGAGAATCCGGAAGGTATGAAGGCCGATGGTGCTGACATGGCACTCGTTCAGGTTGAGGTAGTCGACAAGCAGGGACGTCGTTGTCCGCTGGACAACCGTCTGATACATTTCGGGCTTTGGGGTGAGGGTAAGTGGATAGGAGGAATAGCTGCCCGTAATAACAAGGAACTGCAAAGGCAGGATGACAATCGTCCTGCAGGGTTGCTTGACGCTGCCGCTACAAAGAATATTTCAGATAACTATGTGGGCAGTTATGACATCCCAGTGGAGTGTGGTGTCAACAGGGTACTGGTTCGTAGCACCGTCAATCCGGGGACTATCAACATTTCTGCGTATGCTAAGGGTATTAAGCCTGCCTATGTCACCATGAACAGTGAAAAGAAAGTGGTGGAGAGTGACTTGCCACAGCTGACGCTGAAAGGACGGCTGGAGCGTGGTGAGACACCTGCAACACCCTCATATACAGAAATAGCTAAAGGTGTTAATATTGTATCAGTGAAGGCAGGCTACGATACAGAACATGCCTCCTGTAGCTTTGACGATAATGAACTATCAGAATGGAAGAACGACGGACGTCTCTCTACGGCTTGGATTACCTATCGCCTGGAAAAGAAAACGGTAGTCGATGACATCTGTATGAAACTGACTGGCTGGCGTCTTCGTAGCTATCCGTTAGAAGTGTATGCAGGTAAGACACTCATCTGGAGCGGAGAGACAGAACGAAGCTTGGGCTATATTCACTTAAAACCTGCCAAGCAGGTTAATACCAACGAGATTACTATTCGTCTGAAAGGTGCAGGAAAAGATAAAGATGCCTTTGGTGGTATTGTTGAGGTTGCACAGCCTGCAGCCGGAGAACTTGACCTTTTTAAGGCCAAGAATGGCAGCGAAACCAAGGATGAGTTTCGCATTGTCGAGATAGAATTTTTGGAAGCAGTAAAGAAATAAAACATATAAAAACAACAGATATGAAGCGATTTGCGTTTAAGATGTACCTGAAATCAGGTTGCGAACACGAGTATGAACGTCGTCATGCTGCCATCTGGCCTGAGCTGGTACAGATGATTAAGGATGCTGGTGTGTCAAACTATAGCATCTTTTGGGACAAGGACACCAACATTCTCTTTGGCTACCAGGAGTGTGAGGGCGAAGGCAGTTCGCAGGATACGGACGATGTAGACCCGATCACACAGAAGTGGTGGGACATGATGGCTGATATTATGGAGGTTAACCCCGACAACTCGCCTGTTACCATTCCCATCCAGGAGGTGTTTCACTTAGATTGAGAGATATGCGACGAGTGACGCTATTCTTGCTGGTGCTGGCAATGACACTGTTAGGACGGCTGACATTGCGTGCTGCCGTCCCTGAGGTGAAGTGGGACAAGTACAGCCTCATCATAGACGGTCAACGTGTGATGCCCGTTATGGGCGAAATCCACTATTCCCGTGTGCCTGCAGAGGAGTGGGGATGCGAAGTCCGGAAGATGAAGGAGGGGGGAGTGACCATGATAGCCACCTATGTTTTCTGGAATCATATAGAGGAGCAGGAGGGCATCTTCCGCTGGGATGGCCAGCGCTCGTTACGTGCTTTCTTGGAAGTGTGCCGTCAGGAACAGATGCCTGTCATTCTCCGACTGGGTCCGTTCTGTCATGGCGAGGTGCGCAATGGTGGTATTCCCGACTGGATGTTTGCAAAGGGATGCCGTCTCCGTGAAGAGAATTCTACGTTTCTGGGCTATGTGGAGACACTCTATCGTCAGATATTCACACAAGTGCAAGGACTACAGTGGAAAGATGGCGGTCCTGTGATTGCTGCTCAGTTTGACAACGAATACCGAGGCCGTGGCGAGTACCTGATGGCACTGAAAAAGATAGCGTTGCAGGTGGGCTTTGACCTCCCTTTCTATACCAGAACAGGCTGGCCAGCATTACGTACCCCCGTATCTTATGGAGAGATGATTCCTCTCTATGGCGACTATGCTGATGGTTTCTGGGATAAAGAGGTGAAGGAAGGGGTTGGCAACTATTATAAGGCATTCAACTTCAAGGCCTTCCGCTCGTCTACCGCTATTGGCACAGACCTGCTCGGAAAGCAGGAGGCAAAGCTGAATACAGGCGACGAGCAGTATCCTTACTTCACCTGTGAGTTAGGGGGGGGTATGGCAACAGCTTATCACCGTCGTCCCTATGTATATCCGGAGGATGCCTACTCCATGGCTTTGGTTAAACTGGGTAGTGGCAGCAACCTGTTAGGCTATTATATGTATCATGGAGGCAGCAACCCTGAGGGGGTGCTTCATACGCTCAATGAGGTACAAACCTCGCCAGGGACAGCCAATAACGACTTGCCGGTGGTGACCTATGATTTCCAGGCACCACTTGGGGAGTTCGGGCAGCCTTATCCACAGTACTATTCATTGCGCCCATTGCACCTTTTGATGCAGGACTATGGCTCCATGCTGGCTACCATGGAGGCACATTTCCCCGCACCCCAGGACTTGAAACGTGGCGAAGACCAGCAGTTGCGCTGGACCGTTCGCACCAAGGACAACAGCGGCTTTATCTTTGTCAACAATTATGAGCGTCTGCAACACCTGTCTGTTAAGAAAGGCGTCATCTTGGAGGCTTGTGGCATCCGACTTCCTAAACTCACCATTCCGTCAGGTTGCATGGCTATATTCCCCGTCAATATTGAGGGCATCCGCTATGCCACGGCACAGTTGGTGGCTCGTCGTGATGGTAAGATATATATGATGCAGGTTCCAGGTATTCCTACCACCATCGCGCTCAGTGATGGCAAGATGTTGAAGAACCTGAAGCCCAAAGGGGCATCCCAACCTATCTATAAGAACATCTATCTGCTCAGCCGTCACGATGCTGAGCATCTGTTCCTCGGAGAACGTCCACAGCCGTCTACCTCCGTTTGTCAGTATGAGAAGATGAAGGAGGTTGGCGCACTGCGAACTATCCAGCGGGGCAAGGCCAAGGTGGCTGAGGCTCCGAAAGAAGAAGACTGGCAACAGGCTGCTGTATATACCATCCAGTTGCCGCAAACGCTCTCTGCAGCCTCTTCTCCATTATTGCAAATAGATTACCGCGGTGACTGTGCCCGTCTTTATGCTGATGGGAAACTGGTAGCCGATAACTTCTACTATGGTCGTCCGTTTATGTATGGTCTGTGGCGTCTTCCTAAAGGCTGTACAAAGTTGGAACTGCGGATTCTTCCCTTACAACCCAATGCCCCCATCTACCTGCCGCGAGAAGCAGAAAAGGTGGCAGGCGAAGCACTCAATACAGTAATGATCTCATGCGAAAAATAGTATTCTTTTTATCCTTGCTTTGCTGTCAGCATTTTTATGCACAGCAGTCGCTGGATCTTAGTGGTCAGTGGCAGTTCCGTAGCGAGCGTGAACGTGGTGTGGTGACATTGCCAGGATCGATGTTGACCAATGGCAAGGGCGACCTGGTGACTGTCGATACGAAGTGGACGGGGTCGCTCTACGACTCGTCATTTTACTTTAATCCTTATATGGAGCGATACCGTAAGGCTGGCGAGATGAAGTTCCCCTTCTTCCTGACACCAGAACGCTACTATGTGGGTCATGCGTATTACGAGCGTAAGGTTACGGTACCCAAGAAGTGGAAGGGGCGCCGCGTCGTCTTGTTCCTGGAGCGTCCTCATATTGAAACAACCGTCGTCGTGAATGGCCAGACTGTGGGGCACCAGATGTCGTTGTCTGTTCCGCATCAATATGATGTGACACCTTATCTTGACTTTGGTAGTGAGAATACCATCAGCATTCAGGTGTATAATGGCATCGAGAATGTGTGTGTGGGTCAGGATTCTCACTCTGTCACAGACCAGACGCAAGGCAACTGGAATGGTATTGTGGGTCATATTGCTTTGCAGGCACATCCAGTAGGCTATGTCCGTCAGTTGCGTATCTACCCGGATGTTGACAAGATGCAGATATGTGTTAAAATGCGGAAAGAGGGCGGTAGCAAGGTGAAACTCTGGGTCGATGATCGTAAGCCTCATGTAACGCGAGACAGCACTGCCGTTATCCCGCTGGAGGGTGTATCGTTGTGGGATGAGTTCCACCCCAACCTGCATACGCTCTATGCTGTCGTTGATGGTGACACGTTGCGTACCACTTTTGGCATGCGACGCATGACAGTAGAAGGTCCTCAGCTGTTAATGAATGGCCGACCGGTATGGCTACGTGGCACGGTGGGCAACTGCTGTTTCCCGGAGACAGGTTTTCCACCTACCGATGAGGCATCGTGGGAGCGTGTCTTGCGGAAGTGCAAGGAGTATGGTATCAACCATCTGCGTTTCCACTCTTATTGCCCGCCAGAAGCAGCCTTCCGTGTGGCAGACCGCTTAGGTTTGTATCTGCAGCCTGAGGGACCATCGTGGCCTAATCATGGTGTCAAGCTGCGTCGTGGCATGGCCATCGACCAGTATCTGTTGGACGAAGGACGTCGGATGCTGGACGAATATGGTAATCATCCGTCATTCTGCATGATGGCAGCAGGCAATGAGCCTGCCGGCGACTGGGTCGGCTATTGTCGTGACTGGGTAAAAGCGATGAAGGAATACGACCCGACGCGTCTTTATTGTGGTGCATCAGTAGGTGGAGGCTGGGCATGGGATGAAGGCTCAGACTATCATGTCAAGGGTGGTGCGCGTGGATTGGACTGGGACCGTCATGCTCCTCAGAGCAGCGACAACTACTATGACCAACTGTTGCGTCCGCGCAACTATCAAGGAACAGCACCTAATAACGAGCCAATCATTGCACACGAGCAGGGACAGTGGTGCGCTTTCCCGGACTTCAAGGAAATCAGTCAGTATACAGGAGTCTATAAAGCCAAGAACTTTGAGATATTCCGCGATATGTTGTGTGACAACGGAATGGCTGCTCAGGCAGAGCGTTTCCTCATGGCCAGCGGTAGACTTCAGGTGCTGGCCTATAAGTATGAGATTGAACGCAACCTGCGTACCCGTGACTATGCTGGTTTCCAATTGCTGGGACTGAACGACTATTCCGGTCAGGGCACAGCCTTGGTAGGTCCGCTCAACGTCCATTGGCGTGAGAAGGGCTACTGCGATGCTGCTGACTGGACGCAGTTCTGTAACAGTGTGGTTCCTCTGGCTCTTTTCCCTAAGTTCGTCTATACCAATGACGAGGAACTGGTTGTTCCCATTGAAATCTATAACGCCTCAGAAGGAGAACTCCGTGATTGTACGATATCATGGCATATTGGCAATATCCAGGGTGTGCTGCCAGTAACAACAATCCCCCTTGGCAAGAATCATGAGGTGGGGACGGTGCAACTACCGCTGACCCAATATGATAAGCCTGTCAAGCTGACGCTGCGTGTGGATGTGAATGGTAAGTATCACAACCAGTGGGACTTCTGGGTATATCCTAAGGAGAATGACAGCGTAGACTTGGGTACCGTAGGTCAAATCTATGAGACAGACACTTTGGATGCTAAGGTCCTAAGCATTCTTCAGCAGGGTGGAAGAGTGTTGTTGACGGCAGGCGGACATGTACACTTTGGCAATGATGTACGCCACACCTTCCTGCCCGTCTTCTGGAACACCTCGTGGTTTAAGATGCGTCCGCCACATACTACTGGTGCCTATATCCAGAAAGATCATCCTGTATTCCGTGATTTCCCCACTGATGAATGGCAAAACCTGAACTGGTGGGAATTGACCAATCGTATGCAGGTCATGAATCTGTCTGAGTTCCCATCACACTATCAGCCTATCGTGCAGCCTATTGACACATGGCACGTCAGCCGGAAACTGGGCATGCTGATTGAAGCCAGAGTGTTGAACGGACGTCTTCTGATGACGACGATGGACATCAAACATCATTTGGATTCACGTCCGGTGGCTCGACAGTTGCGATATTCTATCCTGCGTTATATGCAGAGCCCCGATTTCCTTCCTGCAGTGACGCTCGGTGTTGACGTCATCCGTCATCTTTATGAGCGGAAGGCTCCTGCTGTGAATATGTTTACCAGAGAATCTCCTGACGAACTGAAACCCAAACTAAATAATTAAAGAAACGATGAGAAAAACAATCATTCTGTTGCTGGCCGTGCTGACATTGACGGCTTCAGCAAAACCAAAAGGTAGGAAGGCTGTGGAGACATGGCCTGACGGAACGGTGATGGATGCCTGGTTCATGGAAAAGGGGCGTGTTGACGTGAATGCTCTGGGACGTCAGTATGTTTTGACCGACTATGGCGTTTTAGCAGGGAGCACAGACGTCCAGACCCGGCAAATTCAGGCGGTGATAGACCGCTGTGCCCAAGAGGGTGGTGGTGTCGTGGTGGTTCCTACGGGAACATTCAAGACTGGTGCCCTCTTCTTCAAGCAGGGAACGCACCTACACCTGTCTGAGGGTGCCGTGTTGTTAGGTTCTGAACGTATCATAGACTTCCCTATCTTGACTACACGTATTGAGGGAGAGACCTGCAAGTATTTCGCAGCTCTGGTGAATGCTGACGGACTGGATGGCTTTACCATTACGGGCAAGGGCACTATTGACGGCAATGGTCTGAAGTACTGGCAAGAGTTTTGGATTCGTCGTCAGTGGAATCCGCAGTGTACCAATAAGGATGCCCAGCGGCCACGCCTGACCTACGTTTCGAACTCACGCAACGTCACCATACAGGACGTTCACCTCATCAACTCACCCTTCTGGACAAACCATGTCTACAAGAGTAATCATGTGCGTTATCTGGACTGCTACATCTATGCACCTACGGAGAATGTCTATGCCCCCCAGCCGAAGCGTGGAGCACCCTCATCGGATGCCATTGACATCGACGTATGCACAGACGTGCTGGTGGATGGCTGCTTTATGCATGTCAACGACGATGCCGTAGTGCTGAAGGGCGGCAAAGGTACTTGGGCCGACAAAGACTCTACCAATGGTAATTGTGAGCGCATCCTGATACAGAATTGCCACTATGGCCGTGTGCATGGCTGTCTGACCTTCGGGTCTGAGTCGCTGCACGACCGCAATGTCATTCTGCGCAACTGCCAGACTGACAATGCTGACCGTGTGCTATGGCTGAAGATGCGTCCTGACACTCCCCAGCACTATGAGTATGTGTTGGTGGAAAACATCACAGGTCACTGTGGACGTTTCCTCTTTATCCATCCCTGGACGCAGTTCTTCAAACCCGGAGACCGTAAGGACATGCCCTTGTCGCGATGCAACAACGTCACCTTGCGCAACAACAAAGTAGATACCAAGACGATGCTCGATGTGAAGACCAGCGACAAGTATGAGCTGATAGATTTCACTATGGACGGTCAGCCCATAGACTTCTCAAAAGCGGGTGCATCCCCAGAACCCAAAGTCTTTCTGTAATAATAAATGGCCCTACTCAATGGAGGGCCATTTATTATTCTTATTTCACAATCACTGTCTTGCCGTTGGTAATGTAGATACCCTTGGTGGGTTTCTCAACAGGCACCCCATGGAGGTTGTAAACAGGTCCGTTATCCAACTCATTATTTTCTTTGATCTCTACTATACCTGTAGGGTCGTTGCCTTGGAATGACTCAATGAAGTCTGGCAGGTAGTAGCCCAGATGAGGTGGCTGGTTGTATGCCACGTTCTGCCAGCAGATGCCCATGCGGTATACGTGGTCGTGCATCAGCGTAGGAACGCGGTAGTTGGTCGTGGTGATAGTTGAGTAAATGTTTAGTGCATCATCTGTTGCATTGCGCAATATCAGTTCTTCACGCCAGTCTCCGAAGATATCAGCAGACAGACATGGTGTTGCCTTCGTGCTGTTGTTTGACTGTCCGGTAGGATAAGAACGACTACCGATGCCAAGTCTTGTGGGACTTGCGTCAGTATTGTATTTGTAGATATTGATGTCGTCAAGCAGTTCATCTTGTGCGTCTCCATCCCAATAGATACGGAAGTTCATAGAAGGCGACTTGTTACCTGCTTGTTTTCCTGTAATGACGTTGAATGGATTCTGATTTCTGCTATTGCTGTCAAAGCCACCATAGGATGACCAGAACTCATAGCCGCGTGCAGATTCCACGATGTCTGCTGCCAGCCCGCGTCCGTTGTCTTGTCCGGACTGTCCATTCTTCATGAGAATTTCGCCTGTTGCAGCGTCGTGGATATCCCAGGAGTAAGTGCCTTTCTCCTCGTGTACGTCAAAGAGTTCCAAACCTGGACGGTCGGGATTCAAGTCGCCAAGATGGATGGCATCGCCATGACCGAATCCTGTAGCATAGAGTAGTTTTCCGTCGTCGTCTACTGCAGCGGCCCCCCAAATAATCTCGTCTTTCCCATCACCGTCAACGTCAGCAACAGACAGGTTGTGGTTGCCGTTGGCAAACATCGTATTGCTGCCACCGCCACTTGTGGCCTTGGGTGCTGTCACCTTTGCAGACTCCTGCATGTTGGCATCAACCACTGACCATTGTGTGTTAGAGTCTGAACGGTGTAACCAGCGGTGCTTCAGTTCGGTACCATCGAAGTCAACAGCCCATACGTATGCATAGCTGTAATATCCCCGGCAGAAGACTCCACTGGGATTAACGTCGGGTCCACCCAGATAGGCAACAGCAGCCAGATAGCGGTCTCCGCGGTTATAGCCGTGGTTGTCAGTCTTGCCTACAGCCCAGTTGAAGGTGCCTGCTGCTTCACTTAGCTCTGCTTTCGTGTTACGGTTGGGGTAGTAGGTGATGGTGTTGACAGCTTTACCTGTCAGACCATTGAATACTGTCAGATACTCATGGCCACCATCCATACGTCCTGATGATGTAATCCATGACTTGGTATTGTTGGCTGCCTTGATGGCGGCATTTGTCGTTGCCTGGTTTACATAGGTGCCTTCGCTGTCTTTTGAGCCAGGAGCCGTCTTGCACATCATCTCTGCCTTGCCGTCACCGTCGAAGTCGTAGACCATAAATTGGGTGTAGTGGGCACCAGCACGGATGTTCTGTCCCAAGTCTATGCGCCACAGTTTTGTACCATCGAGTTTGTAGCAGTCTATCAGCACGTTGCCGGTTATACCATCCTGGCTGTTGTCTTTAGAATTAGAGGGATCCCATTTGACGAATATCTCGTATTGACCATCCCCATCCACATCACCTACAGAGCAGTCGTTGGGTGAGTAGGTATAATCACTGCCAGCTGCAGGCTTGTCAAGTGGCAGTTCGAGAAATGCCTTCCCCCAAGGTTCCACGGTGCTTGTCGTTTCTGTCAACTGACCATTCTGATAAACCTTCACTTGATAGGTGTCGGTAGCTGACCCCGATGTAGATATAAAGGTAGCACCATAGATGTTTTTTTTCAGTGTTACACCATTCTTTAAGACCTCAAAGGTTGTCCCCTTGTCGTCAGTGCCGAACATACGCCAACTGATGTAGTGCTTGTTCGACATAGGTACTACAATTAGTCCACGGTCCAACTTCTCCATCTGGTTTGATGGCGTGTCACTGGGCTTTTGTGCAAAGCCTGTTGAACATGTCAGCAGGCTGCATAGTGTTATAAAAATGTTTTTTATCATGTTTTCACTTACTTAATCACGACCTTTTTACCATTTTTGATATAGATGCCCTTCTTGGTGGGGTTCTCTATACGAACTCCATCCAGTGTGTAGTAGTAATCATCGTAATGATTGTCCATATTGACATTGTTAATTCCTGTAGGAGTGTTTGTAACGCGCAGGATACCTGTAGGTTTCAGTAGGTCGCTGGTATCCCAGTAAAGACCGGAAGGTAGTGTGGGAAGGTTCAATACAATGTCAGAAGATGTACTTAATCTGTTGGCTGTCCATAAGGTAACCTCCTCACCTAGTTTTGGTTGGGTACCAGCCCAAGTGACGTTGATGCTACCCGTAACAGAAAGTGTTCCAGCTACGCTTATCTTTGTATTCGTGCTGTTTCCACGTCCTCTGGTCACTTTTAGGCTGATACTATTAGCAATGTACGTGCCACTGCCAGTCAATGTCGCATCTCCCAGGATAGTTCCGATGGATACGTTCTTGCCGCAGTTGTCAAAGGTTCCTGTAACGGTGGCCTTTCCTAAACCTTTTGTGTTGTCCCATTGAAGTGCTGGGTCATACGAACCTGTTTTCGTATTCTTGAAGATTAGTGTTCCCTCAAATTGACTCCAGTCACCTTGCATGTAGCTGCGCACGCTGGTGACGTTAACAGTAAGTGTTCCCTTACCAGTCAGCTTGCCTTTATAGTTGCATCGTGCGTCAAGGGACCATGCAGCCGTTTTGCCCTCAGGAACAACGATGTTAGCATTGTTTGTAGAATATGAGTAGATGTTGTCTGGGTCTTTCAGCGCACCTCCGTTAAGTACGATGGTGGACGGATATTGGTGAACGCTGCTACTGCTCTCGCCACCATTTACTGTTCCCTGGTTAACGTTCAGTGTGCCATAGCTGGTATTGCCGTTTAAAATTAGTGTACCTGCTCCTGTTTTTGTCAGTTCTTTCAGACTTCCACTAATAGCTCCATTTAAAGTGAGTTGACTTCCGTTAGCAACCTCTATAGAGCCGCCACCGTCGGTAATGCTGATTGGCTGAGTTGTGACAATGTTGCTATTGACAGACAATGCACCTCCGTTGAAAGCAATTTTGTTGCTCACTCCACCCAGCGCACCGTATTCTGCACCATCTTTATTGGCTAGTGAGGCTACAATCAGTTTTCCGCCTTCGATATTTACATTGCCAGTAAACTTGTTGATGTTATTGATAGTGAGATTGCCTGTACCTTTCTTTGTCAAAGATGTTTTTCCTGTTATAATACCATTGCCTTGAACAATAAAGTTCTTGTTGCTGTTATCAAAGGTGACGCTGCCAGGCTGCAGTTCTCCAACGAGATTGACTATTGTCTGGTTGGCATTGTCATTGAAAACGACAGCATCTCCTGTGACGAAGTAGTCTTTTTCTCCATTCACTAAATAATTCTCAGTCTCTGCAAAGTTCCAGATCCCGTCGTCTCCACCATCCCATATGATTTCAGTGGGATTTCGCAGTGGTAGAATGCTCAGAATGACCAGACCGTTCTCGTATTTTATTTCGTATTTTTTCCCTGAAATACCTTCCACAACGATGTCTTCTATGTTGCCTTCCACTTGGTCGACTTTTACTAAAGTGTAGTCGCCAGCCTCTAGTTCGCTACCGTTAATTTGGAACACAGGCACGAGGTATTCAGGACCATATTGCCAGTCTTTTTTCTCAATAGTCAGCTTGTCGGCAGTAATCTTATCTGTCTCGCTTGCATTGGCATCGAAGACAACGCGTGAGCCAAAGCCCAAAGCCAGTGTCGTCGTGGTTATCGTTCCCACCTTTTCCTTGCCACCAGGATAGATAGTGGCATTATAGTCGGCCTTAATACCGCCCTTGAAGTTACCGCCATCGCTTATCAGACTGGTATGGCGGTTCAGCCATACAGGACTGTTTTCCATTGTTCCGTCGAACTGTAGTGTACCTGCCCATATATCGGTGTTGCCGGTGTGCTTTTCTGAGACGTTGGGCAGCACCAGTATGCCATCGCCCTGCTTGATGATGCGTGTAGCTCCGCTAAACGCCCCGTTTGTTAGGGTATGTTTGTAGTAGACACGTTCGATGTAGTTGTTATTGTCGTGTCCGATGACATGGCTTGCTGCATTATCTATAAAAATATAAGGTGAAGCCCCTTCACTAACACTGATACTCATGTCGTTGGTTTCACAGGCTATCACGGTATTGTCGGTCGTTGTGATGCTTCCACCATTTTGAATTTCCGTACGTCCAGTCATGGTCAGCGCTGGTGGAGCTATCGTAATGCCTTCCAATTCGCCCAAGAAGTAGCTGGTATGAGGTGGCTGGTTATAGCCGTTCATCTGCCATACCATCGCATTGCGATACTGCATGTCGTGCCACAAGGTGTAGTTGCGCCACTCAGTAGGAATGGTGGTGGTATAGATGCGAATCTTGTTGTCTGCTGTGCGCATCATCACTTCTTCGCGCCAGTCACCAAACAAATCGCCCTGATAGCAGGGTGTTGCTTTAGTGTCGTTGTTGGTCAACGAACCGTCGAGTGTAGCTATAGTGCTGCCCGTACTTGGCTTATAGATACGGCCTGTTGAGTTGCGGGTACCAGTGCCATTGAATGTCTCTTCAAGTAGGTCACCATCCCAATAGATGCGGAAGTTGACATCAAATGCAATGTCCGTAGGGATGTGATTATTGGTTACGCTGCTGATGGCAGTATCGTGACCAGAACGGCCAAGGCAGCCGGGATATTCATTACTAAAGTTTCCCATCATAGCTCGACCGTCATCATTGCTGCTGGTCTGGCGATAATAGATTTTTGAGGTTGTTGCATCGCGGTAGTTGTTGTCTGGACGATCCTCGTTGCATGCGTAGATCTCATGACCGTGGATGTAGGGGTTGAAGTCACCGTGATGCTGGGCATCACCGTGTCCTAAACCTGTTGTGGAAAGCCCCTTGCCATTGTCGTCGATGACCATAGAACCGAAGCAAATCTCGTCGCGTCCGTCCCAGTCGACGTCAGCTACGGCATAGTTATGGTAGCCTTGTCCGTACCAGGGAGAGCTGCTGTCGTTGCAGTTCCATCGCCAGCGAACGGTCAATTCATGGGTGGAAGGATTGACGTCATAGGCTATCATCTTGTGACGGGTATAGATGCCGCGAGCCAGGAAAATGCTGGGCTTACGGCCGTCCAGATAGGGAGCACCGAAGAAGTATTTCGACGAACGGTGACCATAGCCGTCACCCCATGCTTTTTCCAGGTTTGTCTCACCATCCTCCAGACGCTTCAACGGGAACTCCATCACCTGATAAGGTACTCCCGTCTCACCATTCAAGTAGACCAGGAACTCATTGCCGTAATGGGTGAACCACTCTACGCCACCTTCCACTTTCGGAGTGCGGTAGTTTGTCCATGCGGTGCCGTTTTTGCCGTCGGCACCAATCGTGTAGGTGCTGCCGTCTTTCATGTGGATGACGGAACCTTCCGACAAACGCATAATGGCTTCTGCCTTGCCGTCCTGATCCCAGTCGTAGGCTGCAATGTTCTGCTCATTGTTCTGGAAGTCGCCCATATTGGGACCACAGTTTACCCACCAGAGTAGGGAACCATCCATCTTTAATACTTCAAAGATGGTGTATTCTCCATTGTGACCCTCTTTAGGAAAGAGACTGCTTATTTCCTCTTTGTTGTCATATTTGATGAGTATCTCCAGCTCACCGTCACCATCGACATCTGCACAGCAGGCATCATTGGGAACCAGTGTGGAGGTGATTGACGTGGCGTGTTGCGGAGTAATCTCCAGATAACTATCCGTCCAAACCGTAGCCTCCTTGCTGGCAGTCTGCTCAGTACCGCGAACGACAGCTTTTACGGTGTATTTGCTGCTGCTCGTTCCGGCTGCATCGCTGTAGTTGGATACGCTGAGAGGCTCGCTGTTCACCTTTGTGCCGTCACGATAAAGGTTGTACTTCACGTCGTAATACTCTTCGCCCATGATGCGCCATGAACAATATACTCCGTTGGTAGTCTTTATGGCTATCAAACCGCGGTCAAGGGCGTCAGTCTTGCGTTGTGAAAAAGCTGTTAGCACTGGCATCATGGTCAGTGCAAATAACAAAAGTGTTTTCTTTGTTAGTTTCATAAAAGTGGTTTGTTCGTAATCAATCATTAATTCTGCAAAGGTACGGATTTATCTCCTAATAGCCAAATAAAAAACTAATTTTAGCATTGATAATGCCCCCTAAATACGTAATGCCCCAGCCTTATCACAGAAAAAATCCCCGCTCCTTCAAAGTAGGGGCGGGGATTGGATTCTACATAGCGGTGATGACGATAGTGCTTTTGCCCTTGACTGCATGGAGAGTCATGGTGTCAGGCCAAGGACCGCATAGAAACAACTCCTTGTAGCCATTAAGGCTTGCAATACAAATCTCACCGGGATGTTCTGTAGCGTAGGCAGTGATGGCCTTTTCAACATCGGTGATGGTCACATCCTTCCCAGCCACCATTTCCTCCGCCAATACCTCCAGGGCTCTGGCAAGCGGCTTGGCATTAAGCGAATAATAGCGGGTATAGGCACTTCCGATTCCCTTTGGCGTTATTGTCTTGCGAAGTGTAGGCAGATGATACTTCAGATGCATCTGAATCATGCTGAAGATGGCACGACGTTTTTTTGCCGCTGGCGTGGTATAGACGTGTGCGGGCATAGTGGGCGTGGAACGCGCAAAGGTTACATCCCCACGAGTTACATACGTGATGCCATCGATTTTTCCTGATGCCATCCGGCCAACGCCGACTTGTTTGATTTTTACCATAATCGTTATAAGATTAGTTTCTACAATACTTACTTATTCTCAACAGACTTATTCCTTCACTCTACCCATACCCTATCCAAGTAGTCCCCAAGTACTACCCAAGTATATGCAAGCCTTTTGGACTTGGCTACACCTTGGCTACACCTTGGGTAGACCTTGGCTACACCTTGGCTACACCTTGGGTAGGACTTGGGTAGATCTTGGCTACATCTTGGGTGTCTCTTCTTTTGTTGCTGAGTCTACAAAATAGGTGATTTTGTTTTCCTCCAAATCATACGATTCACTATTACATATTAAATCTGTGACTACGATGTTTATTGTGAGTGTCTTTTTGCTCATGTTCCATTGTGTTAAGGGCTCCATCGTAGCTAATATCTTATGCATTTTCCCATTAACCGTTATATTCGCTTCCCACTCTATATCCTTCATAAATAGATACACAAAACCGTCGATAATAGACATTTCTGTTATTGGGGTTGTTAGTGTAATGCTTTTGACCGATTCCAATGCTTCAGCCAGCTCGGCTTCATTGGTGAAGATGCGTGCTAAAATAGGTTTTAGTGGTAGTGGGGAAACAGAAAAATCATTGCTGATGGTGATATTTGTCTTTTGTGGAATATTGTCTACAACAATGTTACCCACATAGGTACCTTTAATGTCGTTGTATATTTGTTGACCTGAGTTTTCATTGATCTCTGTTCCAGATTCACAACCGTTAAGTCCGCATAACAAGAGCAGACATACGAATATTGATTTGATGAGTTTCATTTTAGTATATTGTTTCTTTTGCTTATGTGTGTGCAAAGTTACATGTTTAATTTTGAAATGCAAAGGATTTTGGGAAATATCCTTTTCTTTGAGAAAAAAAGTATTTCCTCCGATGGAAATTGCAATAATATATATACGGACTATTTTCAAACATTTTGATGTAGAAAAATCCCCGCCTCTTTGAAGTAGGGGCGGGGATTGGTATGAATTTGATTAATTGTTCTATTCGTTATCTTAGCGAACAATGAACTTCTTACCCTGCTTGATGTAGATACCTTTCTGCAGAGCATTGGGGTTCACCTGAACACCATTCAGGTTGTAGATAGGAGCATTCTGGTCAGAAACAACCTTGTTGTAGTTGATGGTCTCAATACCAGTTGAACCACCCTTCGGAGTCAGAACTGTTACACGGCTGATGGCGGTGTCAATACGATAAAGCTGGAAGGTCTGAAGACCAGTGTAAACCTCCTTAGTGGCACCCATATCCTGCTGCAGCCAGTCGGCCTTAGCAGCTTCGGGATCTGTTCCTGCGGGATAGTCGCCGTGGTTGGCGGTGTTGCCATAGCCCTGAATCTTGGAAACGATGATGAATTCGTCGTCAGTCAGGCCGTCAACACCTAGAACTGCGTTTTGTACACTGATGTTACCATAACCAACATTTGCGGGGTCATAGTTCTCTTCGTCACCCTGTACACCTGGGAATACAAAACCAACGCCGATGTAAACCTGTACGTTGACAGAACCGCCTATGGCATGTACCACATTACCAGATCCCTTAGGCTGCTCAGTGTCAGAAGTCTTGGGCTCGCCAGTCTCATCGCAAGAGGTAGCAACAACGCCGTCGTTATAATACCATGTGTAGAAAGGAGCAAACATAGTGTGAGCTGCCTCCTGAGTCAGTTTAGACTGTAGGAACTTATAGCGCTGGATGGGAGTCAGACCTGCCTCAGATGCACCGTAAACAGGATAGTTGGTCCATGTGGGATTGCCATCATCGTCTTTTTCGCCTGTAGCGATGCGATAATAGAGACGCTTACCAGATGTCCATGTGCTCTCACCACTACCGCTTGCAGCATCAAGCGTGCCCTTGTCCTGGAAACCCTTGGCAGTCAGTTCGTCAACTGTCATGTGCTGGAAGTCGATGACATTCTTAACCTCAAACTCCGTGTCGTTGGTTACGCTCATCACTGATTTTTCGAAGCCCATAGCAACAACGGTAACAGTTAGGGTTCCCTTGCCATCAACAGCAACTTTCTCACCAGAGAACTTATCTTCTGCGCTCTTGACAATAGTTCCTTTCTCGTCTTTGTACTCGTATGATACATAAAGTGTAGGCTTGGTTGGAACGTCTTCATTGCTAACAGAAATGGTGTATTCCTTTGCAAAGCCTGCCTGAGCATTTGTAATAGCTACACTAGCCTTAGGAAGCTGGATAATATTACAATCAACTATAACTGATTCCTTTTCAGATGTTGCAGTACCTGAAGTCGTCCAGGCCTCAAGTGTACCTGAAGTAGTGGTTGTGTACTTGTAAACACCACCCTCGGTGTCGCCATAGAGAACTTCTGTCTCTGTGCCGTCAGTGCCCTTTACATGCAAAACCTCTTCCTCCTGGAATGTGATAGAATAGGTACGCTCTTCGTTATTGACACCTGTCAGCGCGATAGAGGGCTTGTTGGCAATATCGTAAGAGGTGATAACTTGAAGCTTCAGGTTATCAAGTTGGATAATACTGTAGTAACGGGCAGCATATATCTTCAAGCCAGCAGCCAGCATGTCAGTACCTTCAGCGAAGTCGCGTGTACCAGCAGCAAACTCTGTCTCGCCAGTTAACTGGTCAACGATGCGCCAATCAATCTTACGGGCGTTCACGTCAACGTCCATCAAAACTTTGAACCAAGCACCACCACTTACAGTAAAAGTATTGGTGGCATCGCCGTTGATGAAGAACAACTCATGATTGTCAGCGCTCTCGGTAACGCTGAAAAGTGTAGCCGCGTTGGCATTGATGTTGGCATTGCTTGATGCTGCATTTCCTATTGCACCACTGTAGATGGCAATTTCAGTACCGAACTGATTGGTGGCAGGTGTGGCATAAGCCCACTCGAACTCAACATGATACTTACCTTCGGCCAGTTGGTCAGTATACAAATCTGTACCCCAGGTGTTGTAACAACTACGGCCGTTGCTGCCACCAAGATTGAACTGGAAGTAGTTTCCCCATTCGTCACCCGTGATAGACATACCGGCAGCCAAGTTGGCTGAAGCCCAACCTAAAGAAGCAGGATCGCCAGACTCGAAGTCCATCTTCACCAAGTTCTTGGTACCTGCGTTGGCAGTAAGCGTGAAAACTACTGCCATTAATAGGAGATAAAGTTTCTTCATAAACAATTTTTTTTAAATTAGTAATAAAGTTAATTATATTATATTATGTTTCTTATGTTCGTCTGTTGTTTCCGAACTAGTTACAATTAGTTGGTTGTTGCTTAATACGATGCAAAGATAATCACTATTTTGGGAATAAACAACAAATATTGTTTTTTTAACACTCTACAAACTGATATTTTCTTTTTACGTCGAAAATCATATAAAGAAGGAGGTATACCTTACAATAGATGAACACCTTTTTTGTTTACGCTTGTGAGATATAATTTTTAAACAAAAGGGTTTTATTCTGCTCGCTTGAGGTAATGTCTATGTTTTGAAGTTGAGATACTGCTATTAGATTGTTGGAATAACGTGTCAGATAGTTAATTGCTTCAACGGAATTCACGCTGCCATTAACTGGCATTGAACATACTACTCGCGAAACGAATTCATATTCTTTTTGTGGAATTAAGTTTCGCAAGGCATCTAATTTTTTTTGCGAGTAGCGTATGTCAACTTTGTCACCATCAACAAAGATTAGACCGACGCTGATTCTTTCTGCTATTTCAGGACGAATAACAACATAAATGATGCTGTATCTTAAATAGTTATTTCTCATAATTAATATTATCGATAAGACTGTCAATAAAGTTATTCCATGTATCAGATATCCAATTTTTATCTGACAATTGAGCAAGTTTGTCTTGTATAGTACTTAGTGGTACATTCCATTCTAGTGGTAATTCCTCTATTATTTGAGGCATAATGGCTTGGCATCGTAAAATATATGCTGAGTAATCTGTTTCCATTTGTTTAGCTAGTTGGAGAATGACAGATTGCTCTTGTCTTTGGGATAGATGCTGGAAAATATCTGAGCAAAGAATCGTTTCATTTGTCGTTAATTGGGTTAACGGGTAGTCAAATGTTGCTGTATTGAGTATGCATCCATAATCTATTGATATTAGTTGATTGTTTATAACATCAAACATTAAATTTGCATTATTCGCATTTCGGTCTTCATTGGCAATCCAAAAATCGAATAAAGAAATCCAAAGTAATTGGTTCAATGTCTTGATACTCACGGGTACTTCCTTATATGTTGAGGGGGTAATGTCTACGACTCCATTCAACCATTTCGTTCCAATTGAGGGTGCAGAGACACTATGCGAGAGATTAATGCCTTCCCAATGATCTGCTTTTATTCTTATTAAAGCGTAGTCTGGAGTGGGTAGTTTCCATGTCTTCGCCATTATAGATCCAATGAATTCACATGCTAACTTATATGCAGATGCTGAGGAGCGCATGTATTTGCAGACATAAATGTTTATATCAGAACACATTACTAGTACAGGCTCCTCGCCTGTATGTAATTGTTTTTCAATACGCTTGATACTATGTAACTCTGGCGCTTTCATATTAGTCGCTTTTCGCTTGCAAATATACGAACTAATTTTATATTATCCAAGTCTTCTATTGAAAAACCTAAGGAAAACAAAAAAATAAGGTGCACCTCTGTTGTAAGGTACACCTCATAAAGATTCGTTATGTTACTGATTACCAACCTGGGTTTTGAGTCAGTGCACCGCCAGACTTCTGAATCTCGCTTTGGGGGATGGGGAAGAAATACATCTTGTCGTCCCATTGGCGCGTCTCCAAGGTTCCTGGGGTAAAGGTTAGGTTCTCGCCCGACTTGGTGATGGTCATCTTGCGGATATTCTTAAAATATTCGGGACCTTCCTTCCAACGGCGTACGTCGAAGAAACGATGACCCTCGAAAGCCAATTCTACGAAGCGCTCGTTCTCGTACTTCTTCTTGAATTCACTGGCACTTAAGCCTGTTGCTATGTTGGGCTGTCCAGCACGTGTGCGCACAATATTAATCGCATCAGCTGCAGACATTGTCAGTCCTTGAGCAGTGGCATAACCGTCACCAGTATAGTTCAGCATAGCTTCTGCATAGTTCAGATAAAGCTCAGCCAGACGGAAGAGAACATAGTTGTGGTGGAAGGCATTTGCTCCTGTGCTTCCAATAACGGTGCTGGGGTTGCAGTACTTCTTAAGATAGTAGCCTGTAGTGGTGGCATAAGTGATGGGGGCAGCATTTGCTCCACCTTCGTATATTTCCAACGGATTAGGATTGGCGTTAGGCCACTGCTCACCATTGACAGCAACAATCCAAGACAAGCGCTTGTCTCGGTTGGCATACGGATTCTGTGGATCGTAACCACTGCCAGATTCATTGATGGCCTTACCATTAGTCATTTCGAAAGCATCTACGAGGTTCTGTGTAGGACAATTGCCACCGCCGGCGTTTTCCATGCCGATGGGGAAGTTGTATTTTTCAAAGTTGTTGTTGTCACTCATAGAGTTTTGGCGACGTACAAAGATAATCTCCTTGGTGTCCTTGTAGTTGTCGGACTGGAAAAGAGACATGTAATCGGCATTGAGGCTCATGCTGCGTGCCTTGCATGCATCAATGGCCTCTTTGCAGCGTAAGGCTGCCTGATGCCAGCGCTCCTTGTCATTGCTAGGATTGAACAAAGGACTCGCATAGTATAGTGCAGCACGTGCGCGCAGGGCGAGAACAGCTAGGTTGTTGGCGCGACCATTCTCGGCTACAGACAATGCCATATTCCCCAGATTATTGTAGTCCTTGATAATGTTGTCCTTGATAGCATCGCACTCGCTGTCGATATACTTGAAAATCTCATCAGCTGATGTACGTGGGAGACTGTTGGCCTCGGCTGCATTCATATGATTGATTTTTAGGGGCACATCGCCATATTGGCGAACCAGCAGGAAATAGAAATAGGCACGAGCCCAGCGAGCTTCCCACTGGTAGTTCTCATACTGATACATCTCTTTTTTATAGTCAACGTCCAGCTTATAATCGGGGAATGTCAGACCCTGGAATTCATCCAACAACAGATTACAGTAGCTGATACCCTTGTAGCACGAACTCCATATGGAATTCTTTGCGTTAGACGGACCCCAGGCTCCATTATAGAAATCTTCAATTTGGTTTCCTGGATGAGAATAGGCCGACTCATCAGTAGCAGAGCTCAACATGGCTCCACTATAGTTGCCGAAGTCATAGTCCAATTGTTGGTAAATGGTTGTTGTGAATCCACCTACACGACTGAACATCTCTTTGATATAGTCAGCATCATCTACCTTGTACTCCTTGTAGTTCATCTTGTCGCTGCAAGAGACGAGTGCCAAGAGGGCAAAAGCACTGACGAAATATTTCTTGAGTTTCATAATAATCAATTGTTTTAATGTCTATTTATTACAATGTTACAGCCAATCCTAAGGCAATACTACGTGTCAGAGGATTTGTTGCTCCATAAGAGGCAGCATCCACTTCGTCGATTTTGTCGATGGTGAAGAGGTCTACACCACGAACATATACTTTGGCGGACTGTATAAATTTAGTCTTTTCAAGCAAACTACTGGGCAGATTGTAGTAAACTTCTACATTGCGGAGTTTCAAGAATGCACGGTTGCGAAGCCAATATGTACTGTACTGGTAGTTGTTGGCATTGCTGCTAGAACTGAGACGTGGGAATTCTGCATTTGCATTGTTGTTCTCTGGGCTCCAACGGTTGTCATAGACATGCTGGGCAAGGCTGGTGTTGTTAATCAAACCCCAGTAGTAACCAGAGGTGTTGAGCATGGCAGAATAACGGCCTACTCCCTGGAACATCATGTCTAGACCAATGCCCTTGTACTCCGCACCGAGATGGAAGTTGTAGAACAGTTCAGGGCATGCCGTACTGTATCCAATCTTACAAACGTCGTTGGCATCAATCACATTGTCACCATTTACATCCTTGTATCTGATATCACCAGGACGGACAGTAGAGAAGGTCTGGGTCGGTGCTGCATCAATCTCTGCCTGACTGGTAAATAGACCCTCTGCAATCAAACCGTAGGTAGAACTTACTGGATTACCTGTCTGAATGAGGTTGTTGTAAACACGAGGTTCTTCTGCCTGGTCTTTAATTTCATTCTTGTATAACATCATGTTCGCTCCGACATTGAATGTGACATCGCCAAACTTCTTGGAATAGTTGGCAGCCACCTCAAAGCCATGCTGTGATACCTTACCTTGATTCAGATATGGAGCATCGAAGCCGATAAGGGCGGTATAATATCCTGCTCCAGATACCCAGATGTTGTTACGTGTCTGGCTGAAGAAATCGAATTCAAGGTTCAGACCACCAAACAATCTGGCATCGAAACCGATGTTGAAACGTGTAGATTTCTCTCTGCTGGGATCTGGAGTCGCCATCTGACCTAATGTCGTCGGTCCATACATGTTTGCACCATAGTCACTGGTCAGTACGTAACCGCCACCAGCCTGAGAGTAAGACTGTGTATAGTAAGTCCATACATTATCACCAGGCAGATAGTCTGCATTGGTAAGACCAATACTTGCACGGAGTTTCAGGAAATCAATGAATTTCACATCCTTCATGAAGTCCTCTTCAGACATCACCCAACCTGCAGAGAAGGTGGGAGCAAATGCCCACTTGGTATTCGGGGCCAGACGGCTACTGCCTGAATAGATCAATGCAAGGTCAGCCAAATAGCGCTTCTTGTGGGCGTAGTGTGCCCATGCAGACCAGTTCTGCCGGTAAATAGCAGCATTGACACCTGTGGTATTGACATATTCATAGTCATATTTCAACTGGGCATAAAGGTAGTCGTTGTCTGTCAGGTTTCGTTCAAAATTCAATCCAGCCTGAACTGTTAAACGACGCTGATAGTTGTTGGTGTTGGCATCTTTACCCATGGTTCCATCAGCACCACCAGACCAATACTCACCCTTAACAGGTGCTCCATTCTCCCATCCTGTCACGGGATAGTTTCCATAAATATACTCTCGACTATGGTTTTCATAGAGTGTTGAGTAGATATCGTAACCCAAACGTGCAGTGAAGCTCAAACCCTGAATCCAGTATTTTAAATCCTGTTGCAGAGTCATGTCGGCAAACAGGGCACGCTCGTGAATCTTATAATATGCAGCATCTGTAGACTGTCCAATAGGATTCAGTGTTCCTGCATAGGTAGAAGTACCACCCCAGTCGCCTTTCTCACTCTTGATAGGGAAGGCATTAGAGGGAAGTCCGTAAATAGTACTCCAAAGGTCTGTCTGGTTTCCTGGACGTGACATCTCACTCAGGACACCGAGCAGGTTGACTTTCAAGTCTGTGGTAGGTGTCAGATCAATATCCAAGTTAGTACGCAGGTTGCCACGTACGTACTTGTCCTGTGTGGAATAACCATCGTTTTGACCGTAATTCTTAATAAATCCTTTGTCTGAGAGCAAATTTACCATGGTAAAGTAGCGGAAACGTTCACCACCACCTTTGAATTCAACACCAATTTTGTTGGTTGCTCCATTCTTACGGAAGGTCTCATCCACCCAGTTTACATTAGGATACTGATATGGATAGGTGCCATTTTGGAAGGCGGCAATCTCTTCTGGAGTATAACGCTGATTTATTCCGCCACTGGGATTCTCATTATACCGTGCCTCATTCATGGCACTGGCATAGGTCGCAGCGTCAATGAACTTTGGACGGTTTATTTGCATATTAAAGAGATGGTCGTAAGTAACCTTTATCCCTTTACTGTTATATCTGCCTCGCTTGGTGACAATCTGGATGGCACCATTAATGCCCTTGTAGCCATAGAGGGCTACTGCAGCAGCGTCTTTAAGAATGACAACATGGTCTACTTCCTCTGGGCTGACAAGTGTGATGTCACGCTCTATACCATCAACCATGATAAGTGGTGCACTGGTGCTTAATGTTTGCAAACCACGTACATAGAAAGTGGGGTTGGCAGCATAGTAGGTGCCAGCACCGTCAAGCGAAATCAAACCATTGCCCTGACCTAGGATTGAGTTTCCGATATTCTTGGAAGAACGCTTATCTACAGTTTCGTTCGTAATGACAGAAACAGAAGCTGTAGACTGAGCACGGGTGAAGTTTTTGTTTGCACCCAATTCAATTACTTGGTCTATGAAGCTGTTGCCTGTGCTGTCTGTCTGTGCAGCTGCCGGCAGGCAGAGACCTGCAAGCAGTGAGAGCACAAATATATTTCTTTTCTTCATAATCTTTTCAATTTTTCAATTATCAATCTTAAAACAATTACCATCCGGGGTTCTGAACAAGGCCATATCCCTTATTGATTTCGGTAATTGGGAATGGGAAGAGATACCATTTTGCTATTTCCTTAGAGTTGGGATCCATGCCCCACTGAACACGGGTACGATTGAACAACTTGAAACGCATATAGTCAAAGCGCGAAGGCTCGGCTATGCCATTGTCCTTGTGAGTGCCCTTCCATGCTTCGAAGTTGCGTACCCATTCACCCTTACTGTTCTGCAGTAAACGGAAGGTAACTAAGCCGTGAAGTTGCTTGGTCATCCAGTCACCGTGCTTATAACGAATCATATCGTAGTAGTGGTTGTTGCTGAGACCGAGTTCACAAGCACGCTCACGGAGAATCTCCTCAATAAGGTTCTCCTTGTTTGTGGTCAGGTTCAACTTGGGATTCTTGACTGCCAGACCACCGAGTCCTACACGGGCACGAACCACGTCTACTTGTCTAATAGCCTCGGCTAATTGTCCGCATTGTGCCAGACATTCTGCATACATAAGATACATCTCGTTAAGGCTCAGGTAAACCCAATGCATAAATTTACGGTGATATTCCTCTCCTAGGGTGTATCTGATGTGACCAAAACCAGTAGCAAATGCGCTGCCCAGTTTCTCTTGCAATGCCAGTTCGTACTCCTTGGTTTGTGAATTTAAAGTGGCACTCATGGCATCGCCTTTACCATCGTAACCGCCTACCCAGAGTTCATACTTGTCACCAGAAGGTGTTCCTGATGTCCAGTCAAACTGGTATGTCATACCATTGACGAGAATATTCTCATAAAGACGTGGGTCGCGTGAGGGGGTTATAGCCACAGCACCACCACGACCGACGGTATATTTATAGAATAACTGTCCATTTGCGCCAGAAACCTTTCCCTTGAGTGAGTCTGTCTCATAATCAAACGGATCGCCATTGTTCCATGGGAACATGCTCATGTACTCCAAAGTAGGGTGGAATGCCGAACGATTGATACCACTTAGTGGATTACTCCAGTTCCACCATGAATAGGTACCCTGCGAACCATAAACGGTAGCAACACGAGTAGAATGTAGAACCTCGCGGCTTCCTTCATAAATATAGCCCATGCGATAAGCCTGACGATAGCCATTGGCATTCTTAGAGCAGTTTACATCAGCGGGTTCCCAAAGCTTATAATATCCTTCCGCTGCTAGACGAGTGAAAAAGTCCTGGCATGCTTTGAGGGCTTCCTGCCAACGCGTTTGATCAAAATTACCATGCCATACCAGATGCTGCTGCTCTGCCTCAGTACTGCCGCCGTAATAACCTTGATCGGCATTATAGAGAGGAGATGCAGAGAACATCAGAATCTTTGCTTTCAAAGCCATTGCACCCGCAGCAGTCCAACGACCAGTGTTGTTGGTGGCGTCAGTATCTGTTGTAGTGCCGTTATAAGCCCAAAGCAAATTAGGAATGGCTTCATCAAGCAGGTCTACCATAAAGTCAACAGTTTCTTCGACAGTTGCTCGAGGCATCTCGTATGTGCCTTCAGAGCCCGTGAATGAATGGTCAACGAGTGGTAGACCGCCGTAGACACTGAACAGGTCGAAATAGCGAGCGGCTATAAGGCATTTCGCCTGTGCTATCATATTTGCCTTTTCTGTATCGGAAAGACCAGAAACCTTTTCAATGTTGCTAATTAAAAGCCATGCCTGACGCACTGCTTCCCATACATTATCGTGTGTGAAACTGATAAGTGCGTCACTATTGGCTGTCATCGTACCAGAATAGTAATTGTTATAGATGGCAGTAGAATTGTAATGAGTCTGATAGCAGTCTGTCAGAGCATCCAATTTTCCTTGATAAGGATTTTGACTCGTTGCGATGCCACTATTGCTGCTATATGGCAATCCATAATACTGCAAGGCATATATACCGGTCAGGAACTGACGAGTATATTCAGGGTTGCTGAATACAGAGTCGATAGTCAGCGTTCCACCTGGCTGTTTCTCAATGAAGGAGTCACCAAATTTGATATCATCAGTACAAGCCGTGAACGCCATGATACCAAATAACGTTACAACTCCTATTAAATTTCTATGATATAGTTTCATAATTTTATACCTTATTATTATTTAAATGCTTACAAATTAGAAACCTAACTTAAGACTTGCTGTATAAGTACGCTGCAGCGGGTATGAGGGAGAATTGCTGGCGCGTGCTTCAGGATCACCCCATTTGTATGGTGAGAATGTCAATAAGTTGTAGCCACTGAGTGCCAGCTGCAACTGATTCAGACCTAATTTCTTCATGAATGGGAATTTGAAGTCATAGGCAATCTGAAGAGTCTTTAAGCGGAGGTACTTCGCATCTTTTTCGTAGAGAGTTGAGTTTGCATAGTTCTGGTCTGCGTTCGTCCATGTGGCACGAGGATACTCAGCATCTTGTGAAGGATTCTCTGCGGTCCAGGTGTTGTCAATGTGATATTGCAGAAGACCACCATAGGTAGTATTACCAGAAGCTTGGAATGGGCGACGGAATACATCACTGATAAGACGAGTGACATTCCATGCACCTGTCAATTGTGCATTGAAGGTGAAACCTTTCCATGCGCATCCGAATGAGAGACCTGCAATATATTCCGGATCGTCTGTGTGGCCTGTGCCTACAATGACATCGTTCGGATCAATCTTACCATCCTTGTCAAGGTCAACATAAACAGCGTCACCAGGCTTCAAATCGCTTACAAACTGTGTGGGGAATGGAGAACCAAATTCCTTTTCGTAATCAGCTTCTGCTCCCTCATAATAGAATTTCCAGAATTGGTAAAGAGAGCGAGAACCAATACGATGCCCTTTTGTGTACATGTATTCGTTTTTCTGCGGAGCCTGACGATTGACTATGATTTCATTCTGGTTGTATGAAAGGTTCAACTTAGCCCAGTAACGGAAGTCTTTGCCAATCTTGTCCTGCCAGTTGAGCGAGACTTCCCAACCCCAACTGTCAACCTCACCAAAATTAGTGAAAGGAACATTGAATCCTAACATTCCAGGAACGGTCATGTCCTGCGCAAGAATGTCCTTACGGTGCTCCTTATAATAGTCAAATGTAGTGCGCAGACGATCGTCCAAGAAATTGATATCAATACCGTAGTCTTGCTTGAAAGCCTTCTCCCAAGATACGTCAGGATAGTTCTTTGAGGCTTCTACTGCGCCTTTGGAGGTTGTTCCATTCTCGATACCGAAGTTGTAACCGAATGCGCCAGTGTCCTTACCGGTACGTTCCAACAATGCACTTTGGTTAACATTGTAGGGGTCAGCAATATACATAAAACGCTTGGCGCTAACCTTGTCATTACCTACAAGACCCCATGAAGCACGGAGCTTCAGGAAGCTGACCACCTTCTTGATGGGCTCAAAGAATGGCTCGTCACTGGCAATCCATCCAATAGAACCTGCGGGGAATACACCGAAACGTTTGCCCGGGGCGAAGTTCTCAGAACCATTGTAACCAATGTTGAATTCAGCCATATAGCGGTTTTTGAAGTCGTATGTGACACGGCCTACCAAACCTACGTATGTACGAGGAATGTCGATGTAGATGTTGCCGTCACCATCAGACTTGTAGTATTCTTTGCTTTGGTTGTACAAGGCAAGAGCATTAACAGTGTGGTCGCCAAATGTACGGCTGTAGTTGAACGATCCCTCCAGGTACCAGTCACGCCCTTTGCCATAAGCATAACTATAAGTGGGGTCAACGTCAGAACCAGATTTACGATACATCATAGGTTGTAACATGATATCACCATTGTCATCGTACATAATGTTGTTTTGTTCATCACGCTGTGCCAAAACAACAGGTGTGTAGGATGCTACACTGGCTGTGAGGGTTTTGTTGACAGCATATGAACTATTATAAGAACCTTTCAGCTTCAGTGACAGGCCCTTGGTGATAAAGTCAAGTTTCTGTTCCAATATCAAGTCCATCGAGAGCTTGTTGTTGTTATAATGGAATGCACCTGGTTGATATGCATAGTATGTCATTGGAGAATCTCCGATGAACGGGAGAACGTTTCCGTCTTCATTATCTGCACCTACGTTGGTGTTGACAATATATCTTCCGTCAATGATACCAGGGCTACAGAATGGCGTTGCATAATAGATGGCTTTAATCATACCGCCAGAACCTTGACCTGTTCGTGGCTTCGCTGAATCATCGACCTTACCAGCAATGTTAAAGCTTATTTGGGTTGTCTTAGTGACATTGACATCGAGGTTTGCACGGTAGTTGAAACGTTGATACTGGTATCCATAGTCCCATGACTTTCCAAACTCCTTAAAAATACCGTCTTGTGTCATCATACCAGCGGAGATGAAGTATTTCACTGTTTTATTTCCACCGGAGATGTTGATGTTGTGCTGCTGCTGGAGAGTGACATCTTTCATAATATATTCATCCCACTTCATACTCGGGAAACGAATAGGATCACTTCCGTCTGCGAATTTTTGAATAACAGCATTCGAGAACATCGGATCTTTACCGTCATTTGCCAACATCTTATTGTAGAATGTGGCATATCCATAGGAATCTGCCTGCTCAATCATCTTAGTAGGAGTAACGGCAGAGAAAGAAGTGTTGATAGAAATCTTTGCCTTGCCTTCTGCACCACGCTTGGTGGTAATCAGTACGACACCGTTAGCACCACGTACACCGAATACGGCTGTTGCAGAAGCATCCTTCAGAACGGTGATGCTCTCAATTTCGTTGGGGTCGATATCCCACATTTCACGCTCAACACCATCCACTTGGATAAGGGGGGCAGAGTCAACCCATGTTGCCTGACCACGGACGAAGATGCTGGCAGCATCGCTACCAGGCTCACCAGAGTACTGAACGGTGGTTACACCCGAAAGCTGGCCGGCCAACACGTTGTTGACTGAAGATACTGGTGTACGCACCAAGTCTTCGGACTTGACTGATGACAGTGCACCGGTAACGGTGACTTTCTTCTGAACACCATAGGCAACGACCTCGACACCCTGTAGCAAGGTAGACTCCTCTTCGAGGGTGATCTTCATGCCTTTGGCTGCTTTCACAGTCAACTCCTTGTAGCCTACATACGAGATTTTTAACTGGGTACCAGGGGCAACGTTTAATGTGAAGTTACCATCAAAGTCCGTTACCGTACCTTGAACGGTCTTACCACCTAAAATCACTACACTGGCACCAATGATAGGTTCGCCCTTACTGTCGATAACCGTTCCAGAAATGCTACCTTGCTGCTGTACAGAGGCGTAGGCGTTCTGCATACCCAACATTGGCGGGGTAAGAAGCATAGCAGAGCACATCATGACAAATGGCATGACAGTACTTTTCATAAAATTAGTTTTATTCATAAATAAAGCATTAGTAGATTCTACTTGGTTTGTTAGGACGTGCAAATATAAGCACTTTTTTGCATTTATGAAAATATTTTGGCGATTTTTTCCCATTTTCCCTAATTTTTCCTAATAGATAAATTGTAAATCCAAAAAAAATGTGTAAGTTTGCATAATAAAACTAATTGATATCTAAAACGTGATCATATGATGAGAGGTTTTCTATGCAGTATTTTGACTGTACTTGCTATGTCTGCATCGTCACAGGTTGTTGACCGTGGTGGTGTGAAAGATGTAAATGGGGTGGTAGACAATACGCCAGACAGTATTGCGAAGGCCATGACTGCCAGACCTGTTCCTGGCTCCAGTCGCAGGGGCAATAACCCTGTGTTGTTCCTGATAGGTAATTCCACGATGCGTACGGGTACGCTGGGTAATGGTAATAACGGCCAGTGGGGATGGGGCTACTATGCCCATGAGTATTTTGACCCTGCACGTATTACGGTGGAGAATCAGGCACTGGGCGGCATGAGTAGCCGTACGTTCTATAACAAACTATGGAATCCTATTCGCCAGGCTATCCGTCCGGGTGATTGGGTCATCATCTCAATTGGTCATAATGACAACGGTCCGTATGACTCCGGGCGTGCTCGGGCCAGTATTCCCGGAACGGGTAATGACACGCTGAACGTGACCATTAAAGAGACGGGTGAGAAAGAGACAGTTTATAGCTATGGCGGTTATATACGTAAGTATATAAATGATGTACGCGCGAAGGGCGGTTATCCCATTTTAATGTCACTGACACCACGCAATGCCTACGACGAGAAGGGCAAGATAGTCCGTAAGCCGCACACACAGTGGCTGATGCAGGTAGCAGCAGAAGAGGGAGTGCCTTTTGTCGATCTAAATGAAATATCTGGAAAGAAGCTGGACGCTTATGGTGAGTGGAAGACGAGTTATCACTTCTTTTTAGACAAGATACATACTAGTCGCTTTGGGGCGATGATGAATGCCCGCTCTGCTGCTGAGGGCATTATGGCCAGCCACAACCCAGCACTGAATCCACTGAAAGCTATGATGCGCAATGTGCAGTTGCCCGTGTACGACCTGACACGTACCGAGGGAAAGCCTGTCGTGTTTATTACGGGTGACAGTACGGTGAAGAATGCTGACAAAGAAGAGAATGGTATGTGGGGCTGGGGTGCAGTAGCCAATACGGTCTTTGACGAAACGAAGATTGATATTGTGAATGCTGCGATGGCTGGTCGCAGTTGTCGATCGTATCTGAACGAGGGCCGCTGGGAGAAGGTGTATAACAGCCTGAAGCCTGGTGACTTTGTGCTGATACAGTTTGGCCACAATGACATTGGAGCCATTGACAAGCCGAAGTATCGTGCTGCCATCGCTTCTGCTAAAGACACCTGTCATGTCTATAGAATGCAGGCTGCCAAGGAAGACCTGTCCAAACAGAATGTTATCGACCAGAAGCTGAAGTCGAATGCACAGGTAGGCAGCTATGAAGTGGTTTACTCGTTTGGCTGGTATCTGAAGAAGTTTATCCAGGATGTGCGCGAGAAGGGGGCTACGCCTATTCTGGTTTCACTGACTCCTCGCAACGAGTGGACGGACGGTAAGATAGAGCGCCGGAACGACACTTATGGCAAGTGGTATCGGGAGGTGGCTGAAGAGACGGGCGTTGAGTTGGTAGACCTGCATAACATCACGGCTGACTTCCTGGACAAGAAATGTGGGAAGAAGGAGAAGGCCATGAAATATTTTAATCATGACCATACGCATACCTCTCTCCTGGGGGCCAAGACGAATGCGCAAAGCATCGCCAAGGGCCTGCGGGACAATAAGAGCCCTTTGGCAAAGTATTTGAAGAAAAAGTAACTTTAGTACAACATGAAAAGACTAATCTGCTTAACTATGTTGGCCTGTGCAATGACTGCTTTGGCACAGGAGTACAGGACGTATCCGTCGCAGATGGAACGCTTGGACCGTGGTGTCGTTGCCCTGCCTGCTGCACAAAAGGGCGTGTTTGTCAGTTGGCGACTGCTGGGTACTGATCCCCAAGGAATTACTTTTGATCTGTTGCGTGACGGAAAGTCGATTGCTCAAAGATTGAATGTCACCAATTTTGTTGACGTGGATGGAACTCCTCAGAGTCAGTATCAGGTAGTGGTACATGGCAGTAGTGGGGAGGCTGGTGGTGTGGTTTCTTGCTGGAACGACCTCTATAGGAGTATTCCTCTTGAACGTCCTGAGGGGGGAGTACTGGACGGTAGAGCATATACATATACCCCTAACGACTGTTCGGTGGGTGATGTAGATGGTGACGGACAGTACGAGATATTCTTGAAATGGGACCCGTCGAATTCACACGACAATTCGCACGATGGCTTGAGTGGCGATGTCATCATCGATTGTCTGAAGTTGGATGGTACAAAGCTTTGGCGTGTAAATCTTGGTAAAAATATCCGAGCAGGTGCCCACTATACCCAGTTTATGGTGTACGACTTTGACCGTGATGGCAAAGCAGAAATGATATGCAAGACAGCACCAGGAACCTTGGATGGTATAGGGCACTACGTTACAGAGGTTGCCGATGACCCGGAAATCAGTCAGGCAGACAATCAGGCATACTACAGGAACGAGAAAGGAAGGATTCTGACTGGTCCGGAATACCTGACCGTCTTTGATGGACAGACAGGACGTGCCATTCATACGGTATATTATCAGCCAAACCGTGCTTTCAGTGTAGGTGGTGCTCCTGACTATGACAAGGAAGGATGGGGTGATAAGGGTGTCATGGGTAACCGTGGTGAACGCTATCTGGCTGGTGTAGCATGGCTCGATGGTCCGCAGGGTAAACCGAGTGCAGTGATGTGTCGTGGCTATTATACGCCATCGCATCTGTGGGCTGTGGATTTTGATGGCAAGAAACTCTTTACCAAGTGGTTCCATGCGTCTACCACACCGCATGACTACTATGTCGTCAACAGCAAAGGCGAGCAGAAGTGGTATCGTGGTTTGAAGTACACGGCTTTTGGACAAGGCGCCCATAGTATTTCAGTCGGTGATGTGGATGGTGACGGCTGTGACGAGATTACATACGGTTCTGCAGCCATCAACAACGATGGTACCTTATTGTATTCTACAGGACTGGGGCATGGTGATGCCACTCACTTGAGCGATTTGGATCCTGACCGCCCAGGCTTGGAGTTTTATATGGTGCATGAGCAGTATCCCTATGGGGCTGACCTGCGTGATGCCAGAACGGGCGAGTTGCTGTTCTATGAGACGGCAGGTGCGGATACAGGACGTGGACTGGCTGCTGATATTGATGACAAGCATCGTGGCTTTGAGTATTGGCAGGTGGAAAAGAAAGCCGTTCGCAATATCAAGGGGGAGGTCATCTCTGAACAGAATCCGTCTATCAATTTCCGCATTTATTGGGATGGTGACTTACAGGATGAACTGCTGGCCAATCGCCGAATGCGTCCTCACTTCCCGTCATTCATCGAGAAGTGGGATGGGGAAAAGGCTGTCCCCCTGCTTCTCAGCAATGGCAAGCAACTGTATGAGATGGGGCATTCTGTATCGAACAACTGGACAAAGGCCACTCCTTGCCTGCAGGCAGACCTGTTTGGCGACTGGCGTGAAGAACTGATTCTGTGGGACGAGAGCGATGCTGCCCATTTGAACATCTTCACGACGAATATCCCTACAGACTATGCCGTGCCCACACTGATGCACGACAATATCTATCGGCTGGGCATCTGTTGGCAGAATACAGCCTACAACCAGCCACCGCATCTGGGCTACTATCTGCCAGATGCGGTGAAGAAAGCTACGGTCAAGGAATAACTTCCAGCGTATAGATAGCATCTAACGACCATAGGGCTGCCTCGTTTGTAGACAGCCCTTTTGCTGGTGCTGTCAGTGCCTTCCATACGAAGTTCATGCGTTGTGGGTCGCGGTCGTTCCAGGCTGCATAGGCGTCCAGGCGACGGACGGGAAATTTGTTCTTGCTAATTTTGAGGGCCATCTCCCTGTATCTGCGTGCATGGTCAAGCCAGGTTTTATTAAATGCAGGGCAGTTCATCATGGGCATCAGTTCGTTCATCACCTCAAAGCCTCCCATGATAGAGAGCAGATGGTTGGTGTTGCGCAACTCTTGGGGACCATCATAACTGATGCGCCCTGTTGAGGGATTGTAGCCCAGAGCCTTGTTGCCGGTAAACAGTCCGTCTTGAAGTTGGGCTATCGACTCCATGCCTGCCAGAATTTTCTGGTAATACTGCTGGTTTCCTGTGCGTTCCCACTCTGTCATCCAATTGCCTGCATATGCCATCCAGTCGGGCCCTATGCGCAGACGGGCTGGGGCAGAGCATGGAAATTTTTCGCGTGGTTCTGCCAGTCGCATGGGGTCGAGGTTCCACAGCAGGGTGTCTGCATCGGTTTGTGCATGCATCAGGTCGCCTGTACGTTCATCAACAGTCAGATAGTAATAATAGCGTAGGAAGGCAGATTGCGAGATGCGGGCTTCCTTGGCTCCACACCCCCAGTGGCTGACATTATGGCGGCTACCCAATGGGGCGAACGGCCCCATGTGATAGGTGTCAACCTCGCTATTGTGACGAGTCATAGCCTCTGCCATGTGCCAAATGTCCTGACGGCCTGAGCGCAGGAACATGGCCCAAAGCCACATGGGTGATGCTAACTCGGTATTGTCCCAGGCATAGCCTCCTACATCGTAGCGCCACTCGTCACGCTCGGGATCATAGGCATGCATGAAATCACCATAGTTCCAGAATCCATACCATTTATGGCGTTCTGTGGCTTGTTGGTAAGTACGGATGTATTCGTCGAGCCGGTTTTCTATGGCTTGGTGCTGGGTTGGCAGCGACCAAATGCCGAAAGCGCGACGGCTGTGCAAGTATTCAGCTGTGGGTAACAATCGGGCATCATCTGCCAGCATGGCTGCTTGCTCAGCAATGGCTTCTTTCCCGGGATAGCCGGCTTGAGGCCATATCCAAAGTTCGCTGGTGCGTGCGATGCCGTATGGAGTACTCATGCCAGGTTGGACGTCTTCATAGCTTTCAAGCAGTCCATGAGGTATGGTGTCGTAGTGGCAGAGGTTCATAGGCTCAGCCTCTGGGCTCCATAGGTACATGGTGAGATGTGCCTCCTGACTGCGTGCATCGGCTACTTCAATCGTAGAGGGGTATGATTGCCAGAAGTCTTTCAGTCCTACTCCTAAACCTCTTTCGACATCACCGACAAATGCATAGCCAGGACTACGTTCACCTGTCAGGGTGCCTATCCAGGGCGAATGGCTGGTGGCCCGTTTGCGGATGGAGAAGGCATTGTCTGTCAATTGTGACATCCGATAGCCATCCCACTGTGCCCAGTTGTCAATAAGTGATTGTCCCAGTTTGTCGAAAGTGTCGCGAGGAGGAATGCGCTGTCCTCGCATCTGGTCCAACTGTATATTCTGCTTTTGGGGAATGCCTCGTCCCTCTTCTGGGGGTGACATCTGCAGACGTAGTTCCCGACGTCCGTCAAGTGGTTGTACTGGTTCTGTCCATACCCGGTCTTGGGACATGGCGAATGCAATGTGTCGGTTATAGGGCTCTGTATGCAAGGGAATGCCAAAGCGTATGCCCAGCGATGTGATGAAGTCCTGGGTCTGATCACCGTCAAAGATGAAAGTGTGTATCATCTTGACCTGTTCGCAGTCTTTCCATAAATACAGTCGTACACAGAAGGGTAGCCAGTGCCGCTTTCCGTCACTGTGGGTGCCTTCTATTTTCACTACGGCATCAACTTTGCTCTGTCGTTCTACCTGTACTTGTTTTATGGAAGAGGTGAATTTCCCTTGTGCCGTTGTTGCTACCAGATTGACTGCACATCCTGCCCGCTGTCCGTCCAGCACCATACTGTCAACCAATTGCTGTCCGCTTTTGGGAACGAAAACTGTCAGCCGGCCTGTGTTGATGACCAGTTGCTGTGGATTGTCGTTGATGGAAATTCTTTGTGAAGCAGTTCCTTTCTGATTATTCTTTTGTATGACCTGAAGATTTTTGCTGTTTGTAACTGCAGACATGCCAGCCCACTTGATGGAACCATCTGGCCAGTAGGCTGTCGGCCATGCGGCAGCAGGTGCGCCATCCGAAAGAGCCAGCGTCGAGGCATCTTTCAGTTCTCCTTGAGAGAAGGGAATGCCAAAGGTAACCGGCCGTTTGCCGTGCATTTGGCCAATCCATCGCAAAGGAATACCAGTAGTCAGGGTGTATCCACTGGCTGTCTGGCTGCGGAAGTTAGTGATACGCGTGCGTGAAAGGGTCGTGCGAAATCCGAACCACCCTTTCTGCAAGGGCTGTGGGTCGAGGTAGTCCACAATGAGCTCGTTGTCCACATAAAAGCGTGTACGCCCATTGTTGCTCTCTATCTTGATGTGATACCAATGGTTCGGGCGAAGCAAGTGGGCTGCGTCAGTGTATTCTTTCAAGATGGCCGGCCGTTGAGTGGTATCGTCTATACTCCTTTCGTTACCTGTATATCTACGGAAACGGGTGGTCGTGTTGTGGTTGCCGCCATAGCCTAGGTAATACATCTGCAGTGAGTAGCATCGCACGAAGATGCCACTACGCCAGTCGGCTCTTGCCCAGATGTCTTTCTGTTTCGGATCACTGGCCAGCCAGAAGCAGTTTAAGTCGCTCAGCCGGTCGTCCATTACCATGGCATCGTATTCTACAATGGTGTTGGCAGTGAAGGGCTGCTTGCGCCAGAGTGTCAGCCCTTTGGGAGCTGTCACTTCACAGGTGTCTCCTGAGAAGCTGACCTGATAATCGGGGGCTTCAGATTCTATACGCCAGTATTTGTTGAACTCCTTCTTGTTAAGACCAGACTGTGCGATGGCTGGTAATGCCATCATCAGAAGTAGTAGCTTAGTAGCGAATCTTGCCGTCATAGTTGAAGATGGGTTGGTTGGTGGGGATTTCTTCTGGATAGAACTGAACGGCAGAGTCGTTCATCTTGGGATGTTGCTTCTTCAGCAGACGAATCATTTCAGCTCCAGCCCAAAGAGCAGGACCGTAGCCGTGTGCTGCCATTACGTGTACGGGACGGTAGGCATAGAATGCTGGGTCGAACCCCATTCCTGTTCCTACGCAGACATTTTCTACTTGCCCCTTTTCGTTGATGGAGCGTTCTACGGCATGCCATCCCAGTTGGGCAACAGGCCCGTATGCCAAGGCGTCAATCCAGCCTTGGTTGATGGCATGGGCAATACAATAGGTAAAGATGGCTGTGCAGGAGGCTTCCAGGTAAGTGTCGTTGCGGTCGAGCAACTGGTGCCAATAGCCGTCCTTTTGTTGCAGGCGGGCTAATCCGGCAATATGGGCACGAAGCAGTTCCAGTATTTCTGCTCGACCGGCATGGTCTTTTGGCAAGGCGTCCAGCACTTCGCACATGGTCAAGACAGCCCAGCCATTAGCCCGTCCCCAATGGAAGGCAGTATGAGGCTGCATGGCTTCCACCCAGCCGTGACGAAACAGTCCTTTTTCTTCCACAAACATACGTTTGCGAAATTGTTTTATCTGTTGTACAGCTTCGTCAAAGTATCGCTGTTCGCCAGTCAGCCGTCCCATTTGCACAAGGGTGGGAATGCCCATGAACATGTCGTCAAGCCATACAGTGTTCTTATGAGGGCGAAGACGGGCAAAAGTGCCATCTGCCAATCGGTATTCCTTATTTATAATATAGTCAGCATAACGGTCTATGCAGGGACGATAGGGCAAGTTTTGATTGGTCATAAGCGCCTTGATCATAGCAGAACAGATAGCACCAGCGTCATCCAGGGCATGTGGGTCTACCACTTTGCGCATGAGTGGATCTATTTCGATGCCTTTCTGATGCATATTAGCGTAGGCAGGTGCACTGTTTGCCAACAGAGTCATGCGTTGCAGGGCGTACGCTTTGTATGCTTCGTCACCAGTAGCATCAGTAGCAGCCAGCATAGCCGAGTAGGTAACACCCCATTCGTAGCTGGTCAGTCGGAAGTCACCTCTGCGTAACTGCGTATTAGGACCGATGTCTTTAGGACTTACTTCCTTGCCGCTCTCCTTGTCCTCGAGTATACAGGGTGTCGATTGTTCCAGATAGTGTAACACCAGGTCCATCTTCTGCTTGATGGCTTGCTGTGTCGACACGCCATATGGCGACAAATATTGAGGTTGCATCAAGTGCAGGGGTGTATTGGAGTCGTTGATTTGTTGTGCAAAAGTTGGCACGGAAGACAAAAGAATGATGGAAATAATCCATGCGGTTACTTGAAGTATTTTCATATTTGTTAAAGTAGATAAATGTAGTTCACGATGGGTGCAAATTTAAGAAAAAAGGGAGAACTTTCCAAAAATATATTAACTTTATTACGATTTTGCACAAATTTGAACAAAATTTCGATGGTTTGTCGGATGTTTTTTGTAACTTTGTCACCAGTTAGCTAATAACGAAACAAACTATTTAATAATGAAAGACAATAAGAAATTCTTCTTTGCCGTCGACCTGGGGGCTACGAGTGGACGTACCATCTTGGGAACGCTGGTTGACGGACGACTGGAGCAGGAGGAGTTGACACGCTTTCCGAACAACCTGATTGAGACGGGCGGACACTTCTACTGGGACATCTATGCCCTGTACTTCGAGATGATCAAGGGTCTGCAGATAGTGGGCAAACGAGGTGTCGACATTACTAGTATCGGTATTGATACATGGGGTGTCGACTTTGTGTTTGTAGGCGAGGATGGTGCATTGTTGCGCAATCCGATGGCCTACCGCGATCCGCATACCTTCGAACGGATGGAGGAGTATCTGAACCATGTGGCAGACCGTAAATCGGTGTACGACATCACGGGCATTCAGTTCATGAACTTCAACTCGTTGTTCCAGTTGTATGCCATGCAGCAGGCTGGCAACTCGGCCCTGAAGCACTGCCAGAAAATTCTCTTCATACCAGATGCTCTCAGCTGGATGCTGACGGGCGAGGCTGTGTGTGAATATACCATCGCATCTACGTCGCAGATGCTGGATCCTCGCACCGGTGACTTGTCGGAGCGGTTGCTGAAAAGCGTGGGGCTGACCCGTGAGCATTTCGGTCGCATGGTACTGCCGGGCACACAGATTGGTGTGCTGACGGAGGAGGTGCAGAAGATGACCGGTCTGGGTGCCGTGCCGGTGATTGCCGTAGCAGGACACGATACGGCATCTGCTGTAGCTGCCGTACCAGCCAAGAACGAGCAGTTTGCTTACCTGTCAAGTGGTACATGGAGCCTGATGGGTATTGAGACCAAGGAGGCAGTCATTAATGAACGTTCGTATGAGCTGAACTTTACCAACGAGGGTGGAGTAGAGGGTACGACACGTTTTCTGAAGAACATCTGTGGCATGTGGCTCTATGAGCGTTGCCGCAAGGAGTGGATTTCAAGAGGTGAGAGGTTAGAGGTGAAAGGTGAAAGTGTGCCATTGAGCGAGGTGGCACACCCCGAGTTACAGGGTTCCGCCATGCAAGTGGAGCCTTTCCGCTCGATCATCAATCCTGACGACAAGGCCTTTGCCAATCCGCCAAGTATGATAGAGGCCATCCAGCAGTATTGCCGCGAGACGGGTCAGCAGGTGCCAGAGACCCCCGCAGAATTGTGCCGCTGTATCTTTGACTCACTGGCCCTGCGTTACCGACAGGTGTTCCAGTGGCTGAAAGAGTTCTCGAATTTTGATCTTCAGGTACTGCACATCATCGGTGGCGGTTCGTTGAACAAATATCTGAACCAGTTTACGGCTGACGCTTGTGGTGTAGAAGTGCTGGCAGGTCCGCAGGAGTGTACTGCCATTGGCAACATCATGTTACAGGCAAAGGCTGCCGGGGTGGTCAGTGACATCTGGCAGATGCGCCGCATCATTGCTGATAGCGTGGAGATGGTACCCTATCATCCCGTTGGCGACAAGGC
>JAEEGL011340027.1_pt1 | contig 43606 bp, 42 predicted proteins | sample 9134231 | NCBI WGS metagenome assembly JAEEGL01 (sample SAMN16246548, study PRJNA631951) | gut metagenome | biome: gut microbiome; feature: rumen; material: fiber-attached | host: Bos | place: Iran: Karaj | collected 2018-10
TGCCGTCCTTGTCGGCATCTTCCTGAAGCGGGTTCTCGGCGTCAGGGCAGTTGTCCTTGTGGTTGAGCACACCGTCGCCGTCTCTATCGATGACAGAAAGTTCGCATGCGTTTCCTATACCGTCGTCGTCATCATCCAGCTGGTCACGGTTCGGGTAGTCTTTGCAGTTGTCACATGCGTCACCGATGCCGTCCTTGTCGGCATCTTCCTGAAGCGGGTTCTCGGCGTCAGGGCAGTTGTCCTTGTGGTTGAGCACACCGTCGCCGTCTCTATCGATGACAGAAAGTTCGCATGCGTTTCCGATGCCGTTGCTGTCGTCATCCAGCTGGTCACGGTTCGGATAGTCTTTGCAGTTGTCGCATGCATCGCCGACGCCGTCGTTGTCAGCATCTTCCTGAAGCGGGTTATAGTCGAAAGGACAGTTGTCCTTGTAGTTTTCGAGATCGTCAAGATCGGGGTCGATCAGCGATTTTTCGCAGACATCGCCTTCCGGAGTTGTCGTATCGCTGTCTTCCTGATTCGCATTCGGATGTCTCGGGCAGTTGTCGCACGCATCGCCGACACCGTCGTGATCTGTATCTTCCTGAAGCGGGTTGGGGTCGTTCGGGCAGTTGTCGAAGTAGTTTTCCACTTCGTCGCCGTCGACATCTATTGTCGCCGGAGCGCATGCAAGCGGGTTCTGCGTCCTGTTCGGGTGGTCAGGGCAGCAGTCGCATGCGTCTCCGATCCCGTCGTTGTCGCGGTCTTCCTGAAGCGGATTTTCAACTTCAGGACAGTTGTCTTCGAAATTTTCAAGTCCGTCACCGTCGGGGTCGATAATAGCAGGCTCGCACGCGTCGCCGACGCCGTTGCTGTCAGAATCCTCCTGGTTGTAGTTCGGGTGGAGCGGGCAGTTGTCGCATGCATCGCCGCGGCTGTCACCGTCTGAATCTTCCTGACCGGGGTTTTCAATTTCAGGGCAGTTGTCCTCGAAATTTTCCCTGCCGTCGCCGTCGGTGTCTATCGTTGAGGCTTCACATGCGTCGCCGATGCCGTTGCCGTCGGTGTCTTTCTGATTCGTGTTCGGCTGGGTAGGGCAGTTGTCGCATTCGTCTCCGAATCCGTCGCCGTCGCTGTCGAGCTGGCTGTCTCCCGGAATGTTCGGGCAAAGGTCGACACAGTTCATCAGACCGTCGCCGTCCGAATCTACATCGGGAACGCCGCAGCCGCAGACTCCCGGCTCCGTTTTGTTGAAGTCGTCGGGGCAGAGATCGACGACATCGCTGTCAGGTTTTTCGTTGTCTTTGTCAGGTTTTGTCTCAGTGTCTTCATCCGGTTCGGTCTCTTTGTCCTGAACTTCACCTGCACCGTCGTTTACGACAGCGTCGGGAAGCTCCTCCTCATCGGATTCTTCAATGTTGTCTGTGTCCGGAACGAAGGTTTCCGGATCGGTCGTTTTTTTGCTGCAGGCAGAAAAAAAGAAGATGGTGAGCAGCAAACAAATTACAGTAAACAGTCTGAATTTCATAATACCCTCTCATGATCAATCAAACTATAAGCCGTTCAAATCCAAAAAAATTCAGTCAAGTACGCATCTATTCAAATCAAGTATGAATGGATCCAGTTCAAGTTCGCATAAATTTGTCTGTCAAAAAACAGAAAAAACGCGGTAACATACTATTTGATATGATATCGGTCAAATTTTTCGGCTGAATGTGTGAAGATTTTTGATCTGCTTTTTATATTAGTAGTTTTCGGAACAGCCCTCGTCGACGATGTCGTTGCAGTTGTTGTCGATACCGTCGCAGACTTCCGGTTCCGGAATGCAGGTCTCCGGATCCGGGCAGCCTTCATCGATCAAGTCGTCGCAGTCATTGTCGATGCCGTCGCCGCAGATCTCGTATCCGCATCCGCATGAAATGCCGTCATCGATAATGCCGTTGCAGTCATTGTCGACATAGTCGCAGACTTCTCCTGACGGAACACATTCGACTTCGCATGCGATCTGGATCGAGATGCCGACAGTTGCCGAATCGGCCGCGCTCTGTGCGTAACTTTTGAGAGTGTTGCAGGAAGTTCCGTTGAGGGTCACAGTTTTTTCAGTCTCGTTGAAACTCCAGCCGTTCGTGTTGTTTTTGTCGACCGGGATGAGCGTTCCGTTGTTGTTGATGCTGACGTTCATTCTTGTCGGATCTGTGCCTTCTCCCAAAGCGACCGACGCAACGCATGAAACTATCGAAGCCGAGATGGAGTTGAGCGCAGAGATGATGTTGTTGGTGTTTGAGATCTCGTACCATACAGAACTTCCGCCTGCTGCGGCAAGAGTGTTCATGTTGCTTGCGTTTACACCGGTGAAACCCATATAGTAGACCTTTACGCCTGCATTGACGAGAGCCTGCGTGTTGGCTACGGCAGTGTTGATGTTGAAATCTCCCGATCCGTCGGAACTCGTTGCCGCATCTGTGATGACGACGATGGCTTTCGGTCTTTCTGCCAGGTGGGCGTCAGGAGAGAAATCGTAGAGTTTGTCGTTCTTGATTATGGCAAGAGCTTCCGGCAGAGGAGTCGGGGCGCCGTCCCGCCACTTGTCGCAGTCGTTGAAATTGGAGCGGACAGTGTCAGGGAGCAGGTCCACACATTCGCCGAAGTCGTCGTAAGTGTAGTCGCAGCCGTCCTCGACGTAGTTGCCGGGGAAAGTTCCCACTCCGACATTGAATTTCGTCGTAAGTTCGACCGCCTTGCTGTTGAGAGCCTCGATGACGCTTGTCCATCTGCCGTCCCTCATCGAACCCGATGCGTCAAGCATGAAATATACGTTCGGTTTCAGGCGCGTCCCGTTGAGGCTGACGTCTTCGCAGACTTCCACGATCGGAGCGAAGTTGTCGCAGGCGTCGCCGATACCGTTATTGTTGTAGTCGACCTGGTTCTTGTTCGGAGTGTCGGGGCAGTTGTCGCATGCGTTACCGATGCCGTCACCGTCGCTGTCGAGCTGGTCTGCATTGGAAACTATCGGGCAGTTGTCGTCCGCATTGATGACACCGTCGTGATCGTAATCGTTTTCATAGATCGGATCTTTGCAGGCGTCGCCTTTGCCGTCACCGTCGCTGTCGAGCTGGTCTGCATTCGGGACAAGCGGGCAGTTGTCGCATTCGTCTCCGAATCCGTCGCCGTCGCTGTCGAGCTGGTCGGCATTTGAAACTGCCGGACAGTTGTCGTTTATGTTTTCGACGCCGTCGCCGTCAGGGTCGATCAAAGCGGGTTCGCAGACAGCACCTTCCGGAGTCTCCGGATCGTCGTCCTTCTGATTTTTGTTCGGATGGTTCGGGCAGTTGTCGCATGCGTCGCCGATCTCGTCGCCGTCGGTATCTTCCTGTCCCGGATTTGCGACCGACTTGCAGTTGTCCTTGCAATCCGGAACGCCGTCACCGTCAGAGTCGCCCGTTTCGGGGACATTGCAGCCGCATTCGCCGGGCTCGGTCTTGTTGAAGTCGTCAGGACAGAGATCCACGACATCGCTGTCTTCCTTTTCCTTGTTGTCGCTGTCCGGTTTCTGTTCTGGATCTGAGCCGCTGTCATCGTCAGGTCTTTCCGACGGATCTTTGCCGGGATCATCAGGATCGTTGTTTACGACCGCATCAGGAAGTTCGTTTTCATCGTCTGTCGAAACATCGCTGTTTCCGCTGTTGTCCTGATCACCGGGTGTTTCATTGTCTGTCGTCAAGTCGCTTCCGCATGAGACGGAAAGCAGAAATACCATAACCAGCAATAGTGTTTTCATTTTCATGATGAGACCTCCCTTAAAAAATCAATCTTAACATTATATAAAAAGGAAATAATAAGTCAAACAAAAACAGCTGTTTTTACAAGATTGGACTTCCGTTGAAAATTTCGTATAATTTTCGGTTTTGAGGAGGTGCTGTCTTGCGTTTTTGTATCGGGCTTTTCGGAAAAATCATCTTTTTGGCGATTCTTTTCGCCCTTCTTGCAGTCCAGAACTACTGTTTTATCTATCTTGAAAACATGGCTTCGTGCTTTCCCGCCACGATAATCACGACACAGAAGGAGCTCGTCGCTCAGGCGCTCGGAGAAATAAAACTCTGCTCGGTATCGGTGCAGAGCGAGCGGATGACATTCGACTCGTCGATCTTCGATCATTACGAAACGCTTCCTGTCAAAGAGATCTTTCTTTATTCGGTGAAGTTTCCTTACAGCAACTGGGAAGAGATCAAAAATATGGAAGACACTATCACCGAGGCGAATCCGTATCTCGAGGAAATAGTCTCATCCTATCTCGGTTCTAAGATGAAATCGTGGCTCATTTCGTTTGTTTTTTCTCTGTTTTTCGGTGTTCTCGTGATTTTTAGGATAACCGGGACAGACAAAATGACCAAAAAACAGTTTTGGGTGACTTTTGCAATAGATTCAGTCGTTTATGTTGCAGCTTCAGCTCTTCTTCTGACTGCGTTCCCGGCATTCATCCTGCCTCTTTCGGCAACATCGGCCGGAGTTCTTTTCCTAACTTTCATTATAGTTTCACTTATGAATTACAGGTTGGCAAAATGGTAAGTAGAATTTGTAAGATCGTCTGCGCATTGTTTTGCGCGTTTATCCTTTTTTCATGCACATCGAGCGGAGATGCTTCATCTGCCGGCAGTGAAACGGCCGATACGGCTTCCGAAGTCTCCGATCCCGCAGCAGAAGATCCTGACGGAAGCGGCGGAGAGGGCGTTCCGGCTGCTGACGATGATGATTCCGGTCCCGACGAGGGATATCTTTCCGACAGTGATGCCGCGCCCGATGAAGATCCTGCTCTTGACGGAGATACCGATCTTCCCGATGAAGATCATGATCCCGCCGCGGTCCCTGACGATATCCCCGATGAGGATGTTTACGAGAGCGAGCCTTACGACGGCGATACTGTTCAGATCAGGATCGTTGCCGGAAACATCACGAGCGGCAACCAACAGTCTTACGATCCGGGGCACGGGATCCGTATTTTCCAGGCTTTGAAACCGGACATCGCTCTTGTTCAGGAGATGAATTACGGCAGCAATTCGTCGGGCGACTACAAAAAATTCGCGCAGAAGATCGTAGGGACGAACTATTACGCAGTGGACAGCGCCGACTATCAGATACCGAACGGTGTCGTGAGCAAGTATCCGATAACTTCCCACGGTTACTGGAAAGATCCCAATATCAACAACCGTGCTTTGATGTGGGCTGTCGTTGACATTCCGGGCAAAAAGGACATCTTCGCGATAAGCGTTCATCTTCACACAAGCCCCGCTTCAGACCAGACGAAAGCAGCATTGGTCATTGTTGATGAGATTTCAAAACTCAAATCGTCAAAACCTGATAAATATTACTATGTCGTCGGCGGCGATTTCAACGGTGAAACAGCCGTTTCTTCAAACGGATTCGGCAAAAACAAGACTTTTTATGTTGACGGTCCCGATCCTGTCGATGAAAACGGTGACGAGGAGACGAACGCAAACGGAAGCAAGCAGTACGATTTCGTCCTGGCAGACTATCCGCTGCATGAATTTCAGATCCCTACAGTTTTTTATTCGTCTAAAGATTCAACAAAAACAAAGACTTATGATGATGGTTTGGTTTTCGACACACGTGTTTACACCCAAAGCGTCCTTGATGAATATTTTTCTCCGGCTCAGACAAGCGATTCAAGCGCATCGCAGATGCAGCACATGGCAGTCGTTAAGGATTTTTTGATCGAGTTGAAATGAAAGAAGAGTTTTTGCCTTCAAACAGATTTGAAAAGATATACCGCTTCAAAGAAGTGACTTCGACCATGGATGTTTGCGAAGATCTAATAAAATCAGGTGTTTGTAAAGGAATAGTAGTTGCGGATTCACAAACCTCGGGGCGCGGGAGAAACTCAAAAAAATGGGTCTCTGAAGCAAACGGGAACATATATCTTTCATTTTTTGACGAGCTCAATGTCGGTCTTATTCCGCAGAGATGTGCGGTCGCATCGTTTCTTGCAGCCGGTTTTTTCGTAAAAGAGAGGGCTGAAGTCCGCATAAAGTGGGCGAACGACATTCTGATCGATCTTGGAAAAGTCTCCGGAGTCATAGCCAAGAGCGTAATTTCTGACAATAAGAGATTCTACGTCTGCGGGATCGGAGTAAACGTTTTCCCGCCGGATGAAAGCACCGTGAAATTTGTCTGGAGGCCGGCGTCGCTTTCAGGATTCGCCGAAGTCACTACTGAAAAAGTCCTTGACAAACTCGTTGAGAGCATCAGCTGCGCATTTTCCGCCTCTTCGGAGGAGATACTTCTTCTCTATGCGGAAAAAACAGGCTGGATGATAGGAAAGGAGATCGTTTTTTCACAGGATCTGATAAACAATGAAAAGGGGAGGATCGTCGGCTTTTCCGATGATTTTTCAGTTGTAAAAATTGATACCGGAAGCGGAATGAAAGAACTTTCCGCTCTCTCGATTTTATCCATAATTTAAAGGGTTTAACAAATGAAAGAATGGAAGCCGGCCGGACACAAGAGATTCTTTATAGCTTTTACCTTTATCTTTTTGGCGTTTTTATTAAATTTCATTCCGTCAAAGATAGCCATTGCATTGGATATGCCGGTGTTCTTGGATTCGATCGGAACTATTTTCGCCGGAATGGTCGGCGGAAATCTGCCGGCTGTAATAGCGGGATTCTGCGGTAATGCGATCAACGGAATATCCGACGTGACGACGTTTTACTACGGCGTCATAAGCATCCTTATCGGGTGTATGTCTGCTATTTTCGAAAGGAACGGCTTTTTCAAGAGCATCCGGGGAGTGATCGTTGTCATATTGGTCTTTTCTCTTTTAGGCGGCGGTCTCGGCTCGATCTTGACATATTTCCTTTACGGTTACGATTTCGGCACGGGGATCTCGGCTCCATTCGCCCTTGCGATATACAATTATTTGGGTTTTTCCAAATTCTTTTCCCAACTTTTCGCTGATATAATCATTGATGTTTTTGACAAATCCATTGCAGTTGCCTGCTCGATCCTGCTTTACCGTATGATCAATGAAAAATACAAGAAAAAACTGGAATTTATCTTTCTCTTTTTCCCCGATACCGACGCAGAATACAGAAAGGAGCTCTACCGCCACAACATACGCGGTTCTCTTATCAAAAAGGTCGTCGTAATGGTCATAATTGCAGAGATCTTTTTGGGATCTGTAGCGACCATAACCGGTTTTATCCTCTACAGGGAAGTCTCGATCGAAAAATTCACGGAGATAGCGCAGGGTGTTACCAAGGCGGCCTCGGTCGTGATCGACAGTGACAAGCTGGAAGATTTTCTTGAAAAAGGGCGCGATGCGGAAGGTTATGCAGAGATCGAGAAAATCTCTATAAGATCAAGGAAAGTTTTCCGCAGACCATGTATCTCTATGTCTATAAAATAATGGAAGACGGCTGTCATGTCGTCTTTGATCTTGATTCCGAAGGAGGTGCCGAAGGGAGTCAGCCTGGGGAGATCATGGAGTTCGATCCCACATTCGTGCCGTATCTTCCGAAACTCCTTAAGGGCGAGGATATCGACACCATTATTTCCGACGATCAGTTCGGCAAGCTTCTTACGGTCTACAGGCCGCTCAAAGGTTCGACCTATGTCGCAGCCGACATCACGATAGCAAGTATCGACGCCGATGAAGCTGTATTCATAATCAAACTGATCTCGGTCTTTTTCGGGCTTTCGATAATAATCATGAGCATCGTTCTGGAATTCGTAAACCGCGGCATCGTCTATCCTGTAAACCGGATGGCGATGGCTTCGATGCAGTTCGCCTACAATCTGGACCAGAACGGCAGTTCAGGTCTCAATGCGCTGGAATCATTGGATATACACACTTTTGACGAAATAGAGAATTTGTATAAGGCCATTTCAAAAATGGGCAGGGATTCGATCGAGTTCATCAGCCAGCTCAACGAGCAGAAAGACCGTATCATGAGGATGCAGGAAGAGATCATCCTCAACTTCGCGGAAATGGTCGAAGCGCGCGACATAAGCACCGGAAACCACGTCAAAAAGACCGCTTTCTATGTCGAGGCTATAGCGAAAGAACTTCAAAAAGAGGGAAAATACAAAGATGTCCTGACCGATTCCTACATAAAGATCCTCAAACGTTCCGCTCCTCTTCACGATATCGGAAAGATCGCGATATCTGACCTTATTCTTAACAAGCCGGGAAGATTTACCGATGAAGAGTTCAAGATCATGCAGAGCCACACTACCGAAGGAAAGAACATCCTGACCAAGATCGAGATGAACGCGAGCGATATGGACGAAGGCTACCTGAAAGAATCGATAGAAATGGCCTACTACCATCATGAAAAGTGGGACGGCACAGGTTATCCGCGCGGTGTAAAAGGTGAGGATATCCCGATCGCAGCCCGTATCATGGCGGTAGCCGATGTCTTTGACGCACTTGTCGCGGAACGTGTCTATAAAAAGTCGTTCCCCTACGAAAAAGCTATGGAGATCATCACCGGAGGCTCGGGAAAAGCCTTTGATCCTCTTGTAGTCGAAGCATTCACGCACATTTCGCAGAAACTCTACGACGAAAGGACCAAACTGGAAGAGAAATAGAACGAAGGCGTCGTCAGCAAAAACCGGAGGCAAAGATGGAAAAGAAAGATAATCTGGCTGCAAAGATGAAAAGGCTTGAGGAGATCGTCGGAAAACTCAATGAAAATCCTGAGATAGAGGAGGCTGTGAAGCTTTACGAAGAGGGAGTCAGGCTCTCTCTTTCGATCAAAACTTATCTCGAGGATGCCCAGACAAAGATCAGAATCCTCACTGAAGAAGGGGAGAAAACGGTAGATCCCGAAAAACTCGGCCGCAAGGACTTCAATGATTGATTTCGGCTTTATAAAAGAGCGCGACGCAAAGTCGGAGATTCAGCAGATCGAAACTGAACTTAAGCAGAAATTCGCTCTTGAGACTTTGTGGCGGCCGCATCAAGTCCACAGCGACACGATTTTCGTTGACGGTGACGGCGAGGGCGACGGGATAATCATAACAAAGCCGTCTATCGCGCTCATCAGGACTGCCGACTGCGTTCCGGTCGTCCTTTTTGACGAAACTGCAGATATTGCCGGAGTCTTCCACAGCGGCTGGCGCGGAACTGAGCTCAAGATCGTTTCGAAAGGGCTCAAAATGATGCGCGAACTCGGCTGCAGAAACATTTCAGCGGTGATCTTTCCGGCAATAGGCTTCTGCTGCTTCGAGATCGGAGAAGAACTTCTTGAAAGGTTTGCTGATGCCGGAATACCCACGGAAAAACGCGGCGAAAAATATTATGCCGACCTTAAAACTGCGATAAAAAACGAACTCAAAGACGGCGGTATCCGCGACATTTCCGACAGATCCGAATGCACTTTCTGCGGCGAAGGCTATTTTTCCTACCGCAGAGACAAGACCGAAAAAAGGCATGCGACTTTTGTCGTCGTGAAATAAATGCTTCATTAAATTGCCAAACCCGAAAAAATAAGCGATAAAGGGGCGTGTTGGTCTTCTTGGAGGTAATATGACTAAAGTAAACGGAAAGACCGAGGCCGTTACCGGTCTCAATATAGCCGAGATAGTTGAAAAATTCGGCTATAATCCCGCAAGAGTGGCGGTAGAACTCAACGGAAACATCGTTCCGAAAGCGAAATACGCAGAAACGGTCGCCGGCGAAAGCGATGTGATCGAGATTGTAAGTTTTGTGGGAGGCGGTTAGATGATCCCTTCAAAAGAAGAGTTTTTCAACGGCCTTGCGGCAAAACACGGGGCAGAACTTCAGAAAAAATTCGAGGCAGCTTCTGTTGCAGTCTGCGGCGCTGGCGGGCTCGGCTCGAATATCGCGATCGCTCTGGCGAGAGCAGGGGTCGGGCGGCTCAAGATCATTGATTTTGACAAAATCGAGATCACAAATCTGAACCGTCAGCAGTATTTTGCAGACCAGATCGGTTTGTTCAAGGCCAAAGCTTTGAAAGAAAATCTTGCAAAAATCGCTCCTTACTGCGAAGTTACAGCTGAAGTTGCAAAAATCACTGAAGAAAATGCTGCAGAACTTCTAAAAGGTTTTCCGATAGTCTGCGAAGCTTTCGACAAGGCCGAGGCTAAGGCGATGCTCGTGAATGCAGTCCTTGAAAATATGCCTGAAACTTATCTTGTTTCTGGTTCGGGAATGGCGAGTCTCAACTCAGCCAATCTCATAAAAACGAGGAAAATTACTGACAAATTCTATCTCTGCGGCGATCTCACGAACGATGTCGCGGCAGGAAACGGCCTTTTCGGAGCGAGAGTCCTTGTCTGCGCGGCGCATCAGGCTCACGCGGTGCTGCGGATTATTGCCGGTGAATTTGAAGCATAAGGAGGAAAAATGAACGATTTCGCAAAATTCAAAAAAATTGACGCGCACTCTCACATCGGCTTTTTCGGAAGCCCGTTCAATGTCAATTTCGATGCGGAGATGCTGGAAAAACAGATGTCGGACTACAACATCGAAAAAACTATCCTCTGCCCGGCGGCGCACACGCTGAACGAGGAGCTCAACGCCGCTTTCAAAAAGATGCCGGACAAAATAATCCCGCTCTGCTGGGTCAACGCGAATCTCGGTCAGGAGGCTTACGACATGCTTGAGCATTATCTGCGCGACGAAAAGTTCGCCGGAGTCAAGATGCAGCCTCTTTTCGACGCTTTTACAGCCGATTCGCCTATGGTCGATCCGATAATGGAGATCGCGAAGAAATACAATAAACCTGTCTTTATCCACTGCGGTCATCCGCCGTTCTCGCTTCCGTGGCAGATAGGTCTTCTGGCCGAGCGTCATCCCGAAGTTCCGACAGTTATGATCCACATGGGACACGGTCACGGCGTTTACATCGACGGAAGCATCACGATGGCGAAAAAGTTCGACAACCTCATGCTTGAATGTTCGGGAATGCCGATGGGCTGCCAGATCAAAAATGCCTACGAAACTGTCGGCAGCGGGCGCGTGATGTTCGGTATCGATTCGCCGTTCCACCATCCGACAGTCGAGATCCAGCGCGTCATGTCATGCGGCCTCGGCGATTCTCAGCTTGAAGATGTTTTCTACAACAATGCCGCGAAATTTATGGGGATTAAGTAATTTCTGCCACAATTTTTCAAAGGTGTTTCCTCCAAAATTATTGATAAATGGAAAAAAAAGAGTGATAAGAGCGAGTTTTGTCACGGCGGTGACGCTGTGCTCTTGAAATTAGGGAGGATTTTATGAATAAAGAAGACAAACTCGTTATCGCGGGGCACGAATTTTCGTCCCGTTTCATTCTCGGTTCGGGAAAGTATTCGATGAAACTTATCGAAGCGGCTGTGAAGTATGCCGGTGCGGAGATCATAACTCTGGCAGTGCGCCGTGCCAATTCCAAGGAGCACGAAAGTATTTTGGACTACATTCCGAAGGGTGTGACGCTGCTTCCCAACACCTCGGGAGCGAGAAATGCCGAAGAGGCTGTGCGCATCGCGAGACTGGCGCGCGAGCTCGGCTGCGGTGACTTTGTTAAAATAGAGATCATGCGCGACACGAAGTATCTCCTTCCTGACAATGTTGAGACGGTAAAGGCGACTGAGATCCTTGCAAAAGAGGGTTTCGTCGTAATGCCTTACATGTATCCCGACCTCAATACGGCACGCGATCTTGTCAATGCCGGTGCAGCTTCGGTCATGCCGCTTGCATCTCCGATCGGTTCGAACAAAGGCTTGTGCACACGCGATTTCATACAGATCCTTGTTGACGAGATCGATCTTCCGATAATCGTTGATGCCGGAATAGGCCGCCCGTCACAGGCATGCGAGGCTATGGAAATGGGTGTTTCGGCGATAATGTCGAACACCGCTCTGGCCACGGCAGGAGACCTTCCGAAGATGGCCGACGCATTCAGACAGGCGATAGAAGCCGGCAGAAAGGCATATCTTTCGGGACTCGGCAGAGTCCTTTCGCGCGGCGGCGCACCATCAGACACACTCATCGGATTTTTACACGATTAGAAGGCTGAAATGGATAACAACTATTTTGTAGATTCAAAAAAACTTTCAAAAGAGGCTCTTGCGAAAAAGCACAAACTTGAGAACAACCCCGCGTCCCGCGCCGACATCATGGCGTATCTTCCGGGAATGGAACAGATAGATTCCGATATCGCTTCAAATTCACAAAACAAGGGTTTGATTTTGTTGCGGGCGAGCTGCCCGCGCTCCCGGAAGGTTTTACAAAATAAGGAGTTGATTTTTAACAAATTATTTTCTTGACTCAAATTAGAATTTAAATTACAACTATCAAGAAATTTGTTTATTTAAAAATATTTTTAAAAATATCGTGATCATGTCTCTTAATTTTGAAAATCAGCACATAGAATACAAAAGATGTCTCAACGACCGTTTTGAACCGGCTGTGATCGCCTTTCTTAATAGTTCCGGCGGCATTTTGTATATCGGAATCGACGACAATCTGACAGTTTACGGAGTTAAAAACCCCGATGTAGTTCAGCGGCAGGTTGCTGACAGGATCAAAAACAACATTCGCGGAGAATGCCTCGGTTTATACGATATAGTCACTGAAAATAAAGACGGGAAAAATATTGTAAAAGTTATCATTTCCAGCGGTCCGGAGAAGCCTTACTACTTGAAAGAAAGAGGAATGACCCCGAAAGGATGCTTTTTCCGAAACGGAAGCCGCGTTGAAAATATGACAACGGCAATGATAGAAAAGATTTTTGCCCGACGCATCAGAAATTCTTTGACAACAATCATTTCTCCGCATCAGGATCTGACTTTTGAACAGCTGCATATTTACTATCAGGAACACGGCAAGCGGCTCAACACGAACTTTGCAAAAAACCTTGATCTGCTTACTCCTGACGGGAAGTACAACCTGAACGCCTTCCTTTTTGCCGACCAGAACACGACCACGATAAAAGTTGCGAAATTTGCCGGAACAAATAAAACCCAGCTTGTTGAAAACGAAGATTACGGCTACTGTTCAATTATAAAATCATGCAAGAAAGTGCTTGACAAACTTGAATTGGAAAATCGTACTTTTGCAAAAGTCGGCTACCCATTCCGCGAGGAAAAGACCTTTGTGGACAAAGACGCACTGCGCGAAGCAGTGATCAATGCTTTTGTTCACAACGATTATTCGGAACTGATGTGTCCGGCATTCTATATTTTTTCAGACCACATAGAAATAGTTTCATACGGTGGATTGATTGACGGAATGTCCAGAGAAGAATTGATTTCCGGATGTTCACGCCCGAGGAACCGGGAAATCATGCGCATTTTCAAAGATATAGATCTTGTCGAACAGCTTGGCACCGGCATGGAGAAGATGCTCGCGGCATATACACCGGATATTTTTGAACTGAGTCCTAATTTCTTTCATGTAATGCTTCGTCCAGAAGCCGAAAAAACTACAGAAAAGAACGGTTTTACTACGGAAAAGGATGAAATTTTTACGGAAAAAACTACGGAAAAGGATGGCTTTACTACTGAAAAAGAAGAAATTTCTACGGAAAAAACTACGGAAAAGATTTTCCGCGCAATCAAAGACAATCCCTATATAACAACAAAAGAACTCGCTTTGGAGTTCGATATAACAGACGACGGCGTATTTTACCACATCAGAAAACTCCGTATAGCCGGACGAATCCAACGCGTCGGCGGCAGAAAAAGCGGTTGTTGGGAAGTGCTGAAATAGAAAAGGCAAAAAACGTGTCCGTTATGTCCGCAACGCTAAATAGGCACTCACTTTCACAAAACAAACTCTTAAGGTTTTGAAAATGATTGCGGGCGGGCCGCCTGCGCTCCGACAAAAGAGATATAAACAAAAAGCAAAAAATTCCCTCTCGCATTTTTCCAAAAATTGAGTATAACACACCGGTTTTTGCTTTTTGCGGCTGTTTTGGCCGTGATTTGCTGAAAAAGGAGGATTTAAATAAAGAAATGGATAACAACTATTTTGTAGATTCAAAAAAACTTTCAAAAGAGGCTCTTGCGAAAAAGCACGAACTTGAGAACAACCCCGCGTCCCGCGCCGACATCATGGCGTATCTTCCGGGAATGGAACAGATAGATTCCGATATTTCGGCAAAGGTTCTGGCTGAAGTCGAAAGCTATGACCCCGATTCGTATACGGCGGCTGACGTTCAGCGCGCTCTTGATCACAAAAACCGCTCGATAGAGGACTTGAAGGCTCTTCTTTCTCCGGCTGCGGACATGTTCCTCGATGAGGCGGCAAGGCTTGCATCCATCGAAACACAGGATCATTTCGGCAACACGGTATACTTCTTCACGCCGCTCTATATTGCGAATTACTGCGAAAACTACTGCGTTTACTGCGGTTTCAACTGCTACAACGACATCCGCCGCGTAAAACTGAACATGGAGCAGATCGAACATGAAATGAAGATAATCGCCGAGAGCGGAATGGAGGAAGTGCTCATTCTGACAGGCGAAAGCCGCTCTCAAAGCAGTGTAGAATACATCGGCGAAGCGTGCAAGCTGGCGAGAAAATACTTCAGAATGGTGGGAGTTGAGGTTTATCCGCTCAATGTAGATGAATACAAGTATCTTCACGAGTGCGGAGTCGATTACGTCACCGTTTTCCAGGAAACTTACGACAAAGTCCGCTTCGAAAAGCTTCATCTCAGAGGCCACAAAAGGGTATGGCCTTACCGCTTCGATTCGCAGGAAAGGGCGCTTATGGGCGGAATGAGAGGAGTCGCTTTTGCCGCGCTGCTCGGGCTCTCCGATTTCAGGCACGACGCGCTTGCGACGGCACTTCACGCATACTTCATCCAGAGAAAGTATCCGCAGGCTGAAATTTCACTTTCCTGCCCGAGACTGAGACCCATCATCAACAATGAAAAGATAAATCCCCTTGATGTGAGCGAACGCAGACTCTGCCAGATACTCTGCGCATACCGCCTTTTCCTGCCGTTTGCCGGGATAACAGTCTCGTCGCGTGAGAGCAAGTCCTTCAGGGACGGCATCGTGAAGATCGCAGCGACCAAGATCTCAGCCGGAGTTTCGACCGGAATAGGCGACCACGAAAGCAAATATACCGGAAAAAATGCCGAGACGGCGGAAGGCGACGAGCAGTTCGAGATCAACGACAGCCGCAGCTTCAAAAAAATGTATGAAGATATGTCGGAAGAAGGTATGCAGCCGGTGCTTAACGATTATCTTTATCTGTGAGTGCAGAAATTCAGAGCAGTTCTTTCAACTGCTGAAGTTTTTCGACGAATACTTTCTCGAACATTTTGTAAGGTGCGATGTCGGTCATGTCGACGCCTGCATCCTTGAGGATCTCAAGCGGCGGTTTTGAAGTTCCGGCCTTGAGGAATCCGTTGATATACTGCTCTGCCGGGATCTTTCCGCTTCTTACGCCTTCAGCGAGCGAAAGTGCGCCGATAAAGCCTACGACATACTTGTAAACGTAGTAGTTGTAGTAGAAATGAGGAACGAAAGCCCACTCGTTCTTGTAGAGCTCGTCGATTTTCATAAGGCCGTATTCCTCGCCGTAGTATCTGCTCAGAGTCTGACCATATATGCCGTTGAGGAATTCGGGAGTGAGAACTTCGCCGGCTTCGACTTTTTTGTAGATTGCATCTTCAAACTCTGCGAACTGCATCTGTCTGAAAACGGTCGCGCGCGCCATTTCGATGAAGTGGTTGAGGAGGAATTTCTTTTCTTCCTTGTCAGCAGTCGTGTCGATAAGGCGGTTGATGAGCATTATCTCGTTGAACGTGCTTGCGACTTCGGCAACGAAGATCGTGTACTGCGACTTTTCGTAAGGCTGGAACTTGTTTGAATAGTATGAATGGATCGCGTGACCCATCTCGTGAGCCAGTGTTGAAGCCGAATTGTAGTCGTCAATGTGGTTCAAGAGAACGTAAGGATGTGTGTCGTAAGCCATTCCTTCCATGTATGCGCCGCTGACCTTTCCTTCGTTCGGATAGATGTCGACCCAGCCGTTTGCGGGATCCATCGCTTCTGCGATAGCTTTTCTGTATTCGTCTGTCATGCAGGACATTGCCTCGTTGACGAGTTTCACGGAGTCTTCGTAGGTGTAGACTCTGCTGTTGCCGCCTTTTACCATCGTCGCGTAAATATCGTGATATCCCTGATCCGGAATGTTGAGGACTTCCTTTTTGAGTGCAAGATATTCGTGAAGTGCCGGCAGAATGGCGCGGACATTGTCACGCAGAGTGTAGAAGAAATTTGACGGAAGCTCGTTTTCCTTCATCTCCTTGTCGAGAGCATCTGAATATTTTCTGATCTTCGCTACTGTCGCATAGTATTTTGTCTGGTAGTGGAGCATCTTCGCAAGCGAGTTTTTGTAACTGTCGTAGGTCTTCCAGAAAACATCGAAGATCTTCTTTCTCGTCTCGCGGTTGTCGCTCTGACGGAATCTTGCGTAAGTCTGGATATTTGCTTCCATTTTTTCGCCTTCGAGCTCGATCTCGGGAAACTTCATGTCAGCCGAAGCGAAAGTAGAGTAGGTTTCGTATTCGCCGAGAGCAAGACCGCCGAACTCAGCCATGATCTTTTCTTCCGGCTCCGAGAGAGTGTGCGGCTTGTTCAGAAGAATCGCGTCGAAATATCTTGAAAAATCACTGAAATCGGGGTCGTTTTTAAATCCGAGCAGCTTTTCTTCGCTGTAGGAGAGAAGTTCCGGCTCCATGAAAGAGCTTGCAGCCGCCATTTTTGTCATAGCCGCAGCCGCCATGCCCGAAAGTTCCTGCCATTTGCCGACGCTCATGTCGACATCGCGGTTCCTGTCAGCGTAGCACTGAAGTTTTGCGCCGCGTCTCATGGCGTCGCTTGAGATTCTGAGAGCTTTGAGAAGAGAGTCCTTTTCACCGAGTTTTCCGGCGAATTTAACGATCTCGGCAGTGTCTTTCTCAAGGCACTGGAATTCATTCGCGACTTCTTCTTCGTTTTTGTAAAGGTGGCTCGTCTGCCAGCAGTTTTTCGGGTCGACTTCATTTCTTTTCAGCATTTTTTCCTCCAAATCAAATGTTCATAAACAAATTGCGCGGCATTATAATTTTTCTTGAGAAAAGCACAAACAAAACTAAAATCGCGCGGTTTTTGTTATTGGAGTTTGAAATGAAAAACTTTTTTAAGATCGTTCCTGTTTTTTTGTTCTGTGCGGCTCTTTTTTTCGCGGTTTCCTGCGGAGAGAAGTCCGAAAAGAGGCCTGATCCTCTCGAGATCACCCACAAAGTCCTGCTTGAAACGAGCGAAGGCAGCATCACTTTAGGTCTTTACGGCAACGGTATGCCGGTAACGGTGGAAAATTTCATCGGCTATGTCGACCGCGGTTTTTACAACGGTCTTATTTTTCACAGAGTCGTAAAAGGTTTTGTGATCCAGGGCGGAGGTCTTGACGAAAATCTTAACGAAAAGGAACCCGGAGCGCCTATCAAGCTCGAGATGCCTCCGAGCGTCGAAGAGAAGGACGAGTCAGGGAAAGTCAAAGGTAAAAAACTTCTCATAAGCCACGACAAATATACGCTTGCCATGGCGAGAAGGCGTGAGCCCGACAGTGCCGCAAGCCAGTTCTACATCACGCTTGAGGCGACACACAACCTCGATCCGAATCCGAATACGGCGCAGCCTAACGGTTATGCTCCGTTCGGAAAAGTCCTCGAAGGCTTTGAAGTCGTCGACAAGATAGGTGCGAAACCGGTGACCTCAAAAAATATGTATCAGGGCGTTCCTGTTGAAAATGTAAAGATTCTGAAAATGAGCGTCATTGCAAGACCTCAGCCGAAAGAGGAGAAAAAGTGATGAAACTTGAAGTTTACCGCGAAGTTCAGTTTTCCTCAGCCCACAGACTCAGGAATTATCACGGAAAATGTGAGAATCTGCACGGGCACAACTGGCGTGTCCGCCTTTTCGTGACGAGGGAAAGGCTCGACGAGACAGGCTTTGTCATGGATTTTAAGGTCCTTGACGCCGTCTTGAAGGATATTATGGAGCTTCTTGATCATAAAGATTTGAATTCATTGAAAGAATTTGAAACAGTCAACCCGACTGCCGAAAATATAGCCATTCTTGTATTCAGACTTGCAGAAGAGAAGATCTCAGCACTCGACAAAGAAGTCAAAGTTTCGAAAGTGTGTGTCTGGGAAAGCGACAAATCCTGTGCGATAGTCGGAGCTTAGACGCTAATCGACATTCGAATCCTTCATTTTTTCCATCTTTTTTTCGATGTTTTTGACCCTGTCGCGTATCGTCGGGAAAAATCTGTTGTGGCGGTTTTCGCGCATCGACTGTTCGTAGAAGTTTTTAGCTCTTTCAAGCTGGTTCATCTTTTCGTAGCATACGCCGAGCAGAAGTTCGGAGCGGTCTTTGGGAAGGTCCTTTTTTGTGTAGATGAAGAGGAACCTTTCAAACGCGATGGCCGCCTTATTGTAGTCTTTCATGCGGTAGTAGGAGAGTGCTGTGAGGTAGAAGAGGTTGGATATGTGGTCTCCGGTCGAAGAAATGTCGAGACTCTCCTTGAACCTGTCGATGGCCGCTTCGTAACTTTTCCGTTTAAAAAGCGTTTCCCCCTCATCGTATTTTTTCAGTGCGGCCTTCTGCTTGATCATGCTCGTTTCGTTGTCAATGATCGTTCTTTCAAGCCGTGAAAGCGCCGAAAGATTGAATTCTCCGTAGAGTTTGAAGGCGTTGTCGGGATCGCCTTCCTTCAGGGCGAGATAGAGGTTGTACGCCTTGATATCGTTGTTTTCCATCGAAAAGATCTTGTCTTTGAGCTCTGCGACCTCTTTTTCAAGGTATTTGTTGTGTTCCTCGCGGATGCGGCTCTGGTTCGCGTAGTTTGCCGCCTGCGACCTGAAGTAGAAGAAGAACGACAGGATGATGACGATGCCGAGCATGATGAAAGTGACGAAATAACGCGTCGCCTGATTCTGCTCTTTGGTATTGATCTTGCGGTTTATATCTTTGATCTCCGAATTCAGACTGCCCTGATTGTTCATTATGTGCGTCATCAGACGGCGCATCTCCTTGATGTCGTCGATCTGGGGCTTGTCTCTCTTCGGCTGTTCCTGAATATTTTCCTTATTTTCCTTGTTTTCGACCATTTCAGCCTCTCAAAAAACGCGGAAGTTTAATTTATTTGCGCGGAATTACAAAAAAAATAGGAAAAACACAGAATTTTGTTAATCTACCAGCCGTATTTTGAACTTTGGGAGATTGAAATGAGTAATTCCTATTTTGATTTGAAACCGATAAGTTTCAGAGGTGAGATCGCCGTTGTCGCGCCTTCTTCGCCGTTTGAAAAAACAGTTTTCAATGCAGGTGTCACAGAGTTGAAGCTGAACAAGATCAAGCCTGTAATCGATAAAAACGCTTTTGCAAAGGCAGGTTTTCTTGCGGGAAGCGATGAACTTCGTGCTGAGTCGCTCATAAACGCTTTCACGACTGAAACGATCGAGGCTGTCTGGACTGCCCGCGGCGGTTACGGCTCACTCAGACTGCTCGAAAAACTTCAGGAAAACATCGATAAGATAAAGGCGAATCCGAAACTTTTCATAGGTTTCAGCGATGTCACCGCTCTTCACGCATGGCTTGTCGACAAGTGCGGTTTCGTGACTGTTCACGGGCCGAACATCACGACTTTGAATTCGATCGACCGTTTCTCGAAGGCGCAGATATTTGAGCTCCTGCAGGGGAAGGAGAGGGCTTTCACGATCTTCAACAAAAATATGCGCGCACTCAATCCCGGCAAGGCGAAAGGTGTCGTCAAAGGCGGCAATCTCACGACTCTCGTTTCGATGATCGGAACTCCGTTTGAGCCCGATTTCAAGGATTCGATCCTTTTCATCGAAGAGGTGAACGAAGTGCCTTACCGCGTCGACAGACTTCTTACGCAAATGCGTCTCGCAGGCAAATTCAAAGGGATAAAGGCCCTTGTTTTCGGTGATTTCACATACAGGGAGTTCAGACCGCCGGCTGAAAAGAGCGTCAACCCGTTTGCGATGCTCGAAACGATCGGTCTTGACAAGTCGGTCCCTGTCGTCTGCAATTTCCCTGCGGGTCACGGGCAGCAGAACATGGCTTTCATGCTCGGCGCCGTTGCGGAGCTCGACACAGAGGCTAAAACGCTTAAATATTGATTTTATTGGGAAATTATGGCTGAAAAAAGAAGTAAAGAAGAGATGATCTCTTTAGCTTACGATCTGCAGAACGCGATCGTTGCATTTTGCGGTCACAGGCCTCTCCGCATAACGACGAACAAGGATTTCAAACTCCTGCGGATCGTATGGATGAATGGTTATGAGCGGAAAGATTGGTACAACGGGGTAGGGATGAAGATCCTTATTTCCGCTTTTTCCGACAAACATCATATCCAGGTCCGCGAAATCGCTGCCGAAGAAAGCAAAGAATCTGCGGTTTATCTCACAAAGGCCGAAAATGATCCCGCAAAGCACGGAAACGGTCGATGATTTTTATTTTTCTCCTTCTTTTTCTTTTATTTTCAAGTGAGATCTTTGCAGAAAACTGTGACTTTTCTTTTATTGCTGTTCCTGAACTTTTTCACAAAGAAGGCGGTGAAAACCGCTGCAGATTCAATCCTCTGCTCCACATAAACTCCGACGACAGGGCGGCGATCGACTATTTCGAGATGCAGAATCCGACTCCAAAGGACTCGTTTTCGATCCTTCCGCGCGGATTTTACGATACGGAAAAAAATATGGGATCGCTTTATCCGGTCCTGCCGTATCTTAACGGTGTCAGGAAAAGCGACCGCTGGAAGAACTCGTGGCAGATCGTGTCGAAAGTAGGGGCGAGCTACTATTTTTCAAACAGAGACGGCAACTTCATTCCCGGTGCCGGCGGACGGAAGTTCGACAAAGGTTCTACGATGATAATGAGCCAGAGCGGGAACGCCGTTTTTCTTGATTCATGGGCATTCTACTGGGAACTTGAAGAAAAGAACAATTTCAGGAGAGGCAGTTCTATACTTTCGACCGATGTCGATTTCAGGCGTTTCTACGCAAAGTTGAAAATGTGGAAATTCTCCATAATGGCCGGAAAGGACACTGTCAGTCTCGGGCCGGGCGAATACGGAATGCTGGTCTCATCGAACGCCGATCCGTTCTACATGGTGAAGATCCAGAACGAGCGGACGATACACCTGGGCGGCGACTGGAACCTTCTGTTTTTCAACGGATGGCTCCGCGAAGAGCGCGAAAACTCGTCAAATCCGCAGCTTCTGGCGATGAGACTTACTTACAGACCTCCGAAAATGTTCAGCTTTTTCGAGCTCGGAATGACCCGCAGCATGATGTACGGCGGAGAAGGAAGACCATCCTACAGTCTGACCGATTATCCGTATCTGATCGCCGGGGCTTCCGACAATGTCCCGCGCAGCAAATGGGATGCAGACAGCTATGCTGCGATAGATTTCACTTTCAACATCCCGATGTACAAGCTCAATCCGGCGATAAAAGTCTTCAAATTCTATTTCCAGGAGTCAGGAACGGACATCAAAGCAATGTGGCAGGTCGAAGATAAAGTCGAGCTTATGCTGCCGTATCTGCTCTTTGAATTTTTGGAAAGAGCTTATGTCACAGGCATATTTGCCGCTACAGAGCGTGACGTCATGCGTCTTGAATATACGAAGACATCGCTGTCGCATTACAGGCATCACCTCTATGCCGACAAAGGCTTTTCCTATCACGGTCTTTCGCTGGGACATCCGTTCGGGAGAAACCATCAGGCGATACGCTTCAGTCACAGGCATTATTTTGACCCCTCTTTTTCATTTAAGTGGGAGATCGGATATTATCAGCTCGAAGGGGCCGTCAAACAGGACAAAAACATGAAGGTGACCGCCATCTATCCGTTTTTTTCGCTCCGTGACGGCATTGTAAGGCGCGGATATGCGACTCTCTGGTTCGACTGGGTCTTCTACGGACACTTGATACGCGGTTATTTTTCGGTCGATGCGGGCCCGAAAAGCGACGAGGATGTTTCTCCGGTAAATGTCAAAGTAAGTGACAATGCGACAGCCGATATTCTTGCGGGACTCTCTGTCATATTGAAATTTTAGCTGCTTTTCAGATCAGTATTTTTCGCCGGCAAGGACTTCGGCGACATTGTGGTTCTCTGCACTCATCGTGTTGAGGTTGTTGAGGATATCGATGAACTGGATCGATGCGCTGCCGTCGCAGATCTTTTCCTTGATCCTGTTGAAATGCTGGATCTTGGCGTCTTTTATGAGTTTTTTGATCCTGATCCTGATGACGAGAGCTTCGTCGGCATAAATCGGGACTTCTTCGCCGTTTTTGAAGATCGTGACAGATTTCTTGAAGTGGGCGATATTCTCATCAAGGATCTGATTTATGACCTCGATAGCTTCTGTAGAAAATGTCGTGTTGTTCCTTTTCAGTTTGTCGATTATCTGCGACATGTGCTCGACACAGTCGGCGATCTTTTCAAAATTGTGCGCCAGACCGATCCGGCTTGCAACGATCTTTGCGTCTCTCGGAGAGATCGCACGTACTGAAAGGGCGATGAGGAACTGGGTCAGCTGATACTGATATTTGTCGATCCTGTCTTCGTTTTTGGATATCTCGTCGGTAAGCTCTGCGACCTGGACCGGATCCTTCAATGACATCTCGCGAAGCATATCAAGGTTCCTGACGACATAATCCGACATCGTGAGAAGCTCTTTTTCGCACTCCATGATGGCGATGGACGGAGTACTGAACATGCTCGTCTGAAGTTTGACGAGGTCTTCCGGCATCTCGATCTTGCCTTTGTCTTTGTCGGGAAATATTTTCTCGACAAGTTTTGCAAGCTGGCTGACGAACGGGATGCAGATGATAAGAGTCGTTACGTTGAATACAGTGTGGCCCATCGCGATGTGGACGGTGAGCATCTCATCGGGAGTTCCTGGGATCATAAGATCAACGATGTCTTTATACGGACGGAAAACCAGAAGCAAGAGCGTAACTCCGATACATCTGAAAATGACCTGCGACAGAGCTGTTCTCTTTGCGTTTACCGTGCCTCCTACAGCAGCGAGAGCACCGGTCGAACTTGCGCCGATGTTGCTTCCTAAAACGACTGCGAGCGCACCTTCGAAGTTGATGAGCCCCTGGCTCGCAAGTGCGATCACGATACCGACCATAGCGCTGCTCGACTGGGTTATACAGGTAGTAATGATACCGACTAAAACGCCGAGGAGGATCGAAGCATAGGTCGAACCGTCGATGCTCTGGAACATCCTGACGAAAGTTTCGCTCTCTTTAAGCGGTGCAAAGCCGCTTTTCATAGTCTCCATTCCGAGGAAAAGGATACCGAAGCCGTAGATGAGCTCTCCGATATACTGCCATGACTTGTTTTTAGAGAAGAGACGCAGCATGACGCCGATACCGATGAGCGGCAGAGAGAAAGCCGAAACATTGAGCGTGACGATCCAGCCCGTTACCGTGGTTCCGATGCTGGCACCGAGACCGACACCTATTGCCTGCTGAACAGTCATGAGCCCGGCGTTGACAAAACCGATCGTCATGACGGTCGTCGCACCGCTCGACTGGATTATCGCAGTGATGAGAAAACCGACGAAAGCCCCGACGAAACGGTTCGAAGTGAGGACTTTGAGAATTTTCCTGAGTTTGTCGCCGGCCGCTTTCTGGACACTTTCGCTCATGACTTTCATACCCATGAAGAAAAGTCCCAAGCCGCCCAGCGTGTGGAAAATAATGTAACTCCAGTTCATAAAGAGTTTCTCCGAAAAATATCAAAAAACGGTGGATTTTAACTTGAGAAAAAAGGCAAGGTCAAGGTTTTTTTATGATCCGCAGCACAAGAAGCAGGGCGAAAAGAAGAAAATCCGCATAGATCGTTTTTATTCCGAAGATCTCTGCCGGGTAAATGCTCGTGCGTCCGGCGAATCTTATCCAGACAAACAGAAAATAAGCTGAAACCATAAGTCCGACAGTGAATCCGGCCGTCTCCAAAAGACGCGTGAAAAACGATCTTTTTAAAAGAGCGGCAAGGATTATCGCAAGGTAGGCGTTTCCGTAAATATAGCAGACAGGAGTCTCGCCGAAAGTCGGAACTCTGAAAGGATTGGAGTGAAACTGCGCAAGAAGGCAAAAGGAGATGGCGAGCCCTGATATCGCGAGAGCGAAAAAGAGTTTTTCCTTGAAACTCATAGCAATGAACTCCATTTTTCGATCATAAAATACCAGAAGGGAAGGGTTACAAGCGAAAAAATCGTCGAAAAGGTGACTATCCCGCTGACCACTTCCTTGTCGGAATCGAGAAAATCGGCGAAAAAGGGCGAAGTCGCCGCGCTCGGCATCACAGATTCCATTAGGATCACTTTTTTCGTAGTGATATCAACATTTTTGAAGCAGAAAGATACGATCGAAAGGACTGCGATACCGACGATCATTCCGAAGACCGTACGGAAAAGTGTTCCCGAAACGACAGGGCGGACAGTCTCTCTTTTCAGAACGAACGAAAGCGAGAGCCCGACAGTGAAAAGTATGGCCGGGATAGTGATGTTCGCTATCGAACCGATGCTCTTGGCAAGCCATTCAGGAAGTTTTATTCCGTAAAAATTCATCGCCATTGCCAGAAACGCGGAAAGGACAGGGGGAATGGCGTTGGAAGTGAGCGCTCTGACTATCTTGTCTTTAGAAGCCCTGCCGGATGAGGTGCGTGAAAGGAACCATATCATCGCAAAGCCCGTGGAAAGGACTGCCGGCCAGAAGAACATCGAGAAGAAGACGCCGCGCGTAAATCCGCTTTCCCCGTAAAAATATGAAAGGACGCCCCAGCCGAGATAGCTGTAGTTGCCGACGAAACTTCCGACGCAGAAACTGTTCGAAACTTTTTTGTCGGAAGAAGAGAAACCTCGCAGAGAGAGGACCATGACCGCGGAAAAAACAAGTATCAGGCAGAGCGACATGATCATCGGGAGCATCTGGCTGAATTCGTGCGTGTCGGCGTTGTAGAGATTCCTGAAGATGAGGAAGGGAACGGTGACCTTTATCACGAATTTTCTGAGAACAGCCCCTTCGTTGTCGGGAAAAAGTTTCAGCTGTTTGAAGATCCAGCCTAAAAATATCGGAAAATTTATGGCTAAAACCAGTTCGAGCAGTTTCAATGCGGCCTCGTTCCAAAAAAACAGGGGATTCTAAAGAAAATCCTCTGAAAAACAAATTTTCAGCGCGCCATCGTCGTGACGACGAAACGACGTAACGCCGTAACGTCGGTAGCGCGCGAAAAGGCGGCAGCCAATAAAAAAATTTGACAACCGCAATTTAAAAGGTTGTAGTAGTCCCGTTTTTTGGAGCTTATTTAACAACCGATATTTTATGGAGTAAAAAATGGAAAACAGAGCTCACAACTTTTTCGCAGGTCCTGCTGCGCTTCCGCTTGAAGTCCTGAAGCAGGCTCAGGCAGAACTTCTCAATTTCAGAGGCACGGGCGTTTCCGTTATGGAGATCAGCCACAGAGACAAAGCATTCATCGCTGTAACCGAAGAAGCTGAAGCAGATCTTAAAAAACTTCTCGGCCTCGGTGACGACTACGCTGTCCTTTTCCTGGGCGGCGGTGCAACGCATCAGTTCATCATGCTCCCGATGAACGTTCTCAACGAAGGCGACTGCGCTGACTACGTCGATTCGGGCAACTGGGCACACAGAGCTTACGAAGAAGCATGCATCCAGGCTGACTGGGCGAAAGCAAAGGCTAACTGCATCGCTTCGACAAGAGAGCTTGAGAAGAAATACAACGTTCTTCCCGAAGTAAAACAGGAAAACATGAACCCGAACGCAAAATACCTTCACTTCTGCTCGAACAACACGATCTACGGGACCCAGTTCTTTGAGAAGAACTATCCGAAACCTCTCCCGGGCGTTCCGCTCGTAGCTGATATGTCCAGCGGTTTCATGTCGCACAAATTCGACGCAACGAAATTCGACATGATCTATGCAGGCGCACAGAAAAACGTCGGCCCCGCAGGCGTTACAGTTGTAGTTATCAAAAAATCATGGGCAGAAACCTTCAACAAGAAAGGCTTCCAGCTTCCGAAGACTCTCGACTACAAAGTTCAGATCGAGAAGGGCAGCATGTTCAACACACCGCCTTGCTTCAACATCTACATCACCGGCCTTGTCTTCAAATGGATGCTCGAGATGGGCGGCCTTGAGGCAATGGAAAAGAGAAACGACAAGAAACAGAAGATGATCTACGGCGCGATCGACAACTCCAACGGCTTCTACAGAGGCTATGTCCAGAATCCGGAACACCGTTCGTGGATGAACGTAACCTTCAACCTTCCGACTCCGGAACTTGAAGAAGAGTTCGTAAAAACGGCGAAAGCTCAGGGCATGCTCGGTCTTAAAGGCTACAGGACCCTCGGCGGTATCAGAGCCAGCATCTACAACTCGACCTCTCCTGAAAGCGTTGAAACGCTCGTTAACTTCATGGAATCTTTCAGAAAAGCTCACTAATACCTTTAATTTTCGTCCATTGCGGCGCGATACTATCGCGCTTTTCGCATCGGATTTCAGGGCGCGGCTTCGGTCGCGCCTTTTTTTATCTTTGGATCATTTTGAGGAAATGTAGTGTTCTGCTGCAACTGCCGCGATCGCGCCGTCTCCAACTGCGGTCGAAACCTGACGGACGAGCTTTTCTCTGATGTCGCCGGCCGCGAAAAGACCTTCTGTCGAGGTGCGGCATTCAGGATCTGTCAAGATGTGACCGCTTTCCGCAAGTCTGACAAGATCTTCGACGGGTTTTGTTTCGGGAAGGTAGCCTAAAAATACGAAGACGCCGTCAACTGCCAGCTCTGAAGATTCGCCTGTTCTGACATTTTTGACGACGATCTTTTCGACGAAATCCTTTCCTTCGATCCTTTCAGCGACCGAATTGAGGACGAAATCGATCTTGGGGTTGCTGCGCACTTCGTTCTGCGTTATTTTTTCGGCTCTGAATTCCTCCCTGCGGTGGATTATCGTCACTTTTTCGGCAAATTTCGTGAGATAGAGGGCTTCTTTGAGGGCGCTGTCGCCTCCGCCGAGAACTGCTACTTTGAGTCCTTTGTAAAAGGCTCCGTCGCATACCGCGCAGTAGCTGACTCCGTTGCCTGTGAACTCTTTTTCACCCGGAATTTCAGCTTTTCTCGGAACAGAACCGGCAGCGTAGATCACGGTCTTTGCCGAAAATTCTTTGCCGGAATTTGTCTTTATCGCAAAATTGCCGTCACCGAGTTTTTCGACTTTATTGACTTCTTCCGAAATAAATTCGCAACCCAGATCAACTGCCTGAGCGTGCATCTTTTCAGCGAGTTCGTATCCTGCGATCGACTTTTCCCCGGGCCAGTTCTCAAGTTTGTCTGTGAGAGCCATAAGTCCGCCGTAAGCATTCTTTTCAAAGATAAGTGTCTTGAGCATGGCGCGGGAAGCGTATATCCCGGCTGTCATTCCTGCCGGACCGCTGCCGATAACTGCGACATCGTAAAGTTCGGGCATAATACCTCCGTATGCGTGATTTAAATAATAAAATCAGCGAATTTGTTGTAGTAAAGATGAAGTTTTTCTATCTCTTCGAACTGGTAGGGGTTGTAGAGTTTGGAACTTGCGAAACGCTCCTTTTTCAGCATGAGTATCGCAATGAGAAGCTGGAGATAGTTGTTTGACGGAAAATAGTGCTTTTCATTCATTACTGTCCTCAGCTTCTTGAAAAAAGAGGCGGCTTTCTGCGGGATGAGCAGCGAGGTGCGGCTTTCGACAAAGTGGACACCGTCCTCTTTTTCGTGGAAATACGAAAGGATGAAATCCCGTTCGCGGTACCATGTCAGGCTGTTTTCCTCGTCTTCCGAAAGATTGATCTTCTCTTCCGTGAAAAAATCCTCTCCTTTAAGCCTTGAAAAAAGAGAAGGGGAAAAAAGCATGATCCGCGCCTTTTCAAGTTCACGCTTGTCGGCGAGAGTCATTTTTCCGCCGATATCGAAGTGATAGATGAAAAAAAGGTTGAAAAACTGCTGCCAGAAATCGTGATTTTTGACATCTTCCCCTGTGACATAAAAGCATTCCTTTTTGAAATCATGCAGAGCCGCAGATTCGACATCGTCAAAAGATGAGTAAATTCTTGTCTTTACGGCACTCATTAAAAATCTCTGGAATAAATTATCTTTCCGTTCACGATCGTAGCCGATACAGCTCCTTTTACATGGAAACCGTGGAAAGGAGTGTTGTGGCTTTTCGATTTGAACATGTTTTTGTCGACTGTCCACTGGTAGTCAGGGTCGAAGACGGTGATGTCAGCCGGAGCGCCGGTTTCGATCTTTCCGCCGTTTATTCCCATGATCTTATAACCTGCGGTGAAAAGTTCGACTATTTTTTCGATCGAGAGTTCTTTGTCGTGATAAAGTTTGAGGACGAGCGGAAGAGCCGTTTCAAGGCCTACGATCCCTGAGGGAGCGTTGTTGAACTCGACCTCTTTTTCTCTCTGATGGTGAGGCGCATGGTCTGTTGCGATCGCGTCGATTATGCCGTCTTTCAGAGCTTTGATGACAGCAAGCCTGTCTGCTTCGCTGCGAAGAGGCGGGTTGATCTTGGTGTTCGTGTCGAATCCGCCGAGAGCCTCGTCGGTAAGCGTGATGTAGTGCGGAGCCGTCTCAGCCGTGATCTTTGCGCCGCGGTCTTTGAAGAATTTGATGACATCGACTGAAAGAGCCGCGCTGACGTGAGCGATGTGGATCGGGAGCTTCAGATATTCAGCCATCATGCAGTCGCGGGCGATCTGCGATGCTTCGCCGACTACCGGGCAGCCCGTCATACCGTAAACTGTCGAGTAGTAGCCTTCGTTCATCTGCGCCGTTTCGGAAAGATAGAGATCTTCGCTGTGCGAAACGTACATCATGTCGAAAGTCGAAGCGTATTCCATGACCCTTTTAAGAAGGTCGGTGTTCTGGATCGGTCTGCCGTCATCGCTGATAGCTATTGCGCCGCCTTCTGCAAGTTCTCCGATCGGAGCAAGCGATTCGCCCTTGAGCCCTTTCGTGGCTGCCGCTATCGGATAAAGTTTGACGCCGTTTCCTTTCGAAGCTCTTTCATACATATAGCGGATCGTTTCGACGTTGTCTGCCGCCGGTTTCGTGTTCGGCATCGTGCAGACAGAGGTGAATCCGCCTGCCGCAGCGGCTTCGAGACCAGAAATGATATCTTCCTTGTATTCAAAGCCGGGATCTCTGAAATGGACATGGATGTCGATGAAACCGGGAGCCACGAACATTCCTTCAGCGTTGAAGACTTCAGCGTCTTTCGTGTCGGGTTTCGCAGTTATTTCAGTAACTACGCCGTTTTCTATAACTATCGAAGTTTTTTCGGTTTTTCCGACAAGCGGATTGACAACGGTCCCGTTTTTTATAACTAATTTCATTTTTCAGACCCTCCGAGAAGAAGATAAAGAACAGCCATTCTGACATTGACTCCGTTTGATACCTGCTCAAGGATGACCGACTGTTCGCCGTCCATGACGACATCATCGATCTCGACTCCTCTGTTTGCCGGTCCCGGATGCATTACGAGAGCGTCTTTCTTCGCGAGTTTGAGGAGCTCCGGAGTGAGCATGAAGTATCTCGAATATTCCCTGACATCGGGGTAGAGCAGGTTGCTCGCACGTTCGTTCTGGACTCTGAGCATCATGACGATGTCGGCATCCTGAACTGCGTATTTCGGCAGTTTTTCAACGGTCACGCCCATCTTTTCGACTTCTTTCGGAAGCATCGTTCCGGGACCGGAAATCGAAACATGCGCACCCATTTTGTTGAGAAGGTAGATGTTCGATCTTGCGACTCTGCTGTGGTAGATGTCGCCCAAAAGCGCAACTTTGAGTCCTTCGAATCCGCCTTTTCTCTGCCAGATCGTGTAGGCGTCAAGCAGAGCCTGTGTCGGATGTTCGTGGAATCCGTCGCCTGCGTTGATTATCGAGCAGTCCATGATCTCGGTGAGGAGCTGCGGCGTTCCCGAAACGGAGTGTCTGATGACCATCGCATCGGGGCCCATTGCCTGAAGGTTGAGGGCTGTGTCGGCAAGTGTCTCGCCTTTCTGGATCGCGCTGCCTGAAACCGCGATGTTGTAAGTGTCGGCGCTGAGACGTTTTTCTGCGACTTCAAACGAAGTCCTTGTCCTGGTCGAAGGCTCTGCGAAGAAATTGATGATCGTTTTGCCTTTCAGGGTCGGCACTTTTTTGATCTGTCTCTGGTTGATCTCCGCGAAACTGACAGCCGTTTCGAGGATATTCATGATCTGATCTTTGTTAAGATTTTCGATTCCAAGAAGATGTTTCATTGTTTTTCTCCGGTTTATCCAAGAACAACTTTGTCTTCGCCGTCGGTTTCCTTAAAGAAAACAGCGACTTTGTCTTCCGGCGAGGTCTCGATGACTTTGCCTACTATGTCGGGGTGGATCGGAAGTTCTCTCAAACCTCTGTCGATAAGGGATACGAATTTTATCGACTTCGGTCTGCCGTAGTCCATGACCGCTTCGATCGCGGCTCTGACTGTTCTGCCGGTGTACATTACATCGTCAACAAGGATGATGTGGTATTCTTCCGGGTCGAAATTGAGTACCGACGGCCCGGTTTTCGGTGAGGAAAGACCTTTGCAGAAGTCGTCTCTGTAAAGGGCGATGTCGATCGTGCCTGTGGCGAGTTTGACATTTTCCTTTTCCTCTATTTTTTTAATGAGCCTTTCAGCGAGAACGACGCCTCTCGTCCTGATGCCGACGATCGCGACATTTTTGAGCAGGCTGAGGTGCTCGATCATTTCGTAGACCATTCTGTCGATGATCTTCGACATCTCGGTCTCATTAAGAAGGACTTTCTTTACATTTATACTTTCGCGTTTCAATAGAGTCTCCCTTAGAACATTTTGTCAACGTGTGCAGCTTCTTTGTAGATCTTAAATTCAAAATCTTTGACCTTCTGACCGAAAATCTTCATTTCATCGAAGTATACGAAAGTTGCCTTGACCTGTTTCGTGTCCTCGTCTTTGTCAAGGTGAAGTCCGCCTCTCGTACCGTCCTTCATTGTTTTAGTGGTGTCGACTTTGCCGCCAAGATCCTGTTTGACTCTGTTGTCGAATTCTCTGATCGTTTCCTCTTCCGAGTGGATCGTCGCATACTGAGCGATGTTCTCGACAGCCTTCGTGACCTTATACTTGAGAATGAAGGGTTGAGCGACACACCAGCCGACGTAAAGAACCAAAACCGCAATAACCACCTGAATTAATTTAGCCATAGTTGCCTCCTGAGAAATTGATAAACTAAAAACCGCGGGAAGTTATCAAAATAGTTCTCCTAAGTCAAAAAAAAGATGAGTCACGGAAAGAGTTTTCGCTCCGGCGATTATTTATTGAATGTTTTTATTGAAATAAACCGTTCTTTCCATATAATATCGCGGTTTTTTTAGGAGGTCACAATGAAAAAAATTTTTCTTATGCTGCTCACGGCGCTCGTTTTAGGCTGTTCCGGTTCAGGTAATGACAATATCGAACTGAAGATCTCATACTCGCTTCCCGAAGGGCGTACGTGCCAGACATATCTTGCAGATCATTTTCTTGTAACGCTCTATGATTCCGAGCAGCGCAAAGTGGTCGAAAAGAAGATCATGTGCGGGGAAGGTGAGAGCGATCCGCTGACGCTTCTTGTCGACAAAGATTCCTACTATATCTCTGTCGTTCTTCTCAGCAAGGACAATATGTGGCAGAGCTACGGCGCAAGCAAGGCCGAAGTTATGAAAGATACCAGTGTCACAGTCGATATGGAGACTTATCTCGGCGGAATGATCTTCATCTGGAATCCGTCCGACTGCTCAAAGTATAATCTTGCAGTGATGAGTTTCGACCTCTTTTCGGAAGGTGAACCGGTCAATGCTGTGATCTGGGGCGAGGAGAGCGAGCTCAGGAATTTTATGATCCCGTGCAAGGCGGGGCAGTTCGAGGTGATAAATGTTCCTGCCGAACCTCTCTACTCAGCACGTTTCAACGGTTACAGAAAAAAATCTCTTTCGGGAGAGAGCCGTGTCGTCTATGAGATCGATGAATTCGTTTCGGGACACGGACAGAACAAAAAGATAAGTATTGACAACTACCGGCAGCTTCTCGTATCGGACATGAAGGTCTCGTGGGAATTCGACAGCAAGAGCATCGAATCGTGCGAAGCAGCCGGCGTATCGCGGATCGTGGCTTCACTTGTCTCCGAAGAAGTGACGATATCCGCCGAGCAGAAATGCGACAACAAATTTTCCGATCTCTATCTTTATGATATAACCGAACATGAATACACGCTTTATCTCTACGGGATCTCCGACAGTGACGAGACCTTGTTCGAATCTTCGCTTGAGATAGGGATGATCGAAGCCGGTTCTGTAGGAAAGGACAGGCTTGAGAATAAAATTTTTCTTAAAGAAAAGTAGGAGGGGACGATGCTGACAGTTGAACAGTTGAATTACATCAGGGATCTGCTCAACAAAGAGCTTGCTGAGATCGAGGAGCGCAACCGCGAAAAAATGGGTGAAATGGAGTCCATGCGCAACGATTCAGAGACATTTCACGGAGATGAGGCAGACCAGGCCAACTTCATGGAGGAGCGCAACAGACAGCTCCGCATGAGAGACCGTGACAGAAAGCTCATAAACAAGATCCGCGAAACGCTTCACAAGATCGACCTCGGTGAGTACGGCATCTGTGAATCGTGCGGCTGTGACATTGATTTCGAGCGTCTGAAACTGCGTCCGGTGGCGTCTCTCTGCATCGAATGCAAGAAAGAGGCCGAAGAGCGCGAAGAACGCGAGCGTTTTTCAAGATAGTTCCAGCGGGGTAGTGCTTTGAAATTTATTTTTGCATTTTTACTTTTCTCTCTGATTTCGCCCTCCGAGATGATAACGAAAATGGCAGACACCCTCTATATCCCTGATAAAAAGATCACCGTTCAAGGTATCGACGGCGACAACGCTCCTATTTTGCTTGAATTCGACAAAGAGAAAAAAATTCTGGTGAAGAGTGAAAAAGGTGAAAAGTCGGAGATAAAATTCGCGGATATGCCTCTTTTCCTGAAACTTTTCTTTTTTACAGCGGACAAGACTTCTCCTGAATCTTTCGCCGTTTCGGTAAAATCTATAGCCGGAGCGCTTAATGATGCCGGAATAAACACGGAACTCTCGACGATCAGCGTTTCTGATTCCGACGGCGGTGCGGTCTTTGCGATAGGGAAGGAAAAACGCTTCGTTACGGCCAATGTCCTTGAACTTTCGAAAGAATCGATGCGTCCGGCGGCGCTTAAGACCGGAGACGAGATCTATGTTTTTTCAGATTACCACAGAAGTGTTCTCCCGCTCGTTTTCCCGGGAAATATCAAGTTTTTCAAAAACGGCGTCTTTCAGGGCGAATGGATTTTTTTAAGAGACGAATATAAGCAGAAGTGAGCGCCGATCCTCGAAAATTTGCAGTCGTTGCAGTCCCCCGTCCGGGAATCTCCTTGCTTTTTTACAAAAATCCCGATTTTTTGAACTGTCAGAAGGGCGATTGTGTCGAAATAGAGCTCGTGAGAGTGAAAATATGGGGAATTATTGAAGATTTTACTGATGAACTTCCGCATGATCTGGATGAGAATAAGGTGAAGCCGATCTTGGGCAGGATATGTTCAAGCCCTGTTTTTGCCGACAGGAAGGAGACCGATTTTTTAAAATGGACTGCCGATTACTATATGTTCCCGTTTCACAAACTCTTAAAGCAGATATTTCTTCCTCTGATCGGCTCTGACAATACACTGATAGGCGACAGTGCGCCTGAAAAGCATCTCGGTGTGCTGTGTAAGGCGGAAAAACTTCCGGAAACGGAGCTCAATCCAGAGCAGAGATCTGTGGTCGATTCGATACTCGCACGCTGGAAAAAACGGGATCTCAAGCCTGTTCTGCTCTACGGCGTGACGGGCAGCGGAAAAAGCGAGGTCTTCGCCGAGCTCTGCCGTGATGTGATAAAAAAAGGAAAGCAGGTCCTCTATCTTGTGCCGGAGATCGGACTCACGACAAGGACGCTTCAGCATCTTGTCGGAAGGATAGGGGCTCCCGGAGTGATCCTCCACAGTTCTGTGACCAAAAAAAAGAGGTTCTCTGCTGTTTGCTGCGCGATCCACAAATCTGCTTCGATCATCGTAGGAACGCGCTCGGCAGTCCTCTATCCCTTTTTTGATATAGGTCTCATCGTCATTGATGAAGAGCATGACGGCAGTTACAAAAATTTCGAGCCGCCGTATTATCACGCGAGAGATGCTGCGGTCATGAAGGCGGCCTCGATGAAGATCCCTGTCGTTATGGGAAGCGCCACACCTTCGGGAGATTCGTGGTTCAACGCGGCAAGCGGCAAGTATCACCTTGAAATGATCAGAAAGAGGGCGAACAACAGGCCTCTTCCGAAGATCGAAACTTTCCCGTACCGCGGAGATCTCTACATTCCCTCAGATCTTGTCGATATTGTCTCAGATTCGCTCAAGAACGGAGAGCAGAGCCTGTTTTTCCTCAACAGGCGCGGCTTTGCTACGATCGCACGCTGTGCCGAGTGCAATGAAGTCGTGATGTGTCCCAACTGCAAGACAGCCCTCGTCTACCACAAAAAGAAGGAGAAACTTGTCTGCCATCACTGCGGATTCAGTGTAAGTCCTAAAACATGCGTGAAGTGCGGAGGAAAACTTCTCTTTGAAGGGATAGGCATCGAAAAACTTTTTGAAGCGATCGAAGGCTATTTCCCGGGCACAAAAGCTCTTTCGTTTGACAAGGACACTCTCGGAACAGCTGCTCTTTTCGACAAAGCTGTGAAAGAGATCTCTGAAGAGAAGTTCCAGCTCATCGTCGGAACAGTCATGATATCAAAAGGGCACAACTTTCCGAAATTAAGAAATGTCGTAATAAAATTCGCCGATTATCTTTTGGGTTTCAGGGACCCGAGAGCTTCGGAAAAGTGTTTCCAGCAGATAACGCAGGTCGCAGGCCGCGCCGGAAGATTCGGTGTCGAAGGGCGCGTCTTTGCCGAGACGATCTATCCCGACCACTACATCTGGAACTACATAAAAAGCAATGACTACGAAGGTTTTATCAGCGAGGAGCTTTCTTGGCGCGAACAGCTCGGATTCCCGCCGTTCACGAGAATGATAACTGTCAGGATCTCGGGGACTGACGAGGAGAAGACCGATAGATTCGCAGATGAATGTTTCGGTAAGATCAACGATTTTATTGAAAGCGGTCCTTTTGAAGATATCACAGTCTATCCTCCGGCCGAGCCTATGCTTTCAAAGGTCCAGAACCGTTTCAGGAAAAACATCTCGCTAAGTTTTCCGAAAAATGCAAAAGTTGCAGCGTTAATAAAGAAATATCTATTGAAAATGGAAAAAGTTTCCGGTGTCACGGTAACTTTCGATGTTGATCCGATAAGCGAAAACTGATATAAAAATATCAAAAAATCTATTTTAAATTTGACTTATTCCTGTTTGTGTGTAAATATCACTTGTTTTTTGTCTTTTTTTAGGTGAAGATCATGTTTACGATATTGAAAAGCGGTTCGGTTTCAGGGATAGACGGCAATGTTATCGATGTCGAAGTAGATATTTCGAAAGGTATGCCTGCATTTTCGATAGTCGGACTCCCCGACAATGCGGTGAAAGAATCGAAAGAGCGGGTCAGGACGGCGATAATAAACAGCGGACACTTGTTCCCTCAGAACAGGATCACGATAAATCTGGCGCCTGCCGGGATCAGAAAGGAAGGGGCTGGTTTCGATCTGCCGATAGCGACTGCGATAATCGCCTCGATATACAGCATGGAAACAGACAAAGTCGACGGTTTCATGATAGTCGGTGAACTTGCGCTGAATGGTGAGATAAAGCCGGTAACAGGTGTCCTGAGCCTTGCGATAACTGCGAAAGAATGCGGTCTCAAAGGGATAATCGTGCCTGAGGAAAACGGCGGGGAAGCCGCGGCGATAACAGAAATAAACGTCGTTACTGTGAAAAATCTGGACGACATCTTTTACATTCTGAAGGAAGGTCCGAAAGAATTTTATCATTCCGAATCGAGAGCGGAAGAGAAAAAGTATATCGTCGATTTTTCCGAAGTTAGAGGTCACGAACAGGCGAAAAGGGCGATCGAGATCGCAGCTGCGGGCGGACACAATATCCTCATGGTCGGCTCTCCCGGCAGCGGAAAAACTATGCTTGCGCGCCGTATCCCGACTATCCTGCCTGAACTCGAACGGGAGGAGAGCATTGAAACTACGAAGATCTTCAGTGTCTCCAATCTCATGCAGGGAAACGGCCTTATAAACGAACGTCCTTTCCGCTCGCCGCACTCTTCATGTTCGCATATCGCCCTTGTCGGAGGCGGAAATCCGCCGAAACCGGGGGAAGTGAGTCTTGCGCACAACGGAGTCCTTTTCCTTGACGAACTTCCGGAGTTCAGCAGAAACGCTCTCGAAGTGCTGCGTCAGCCGATGGAAGACGGCGATGTCTCGATATCCCGTGCGACACACACGATCCGCTATCCTGCCAATTTCATGCTTGTCGCATCGATGAACCCGTGTCCGTGCGGTTATCTTTTCGACAAAAAGAAGCCGTGCGTCTGTTCCACACAGGCTGTCCAGCGCTATCAGCAGAAGATTTCAGGACCGCTTCTTGACAGGATAGATATTTCGATCGTTGTAAATTCAGTCTCTTTTGACGATCTGCGGAGCCGCAGCACGGGCGAAACGAGTGCCGTGATCAGGGAGAGAGTCGAGAAGGCAAGGGCGGTCCAGCGTGAACGCTTCAAGGATTCGCCGTTTTTTACGAACTCGAAGATGCAGGCTTCCGAGATCGACAGGTTCTGCCGTCTTGACGAGGCCGCAGAACTTCTTCTCAAAAACGCCATGGAAAAACTCGGTATCTCGACGCGCGGATACTCGAGGATCCTCAAAGTCGCACGGACTATAGCAGATATCGACGGGAAAGAGCAGATAGAATGTGCCCACATCGCCGAAGCGATACAGTACTACAACCGCTCGATGTTCAATCCTGAAGGAAGAGGCTTTGCCTGATGTCTGATAAATATCGTTCTTATTCCTTTTCCGAGAGTTCGGCGTATTCTTCGAACATTGATTCGTATTTTGATTTGAGTTCAGAATATTTGGCCGAAAGTTCCGCCATGTTGTCCTTGTTTTTTTCGTAGTCCGCCATCTTTTTTTCGATATCCGCGATCTCGTTTTCAATCTCAGGGATCAGTTTTTCGAGTTCTGCGAGCCGTATGCGCTGGGAGTAGGTGAGTTTCGGCGCGTCGGCCTGCAGGTTTCTCGGTTTTACGGCTTCTTCCCTTGGTCTTGCCGCTTTTTTCTGTTCACTCCTTGCGCTTTTCCGCTCCTGCTCGATCCATTCGCTTGCCTTTCCGACAAAACTTTCGATGACGCCGTTTCCTCTGAAGATAAGCAGTGTGTCGACAGTCCTGTCCAAAAAATAGCGGTCATGGCTTACGACTACGAGCGGCCCTGCAAATGACGAGAGGAAGTCTTCGAGGACTGAAAGCGTCTTGATGTCGAGGTCGTTCGTCGGTTCGTCGAGAACGATGAAATTCGGGTTGTTCATAAGGACCGCGACGAGGTAGAGCCTTCTTCTTTCACCGCCTGAAAGTTTTTCGATCTTCGTGTAATGGAGAGACGGATCAAAGAGGAATTTTTCGAGCATCTGCGAGGCTGAGATCTTTGAGCCGTCGGCAAGAGTGATGTTTTCTCCTTTCGATCTTACGAAGTCGATAAGGCGCATATCGTCGGGAAGTTCGCGCGAAGTCTGGTCGAAATATGAAAATTCGGTGTTTATCCCGAGGTCGTATTCGCCGCTTTTCGCCTTCAGCCTTCCGGTCAGGATGTCCAGGAATGTCGTTTTTCCGCTCCCGTTGCTGCCGACGATCCCGAGCCGCGTATCCTTTTTGAATGCAAAAGTGAAGTCTTTGATTATCGTTTCGCCGTTCCAGTCAAAAGAGATCCCTTTCATTTCCAGGATCTTTTTGCCGATCCTTTTCCCCTGGACTGCAAGCTCGATGTTCTTTTCCTCTTCGGGCTTTTCGCGCTGCATCATTTTCTGAATGTTTTCGATGCGGTCCTTCGATTTTGTGGCTCTTGCCCTCGGCCCGCGCGCCAGCCATGCGAGTTCTCGCCTGAGGATCGTCCGGACACGCTCTTCATTAGCCACAAGTGAGTGAAAATATTCCGATTTCTTTTCAAGATAATAGTCGTAGCACCCTTTGTAGTGAAAGAGGTCTGACCCTTCGATCTCGTATATCGAAGTGCATACGGCATCGAGAAAATAGCGGTCGTGCGTCACCATGATGACCGCTTTTTTCGTCTCTTTGAGATACTCTTCAAGCCAGACGATCGTGTCGATATCGAGGTGGTTCGTCGGCTCGTCGAGCAGAAGCAGCCCCGAATCTTTGACGATACACTGCGCTAAAGCCACTTTTTTCACCATTCCGCCTGAAAGTTCGCCCATTTTCAAAGTGAGGTCTGTGATCCCGAGGCGGGTGAGTATCGCCTTGATCTCCGATTCGTAGCTCCGGACGTTGAGAGCGTCTATTTTTTCTGCAAGTTCAGCCGCGTTTTCAGTCCCGAAACCGCTGCAGGCCATCTCGTAACGCTTGATAAGACTCAGTTTTTCGTCGTTTCCCGAAAATATGTGATCCGCGATCGTGTCGTTGGGATCTACCTCGGGGATCTGGCTCAAAAATGCGATGCCGGCAGACTTGTTTATCGCCACTATTCCGCTTTCAGGCTCTTCAAGTCCCGCGATGATCTTAAGGAGAGTCGATTTTCCGCAGCCGTTGACGCCGATGAGGGCCGCTTTTTCGCCGCTTTCGACCCCGAAAGAGATGTTTTGAAAGAGAACCCGCTCAGCTTTGATGCAGGTGACTCCCGAAACGGAAACTATGTTCGGCATGGTTTCACCTTAAAATAATTATTTTCAGTTGTGATCCAGACGCTGTTCCTTCCGTAAAAAGCGTATCCGTAAGCCTTTCGCCGGATCTTTTTGCCTTATTTCCCTTAAAAATGCAAGTTAAACCTCTCCGCCGGCCTTTGTTTCAAAACCGATATTTTTTGACTTGCATGCACAGCACTTTATAATTTGCGGTTTTGTTGTTTTTAAGGAGTTTTTTATGGATAGAAAATCTGGACTTTATGCTGCGATACTTGGTCATCCGCGCATTTTTCTGACTCTTCTTTCAGCACTTTTCTTTATTCCGCTTCTTGGAAGTTATCCGGTCTTAGGTCAGTGGGAGCCGCATTACGGCAGAGTCGCGATGGAGATGATGGCGAACGGTTCCTGGGACTGGTTTCTTGATCCGGTATATCTCGGAAAGCACAATTTCTGGTCAAAACCCATATTCTGCTTCTGGATGGTCTTTCCTTTCATGAAGATCTTCGGGCCGACAGAGCTCGCTTTAAGGCTTCCTTTTGCGATAAACGGCATTTTTTTCGTTCTTCTTATCCATTTTATCGCTGAAAAGATACTCAAAGACCCGCTGAAGGCTCTTGTCGCCGCATTTATCGCTGTTTTCACTCCTTATACCTACATGATCACGCGTCAGTTCATGTGGGACATAACTTTCGTTACGTTTTTGACCGGTTCGATCGGTTTTCTTTATATCGGGCAGCGTGACAAAGACAAGAAACTGATCCGTCTTTCATACCTTTTCATGGGACTCGGGATGCTCACGAAAGGGCTGCTCGCGATATGTTTCCCGATCGCGGCTATGATCCTTTGGATGATTGCAACTCTTGATTATTCCAAAGGATTCAAGGCAGTAGCAAAAGAAGCGGTCGATTTTGTCTTCTCTCTCAGACCGTTCGAAGGACTTGCGATTTTCCTCGTCGTTTCGCTTCCGTGGTATATCTACATGGGGCTGAAGCACGGAGAGCCTTTCTACAAGGAATTTTTTATGGAGCACCACTTCGGCCGTCTTGAAGGAACTATAGACAAGCCAGACGGCCCGTTTGAATTTTACATCTGGCAGCTTTCGCTCGGCGCTTTCCCGTGGGTTGCGTTTTTGATCCCGGCACTTTTTTCTGCGGCGGGAAAAGTCAGGAAAAACAAAGACCTGGCTTTCACACTCCTTACATTTTTCTTTCTTTTTCTTTTCTTCACGCTTGCTGCGACAAAATTCCCGCACTATGTTTTTCCGGTCGTTTCCTTCATGGTGATGATCCTTGCTGAAGGCTTTGTCGATCTGCTGAGAAGTGAAAGATTTTCGAAGGTCTATACCGTTATCGGCGTTGTTTCGGCGCTTTTCCTCATTCTGATAGGGAAGGACATCGGGACTGATTTCAACTATGCCGACATGATCTATCTCATCACGACCCACCATGTCCAGACCTGGTTCGGACGCGTTTTTGACCTTGTTCCGGCACTCACGGTCTTTGTGCCGCTGATGGCGCTTTTTATAATCCTTCCGGCAGTAAAGCCTGACAAAAAGATCCTCTTTAAGATCTCGGCTGCCGCTTTTACCCTTGTCGCAGTCGTCTGGTCGGGATACATCAATTTTGTGTGGGTGCCGGATATGCTTGAAGTCTTCACTCCGAAGCATCTGGTCGAAAAATATTTCGAAATGAAGAAGCCGGGCGACAAGATCGTTGATTTCGACAACTGGAAAAACCGCTCGATGTATTTTTACCTTGGGCTTGACGAACAGCTTCTTCGTTATACGAAAGTCGAGCAGATCCAGCAGCTTTTGGAAAGAAATCCGAATGCGACCGTTTTTATAACCACGAAAAAGGATAAAGTCTCGGAACTTCGCGCTGCGCTTTTGGATAAGCCCGGGATCCCGATAACGAAAATCGCCGACGATGCGGTGGACACCTACATGGAGATAGAGATGTTCACGGCTTCACTGAAGGATAAAAACGCCGATATGTCCGACAAATGGAAGAAAAATCTGCTCGAAGAATCGCAGATACCGTCGGGCATCAAAAGGATAAACGGCACTTTGGGCGGAAAGACCGTCGAGATAATCGGATACGAGATCAACAAGCAGCGTTTCGACCCCGGCGAAGAGATAGAACTCACGCTTTACTACAAAGTTCTGAAGGAGATGGACAAAAACTGGAAAGTTTTCTTCCACTTTGATGTTTACAGCGGTGCGCTGCCTCACTCTTTCAAACTTGACGACTATCCGCAGCAGGGGTATCTGCCTACAACGAAGTGGACTCCGGGAATGATCCTCAAAGATACTTTCAAGGTGGCTGTGCCTAAAGCTCACCCGGGCGGCGGAGTCAAGATATATACTGGATTTTATGAAGGAAATACGCGGATGGAAGTTGACAGAGAGTCGTTCAACGACGGTCAGAAACGCTTCATTTTAGGAACTTTCAACGTCAACATAAAGTGATGGAAGAGAAAAAAAACGGCAAAGCGATCCATATCATCATTTTTCTGCTTGTCGCAGTTGTTCTTTTTTTCAATATTTTTTCATATTTCGGCGCCTCGATAATGCTGCCGGGGCGGGAGCTCCGCGAGATCCAGGGCATCGATCCGCTGACAGACCGCAGGATCTCACTGGATGTTTCGCAGGGAACGGTCATCCTCAACATCTGGGCGACATGGTGCGGTGCATGCATCGTTGAAATGCCTGAACTTAACAGGATAGCGGACAAATATAAAGTCTACGGCGCGATAAAGCCTGTCTTCAAATACGAAGTCTACCGCGAAGTTTCGCCTAAATTCAGAAGCGTGATCGCTCCGGAGGAATTTTTCGGCGATCTTTACATCTCGGTTCTTCCAACGACGCTCCTGATACAGGACGGCATCATAAAAAAGGTCCACACCGGCACTTTGGACGCTGCTTTTGTCGAAGAGTGGACAAAATTCTGAAAAACTCGTTTTTTTTAACGATTTCATTTGAAACTGAACTCTGTTTGTGCTATTTTTCCGCGTTTTTTTGTTATTTTGTCAAGTGATCGAGGCGTAAAGTGAATTTAAGACAAAATGCGGCGGCGGTGATCGAAAACAGTCAGGGGCTGATACTTGCGTGCGAAAGGCGCAAGCCCAGAGGCGCATGGCAGGTCCCGCAGGGAGGGATCGACGACGGAGAAAGCGCGGAAGAAGCTGTGCTCCGCGAAATTCGTGAAGAGACAGGGATCGAAAAGGATTTTCTGAAGATCGTGGGACGTTCGTCCAAGGTGCACTATCTTTTCCCGCACACTGTGAGCTGGGAATCGAACAAAGGGAAATACGACGGGCAGGAACAGGTCTATTTTCATCTGAAGATCGCTGATTCAGGCTGGAAACTCGCTGAAAAGACTGAAGAATTCGTCTCTTTTGAGTGGATAACGAAAAAAGAGATGGTGAAAAGGATAGTCGAGTTTAAGAAAGATTGCTACATCAAGGCTTTTACTGAACTTTTCGGAGAAGATTATGGAAACTGAAAACATAAGGAAACTGCTTGAAGTGATGCGGACGCTCCGCGGCGAGAACGGATGTCCGTGGGACAAGGAACAGTCGATGCAGTCGCTCAGGCCGTATATCATAGAAGAGGCTTTTGAAACGGTCGAAGCGCTTGACGAACTTGACAAAAATAACCCGGAAACTCTCGCGGAACTCAAAAAAGAACTCGGAGATCTGCTTCTGCAGGTGGTCTTCGTCTCACAGATCGCAAGCGAGGAGGGGCTTTTCTGCTTTGACGACGTCGCGGCGGCCATCACGGCGAAACTCATAACGCGCCATCCTCATGTTTTCGGTGACGCAAAAGTCAAAGACAGTGCGGAAGTCCTTACAAACTGGAATCTTATCAAGAAAAACAAGGAAAGCCGCAAACATCTGCTTGACGGGATCCCGAAGTCGATGCCGTCAGTCCTTGTTTCGCAGAGATATGCATCGCGTGCCGCAAGTGTCGGATTTGACTGGAAAAACGCTGAAGATACATGGAAAAAGGTCGAGGAGGAGAAAGCTGAACTTGTCGAGGCTGTGCAGCAGGGAGAGAGCGACCACATCGAAGAAGAATTCGGAGATCTCATGTTCGCGCTTGTTAACTACGGCAGAAAACTCGGGCTCGACAGTGAAAAGGCTCTCAAAAGATGCGCAGAAAAGTTCAAAGCCCGTTTCGACGAGATGGAAAACATCGACCCTGCGTTTGTCGAAGGCGGAAAGTCGCTTGATGAACTTGAAGAGCTGTGGCAGAAAGCGAAAAAGAATCTGAAAAAGTAATTTGATTCCGAAAACCGCAAAGTTGACACTGTGATTTCGGTTTATCGCTCTGATATTGTCTAATTTTCAAAATCATTCAATAAAATTAGATGTTTACGCTATTGAAATAAGAATGGGGATTTTTTATAGTGCGGGTGTTATTATTTTTCTTCGTCAGCCGGTAACTCTACTGCGTTCTGGCTTCTCAAAACCGAAGAAAGCATTGCTACCCCCTGTTCTGTAAAAGCATAAGGAGCTCTGCGTATACCCATTTTGTCAAAATTGGATATCACAATTTGTGATCTCCAATTTGCAAATTCTTCTTTATTCAGCTGGAAACAAAATTCTTCTGGAAA
>JAEEGL013654543.1_pt1 | contig 43593 bp, 68 predicted proteins | sample 9134231 | NCBI WGS metagenome assembly JAEEGL01 (sample SAMN16246548, study PRJNA631951) | gut metagenome | biome: gut microbiome; feature: rumen; material: fiber-attached | host: Bos | place: Iran: Karaj | collected 2018-10
CCGGAATGGCGAAGTCGAATCCCTTGACCCGAAGAGAATCTGCACTGGTAAAACAGCTTCAGGCGGCGGCATCCAGAGAAACGGATGCGAAGATCGAAGCGATCCTGCTGATGAACGATCTGGCTGCGTATTCAATGGGTCTGTATCCTCACCCGGAACAGCAGGCAGACGGAAGCTGGGTATTCACATTCTCAGATGCACCGGATCTGGAAGATTCTACGAAGGTGTATAGATTCAACGCAAACGGATTCTTCGTATCGAATGACGGCGGTCAGACATGGGTCAGCGGTCTGGATGGAGACGGAAATCTGATCGTACACATCCTGACGGCGGATATGATCGTTACTGGTGTCATCCGGGATGCGACCGGGATAAACTACTGGGATCTGGACACTGGTAATTTGAGGATGACTGGCGTAGATGTCGGTGTTGGTGCGAGGAATTATGTGAGACACAGCAACACGCTTGATTTTGAAGCAGATTGCTTCGCATGGCACATGACATATAACGGACACCAAGCCCTTGTAAATGGACACAAATTGGAGGTAAGAGAATATGGCAACTGAACCAGAACAAAGCATACTTGATTTATCCGAACGGACAGCCACAGCGGATTCTGATTTACTGCATATAAATAGTGGGGGGACGGATTATAAGGAAACGAAACTTAATTTTTTGCAAGGTAGTTTGTTTCACGACTTTAACAACACCGAAGATATAACTGTTCAAGCAGATGCTTTACTTCCGTTTGGCACATATATCGGCAGAATAAGCTCGTACGGGCATCAAGCCGCAACTGGAGTGCCGGACAACGATTCGTATTATGTATATGTTGAAAGGACAAGTTATAGCAACATATACGTTCGTATTACAAGCGTTGGGCAAGGTGGAACAACCTATTACAAAATAAAAAGCGTTCAAGGGTGGGCATCAAGTTGGACGAAAGAACCAACGAGAAGTGAGATCACTTCGCTAAACAACAGTTTAGCGAATAAGCAAAATGATCTTGGTCTTACATTGGTTTATTACGGAAGTGTACCTGCTAATAATTCATATTCAATGTCAGGTACTGCCAATCAAGCGTACTTTGTTGTATTCGGAACATGGAACTTTAGAAAAATATGCTTCGTTGACCCTGCGAATGGTAATGCTCCAAGAGTAACCAACATCGGAGAAGCATCAAATTTGCTTTCAGTAACCGCAAACGGAGATTGGGGTCTTACGTTTAATAACGGCACTATTTACAGTATGCCTTTGATAATCCGAAGGCTGAACTGATCTCTGCGTGAATCAACAGTTTGACGAATAGTTCTGCCTTTGTAACTCTCTGGTCTGGTTCACGAATCACCGAAGTAAACTCATATTGTGATCTTTCTGAATCTGTTAAAAACTTCCGTTTCATCATGTTCAAGTTTCGGACGAACGCAGAAACATTTATGGAGTTTGTAACATCGGATGATGTGCCATCGTACTATGTTGCCAAGTCAGTTGGTCTTGGTTCATGGAACACAACAATCAATAATTGGACATACAACGCTTATATCAATTTGCAAATGACAAGTAACACCCATGTAGTTATCCGTGAAGCATCATGGAACAATTCAAATTTGAAGATAGGTCTGATCGGTGTGTATGGGATAGTAAGGCTTTAACTAAATGTCAGACTTCTCCAGTTTGTCCATGCCATAGGCGATCCAGTATAAGAACGTACATAAAAAGCAGAAAAAGAGAACGCAACCTGATGTACACCGTACATTGTTGGTGTGCCTATTACAAGCAACGCACACCAACTTGAGGGAGAGTTAGTCACACCGCTTTGAATTATATAGAGTCCGTTACTCTTATAATCATTAAGGTCTTTGCCAGAAGTAATAATGCCGGGCGTTGTAGTCAAACATTGCGTTAAACTGTTGTTTTGCGAAATCCAAGAAACCATCCTTCCGAGGTTGTAGGGACAGCGGTACGCTGTTGTTCCAGTTTGACGGAAGGAAACAAATAATCAGGAGGTAATCATGCCTACCAGAACGATAGATACCCAAACATTTGAGGGCGAAACCATCCAATGTGCGAAATTCGTATCGAATGAACCATTTTCGTGGAAAGCCGCCCAGATCGTCTCAGCCGAGTGCGACTATGAATTTCAGATGGTCGCTAAATCGTCCGTAGCTACAACGCTTACGATCCAAGTCGGAGACACCGTAAAAACGCAAGCCATCACCACGGATTTTACGAGATTCGTTATTCCGTTCCCATCGGTGACGAACGATGTTGATTCTCTGTATATCACATTCCCAAGCGGAACGTACTGGCTATACAACTTACAGCTTGAACGTGCTTCTACTCCGTCTGCGTGGAGACCTGCCCCAGAGGACGCAGAGGATTATGCGGATAAAGTCGCACAAGACGCCGTGGACAGCCAGACGCAGTTAGATATTTTTAACAAGCTGACGAACAACGGTGCTTCGCAGGGGATATATTTACTGGACGGACAGTTATACATAAACGGTGAATACATAGCGGCGGACACTATATCAGGCAATAAGATCCACGGCGGGACGATCAGCGGTACGGAGATTGATATAGGAGATGGCACGTTCCAAGTCGATGCAGATGGGCAAGTAACTGCGTCAAAAATGAATATTACTGGTGGTAGCCTTGATATTGAACGTGATTTTTCTGATACTGGGCCGATTGCTCACTTCCATTCGGAATACAATGGTGTTGAATATGTAACCGATGTGCTATTTCGTGGTGTAATCGCTCGCCAAATTACAGATACTAACAACTGGCGGCAAATGGTTCTTGCCTATGATAGTTTTCTGTATGCACAGAAATACAATGGCACAACGACAGATTTATTCTACCTAACCGGAACAGGATTCACTATGAAAAGCACAACTGGTAAACAAGCGAAACTTTATGATACTTCCTTAAACAATGCAACTACTTTGGAATTGTACGACAACAATGGTCAAAGGCGGGTACAGTTAAGCGAACGTGGTCTGTTCTTCACAAAGGCAGATGGAACAGCAGGAAACTCGTATACTCCATGAGGTATTTGATATGAAAGATAAACCTATCGTCCTTACCCACGCAGAATTTATCGACAATCTTACGAAACTTGTCAACGACACCCCCCTTCCGGCTTTTGTCATGCGGTCTGTACTGCATGACTTGGATAAAGCATTACAAACTAAGGAACAGCAAGAATATCAGCTTGCTTTAACAATGCAAGGGAAGGAGGAACCGAAAAATGAGTGAAGCAATCATAGTTGCCATTATCACAGGTCTTATTTCTCTTGTCGGCACTATCATTACTGTCGTTACCACATCAAACAAAACCGCACAGGAAATGCGTATCGCGCAAGCTGTCACCGATCAGAAAATTTCTGATCTAACAAGGGAAGTTAGGGAACACAACGAGTTCGCCAGACGAGTACCAGTTTTAGAATCTCAGATGCATGATGCGTCTCAGAGAATACACGATCTTGAACAGAGAGGAGCATAAAAAATGAAGTACGTCGTTATTGAATTGCAGGATATGGGAACACAGGTCGCTAACCTTGTGACAGCCTATGAATCTGTCAATCAGGCTGAACAGAAATACCATCAGGTATTGTCTGCTGCCGCAGTTTCGCAAGTGCCTGTTCATTCTGCAATCATGCTTAATTCGGAAGGACAGTATATTAAATCCGAAGCATACGACCATCGTCAACCAGATTCACAGGAGGAGTAAATCATGGTAGCAAGGGGTACTACACCGACTTTCTGCCTGACCTTCACGGATGCATCCCTTGATCTCACTCAGGCAGAACACGTTTATGTCACTTTTCGTTCTGGAAGTAATGTCATCACAAAATCGGACGATGATCTGACTATTTCCGAGAAGGAAATCCAAGTTTTCCTCACTCAGGAAGAAACGCTGAAACTGTACGATGTGCAGATTCAAGCGAACTGGACTACGAATGGTTCCGTTCGTTCCGCATCGGAAGTCGTTTCCTATCGTATGTCCGATCAGCTACTTGAAAAGGTGGTGGAATAATGCCTATAACGATTCCTATGGTCGTTACAGCATCGCAGACCGATATTCCTATGTCCGCACAGACTAATCCTGAGATCACTCTTCGTTCTGGTGCTGATGTTGCCTACACCGGCCCCAAGGGGGATCAGGGCGATCCTGGGGTTGGCATATCAGAAATCGTTCTAAATGATGACTACACGCTGACTATCACGATGACAGATGGAACGGTCTACCATACAGAATCCATTCAAGGCCCTTCCGGCCCATCAGGCCCATCGGGTCAGGACGGTCGTGACGGTGCTGACGGTCAGGACGGATTCTCGCCAACGGTTCAGATTGTCGATGGTTCTCATAGTCATACAATAACCATCACAGATGTATCAGGAATCCATACTGCAACGATCCTCGATGGCAGCGATGGTTCCCAAGGCCCTGCAGGTCCTTCTGGTCCTTCGGGGAGTGATGGCTATTCTCCGTCTGCGTCTGTATCTAAATCAGGCAAGGTAGCTACTATCACCATCACGGACAAATCCGGTACGACTACAGCACAGATTTCCGATGGGGATTCCGGTGATGCTCCGGTGCAATCTGTCAATAGCAAAACCGGTGCTGTCGTGCTTTCTGCGAGTGATGTTTCAGCCTTGCCGAGTTCTACGGTCATTCCTTCCAAAACAAGCGACCTTGCGAATGATTCCGGCTTTCTGACAAGCGAAACTGATCCTACTGTTCCGGCATGGGCAAAGGCATCTTCCAAGCCTACCTATACAGCATCGGAGGTTGGTGCTTTGCCGGATGATACGGTCATTCCTACTGTTCCGACAAATGTATCAGCATTTAACAATGATGCCGGTTATCTGACTTCCTACACGGAGACAGATCCTACCGTGCCTTCTTGGGCGAAAGAATCTGCCAAACCTTCCTACACAGCATCGGAGGTTGGGGCACTTCCAGACAGCACTGTTATCCCGACAAAAACAAGCGACCTGACAAACGACAGCAACTTTATGTCCGGCATGACTATCCTTTCATACGGACATTCTACTTGGTCTGATTTCCTTACAGCCTACACGGCGAAGCACGTTGTCTACTGCAGAGCATCGTCTAATGCGAACCCAGCAACAGGATCACAAACCCGTATGGCTTTCATGGCCTATGTAAATAACGCTGATAACCCGACAAACGTGGAGTTCCAGTATTATCGGTCTGTGAATCAGCACTCAGCTTCACAGCAGGGCGATCAGGTCTATGTTTACAAACTTGACAAATCAGCAGGGTGGACGGTAACAGTAAGAGAAGCCATGTCTAAAATTGCGGTCGGAACAGGTCTTAGTATGGCGTATAACAATGGAGTTATTACAATAAGTCTTGCATAAGGAGATAAGCTATGAAAATTGATTGGAAACGGAAACTTACTTCCAGAAAATTCTGGATGGCCATAGCATCGTTCGTTAGTATGCTCATCGTGGCTTTCGGCGGTTCACAGGATACCGCAGCTCAGATCGTGGCCATTATCATGGCTGGAGCTACCGTGATCGGATACCTGTTTGCCGAAGGTCTGGCTGATCAGGCAGGTGCATCAAATGACGAAAACGGAAGCGATCAATAGGCTTGTCGCTTGGGCGATGTCTCAAGTAGGATATAAGGCTGATAATAAGCATAATAAGTACGCGCAGGAACTCGACCAAACCAACTGGTACAACGGATCCAAGGACGGCTACGACTGGTGCTGCGTATTCGGAGACTTCGGATATTACAAGTGCTTTGGTTATACCAATGCGAAGCAGATGCTCTATCAACCCGATAAATCGCTGGGCGCGGCCTGTTTTTACTCGGCCCGGTATTTCAAAGAGCATGACGCCTACTATTCCCAGCCGGAGGTAGGTGACCGGATTTTCTACGGTGAGGATGCTGATGATCATACTGGCATCGTAGTGGCGGTCAATGCTACAACCATCGAAACGGTGGAAGGCAATGTGAGCGACTCTGTCGTGCATCAGGTGGTCAACCGCACGGATCCTTGGATTGACGGATATGGCAGACCGGACTGGGATGTCGTGGTCGATGAACATCCTCTGGAGCCAGCAGACTATTCAGCACATCCTCAGAAGCTCTGGAATGAGTTCGTAGACTGGCTGGACAACGAATATGGGGCGGCAGGTCTGCTGGGAAATCTGGATGCCGAGTCGGCCTTGATTGCTGCGAATCTTCAGAACAGTTATCAGTATTCTCTGGATATGTCCGACAAAGAGTATACAGACGCAGTAGATTCGGGTAAATACACCAAATTTGTTGACGATGGGGCGGGGTACGGACTGGCTCAGTGGACTCACTGGTCACGAAAGCAGAAGCTGCTTGATTATGCCCATACACATAATGCATCCATCGGTAACGAAAATATGCAGGTAGGTTTCCTTGAGGATGAAATCGAAGATCAGTTTCCGATCGTATATCGGACGCTGCGTGATGCTACATCGGTAGCACAGGCATCGGATGCGGTCATGCTGGGATTCGAACGGCCGGGCGACCAGTCCGAAGAAAACATCCAGAGAAGGCGAGACAGATGCCAGTCGTTCTATGATAAATATCATTCTGATGATCCTAAACCGGGGAGGTATTGTGAGGTGAAATCACTCATATTGGGCATTGGTGACAGAGGTCATGCCGTAGAAACGCTGCAAGGGGCATTGCAGGCACACGGCTATGACTTGGAATACTGCGGTGGCTTTGACGGTATTTTCGGAGAAGGAACGGAGTATGCCGTGAAAGCCTACCAGAGAGAACATGGCCTGACGGCTGATGGTGTAGTCGGCGAGGACACTTGGACATCGCTGACGAACAATTAATTTGACAGCTTCTTTATATTGAAATCCTCCAGCGGAAGAACGCCCTTTACCAGATCGGGGCGTTTTTCCGTCTACTGTGACAAACTGTGACAAATACGATTCTTTTATGTAACAAATAACTCAATAATGATACGCTTGTTACTTTTATGTAACAAAAACAAATCCCCGGAAACCACTATTTATGCGGTCTTCGGGGATTTTCCTTTATTTATACGGTTTTCCAAAAATGACATAAAATTAAGCGCGTGACGGGAATCGAACCTGAATCATGGTGGTCTAAAACACTATTAAACAGAGGATTCGTGGCGGTCAGGCTGTGACACACTGTGACATGACGGGTATCACTGTCCACGATTCTGGACTCTGAAAAAAAGCACCCCGGTAAAAATTACCGGGGCCGAGGTGAGAAAGAGGCTTTTCCAAAGACAGATGACAGGTCCATCAAGAAAGGAAAACTATGGGTTAGGTTAAAAGCAATGATTTCCTATATATTATACTTCCCCACCATCGATTTTACCACTGCTAAATAGTTTCTCTGCTTTGTGGACAGAATCCTCCATGATGCCTTCCGCCACATCCGGCAATGCGTGTTGATATATTCGCTGTAATGTGGTGACATCCTCCCAGCCACCGAGCTTCATGATATATTTATCCTGGTACCCGGCAAGATGCATCCAGGATGCCCAGAAATGTCTCAGAGCGTGAAACTTGAAATGCTCCATCCTTGTCTTGGCCATCGTCCGAACGTAGGAAGTCGCTATTCCTCTCTCTGAAGGAATTGCTTCGATTTTTAGCTTATTCAGGACGAAGGTAGGTATTTGTATGGTTCGCTCTCCAGCCTTCGTTTTTGGCGATTTTTCCGAGATTCTTCCTTGGAAATCCTTGGCAATACTACGCCGTATATGGAGCTTCTCCCCGTCAAGGTCTTCTGGATGCAGGGCAGCTATCTCACCGAGTCTCATACCGCAGTAGGCTGCCAGCATGATCGGAACCTCGCATGACTTCCCTTCAGCATATTTTAATAGTATTTTCACTTCATCGGCGGTCGGAATTTTCTCCGACTGCTTTTTCTTTATTTTCGTCTGTCTCGGCATCTGTACTGCGTAGGTCTTGCCCGGCAGGAACATCCGTACTGATGATGTGAAAAATGAATACCAGTTTTTGATCGTTTTGGACGAGAGATCCCGTCTTGCCCAGATCGAAACCATACGCCTGACATCCTCCGTGGTGATCAGGCTTATTTTTTTCTTCCTAATTATATCGTATGCATCCGAGTCATACAATCTGCGGTATTCCCTGATGGTGTTCGGTGAAAGAGTTTCGCTGGCGAGTATGTACCGGAGCATGGCATCCTCCAGCGTTGGATTATCCTCTGTCGGTGCCGATGTCAGCCGATAATACTGCTCCATCACGTCACGGGATGTATCACCATACAAGCGGACTCGCTGGGGTCCGACTCGGACCTGGGCGACATAGGTGCCGGAAGGCGTTAGTTTGGGGGTGATCATTCTTCGTATCCCCGAAGCTCACGCTCGATGATCTTATCTATCCACGTCCTCTGCTCATCAGACAGTTTTGTGGCATAGTTGATTATCGTATGGACCCTGTCATCGCTCCACTCTGCCCTTGCAAGCGTATAGAGCAGTTCTATTCCGAGTCTGTCTTCAGACTTGGTCATATTTGCAATCATGCCATGCACAGCTTCTGCTCTGGAATACATAAACTCCCTGTCTTCATGGGGGAACAGATCAACGGCTGCGTATGGGTCTTTTTCTTCTTCTTTTCCCGTGACCAAATACTCAAGCGTAACGCCGAAGAAATCTGCTATCTTTTGGAGCTTCTCCGCCTTAGGCGTTGATCGACCGTTTTTCCAATCAGTGAATGTGGATGCCGGGATCTTCGTTGCCTTGCTTACGACATACGGAGTCACGTTATCCCGTTGGCACAACTGCACAAATACATCATACATGATTTGTTCACCTTTCACAAATTTAAGGAAATCCGAATTATACCATTGACTTCATTTCGGAACGGTGATATAGTAGTCTCATCAGTTCGGAAATCCAAAAATGAAGCAAGGTTGATTCGGAATCTATTACGCTTTAACTTGACACCTAAAGTATAACGGATTTCATAAGTATTGTCAACCGCTACATCTTGTTTCCGAAAATCAATATCTTGTGAAAAGGAGGAAACGAATGTACGAAAAATTCTTGAAACTGCTCGAAGAGCGAAACATCACTGCGTACAAAGTTTCTCTCGATACTGGCATCCCACAGTCCACCTTCACAGACTGGAAGAACGGAAGATCCGAGCCAGGGACGAGAAAACTTTATATCCTCGCCAAGTATTTTGGCGTGACGATGGAATACTTCATGGAGGAATAACATGAACGAAATCAAAATTACCGTAGATCCTAATCTCGGCATCACTGCAGCTGCAGACAGCAAAGGCAACAAGGCTGCAGCCCTTTGCCACCCGAACGATAAGTTTGATGAAGAGAAAGGCATCAGGCTTGCACTGGAGAGACTTATGACACCAATCAATTATGACGATACAGTATTCGTCAAACCTTCGCTGGACGAGGAAGAGGAACCGTTCCTGGAACCGAGACTGGCGAACTACATCATAAATTATCTGGTATGCAGACTGGGCGTTCTCCCCGGAGCGTATCTGGATAAGATCGACAATGATCCGCAGTTGCTTAATCGGAAGACAGGCAGGGTAGTCCAGTACACGTTGTGCTACGAAACAGGCGATGGATGGTCGATCGTAGAAAACAAGCTGACCGGAAAGATCGCCGTCACCAAACCAGATTACATCGTTAAATTATAAGAGGTAAACAGAGATGAGCAAAAAGGCAAGAAAACAGATTCATGATGCAAGACAGGCAGAGAGAGATCTTCTGCTGAATCAACGTAAGTCGAAAATGGCAGCCGCCAAGTTTTCGTATGAATGCGCCAGATTCTACCACGACTGCGACAACATCGCTGGTGTGACCTACTGGGAGCATCAGTACAGACAGAACATCAGCGAAGCTGCTGCCGTAGGAAGGGGGTTCTGATGGGAATTAACTGCATGGCAGACATCATCAACCGCTTGGAGCGGATGCAGGATGAGATCGAACGGATGATCGAGGATGTAGCCGATCTGAAACAGGAATACAGACGGGATCATCCTTACACAAACAAGGACAACGATGATTATCTGTACGCTCTGTTCAAGGCAGATTCATCGCTCACCGATGTTTCCGTATCGATCACCGATGCCTGCGACACGATCAACGGGGTTAAGTACGATGCCTAAAACCAAGGTACAGAATAGTGTACCCAACTATGATATCTGGAAACGGAAGATCAGAGGACTGATGGCTGAAAATCAAGTTACGACACGAACCGCCGGGCCTAAAAGCAACGCATCATACTCACGGTGGCTCTCGGAACCATGGAGATTCAACATCTGGAATCTGGCTACGTTTCTGAGAAATCTACATCTATCAATGGAGGAAGAAGAAAGCCTGATACTCATGCTGTATCGGGAGGTGAGAAAGAAATGAGCGAAAACCAAGATTACTACACTTACGACGGTTTCATGACCGTTTCGCAGTACAAAATGTTCCGTGACTGCCCTGCCTGTGCGATGGCTACCATCAAGGGCGAATGGATCCGTCCTAAGACCGAAGCTCTTCTTGTAGGTAGTTATGTGGACTCAATCCTGACAGATTCTCCAGAGGAACACGTTCGATTCATGGAGGAGAACCACAAACGCCTGTTCAAGCGGAACGGCGAACCGTATGCATTCTTGGCGAAGGCCGATGATGCCGTAGCCAGAGTCAAACGGCAGCCACTTGCCATGAAATATCTGGGCGGAGAACACCAGACCATCATGTACGGTGCTATCGAAGGTGTTCCGTTCAAGATCAAGATGGATACATACCGCCCCGGAGAATTTATCAGCGACCTGAAATATCTGGCATCACTAAGATCACCGAATCTGTTCGAATCACCCATCAAATACTGGGGATACGATATTCAGGCTGCCTGCTATCAGGAAATCGTCAGACAGAACACAGGCGAGAAACTGCCGTTCTATTTCGTCATCGCTACGAAAGAGGATCCGTGCAAGGTTCGTGTGGCTCAGATATCCCAAGCTGACATGGATGATGCGCTGGAGGAAGTCAAGAAGAACATCGGCTACTATTCCGATATCAAAGAAGGAAAGATCCCGGCAGAACACTGTGAGCAGTGCGACTACTGCACGGAGACGATGATTCAGGAAGAGGTAATCGATGTGAATGAGATCGGGATGAATAGAAAACAGAGAGAATACCAAAAACGGTACACAGAAGAAGGAGGAAATAAATATGCCTAACGCCCTACTCTACGCCCCGGCAGGTGGCGGCAAGACAGTCAACTCGACCAGAGTTCTCGCCCCTAATCGTGGTAAGAATCTTCTGATCTGCACGGATAACTCAAGCATCGTTCTGCGGAATTTCGACCGCCCGAACCTGACGATTCAGGAAGTCCATTCCGTTGATGAGTTCCTGACAGCCTACAGAACAGCCTGTGACCAGAAGATCTATGACAACATCATTCTGGATAACTTATCGGATTTATTCGATATGTGGATCCTGGAACTCGGTTCCGCTGAAGAACAGGCCAAAGGTGCTCCGAAGGATGTCCGTCAGCAGTATCAGTTCGTTTATCAGAATCTGAAACGACTCACCCGTCAGTCCACGGCAGCCGACTGCAACACGATATTTACCTGCTGGACGGATGTGATGGAAATCCCCCAGCCGGATGGATCCAGAATCCAGAGAATGCAACCGAAGCTCCCTTACAAGATCCTCGACAACGTATGCGGTCTGATGAATGTCATCGGCTACGTTGCGACAGATGGTCAGAAGTGGTGGTATGTGACAAAACCCACCCCTACCCTTTTCGCCAAGGACCAGATCTTCTGCCGTGATTATTGCTTACCAGAAACTATTTTTGAAGGAGAAACAAAATGATCAATTTTATGTACAACCCGTCCGAGTATGAAGAGAAATCCTTCCAAGTCATCCCTGAAGGCGATCACCGTGTCCGCATCGCAGAAGCTGTCGAGCAGACATCCTCTACCGGAAAACAGATGATTAAGTTCACTCTGGATGTCAGCGGTTATTCCTCCAACTTGTGGTACTACCTCGTCATCGATCCGACAAATCCGAAGATGACGAATCAGAAGATCGGTGATTTCTTCCGGTCGTTTGACATAACGAACCCGAATCTGAATGAGTATCCCAGATACATCGGTCGTGTCGGCGCCTGCCGGGTTAAGCATGAGGAATACAACGGCGAGAAGTCTCCGAAGGTTTGGTATTTTCTGAATAAGACCGCCCAGGCTAAATTGCCTGCTTGGAAGGAACCTGTCCGTAACGATCAGCCACAGCAGTCCGTTCAGCCGATGCAGCAGCAGTTTACGCCCGTTACCCCGGCAAACGACCCTTACTATAATACAGCACCGTTCTAATATGGAACTGAGAGATTATCAGCAGGACCTCTTCTCCGATACTCAGGCTGCCTTCCGCAGGGGATACAAGCGTGTTCTGGTCGTATCACCCTGCGGGTCAGGCAAGACCGTTGTAGCGTCTTATATGGCCCATAGAGCTGCCCAGAACGGCAATCATGTATGGTACATCGTTCCTCGTCAAGAGATCCTTGAACAGACCATCGAGTGCTTCGATATGTGCGGATTTTCCACCGATGGAATCTATATCGGCATGACCATCATGACGGCGAATCACATCAACGATCTGCAAAAACCTGACCTGATCATCTTCGATGAGTGTCATCTTAGTGTCGCTGCTACCTACTGGAAAATCGTGAACGCCTGCCCTGATGCGTACATCGTAGGTCTTACGGCTACCCCATGCAGGACTGACAATAAACCGCTGGGAGCATTATACGAAACGATGATCGAAAGGGTGAATGTCCGATGGCTTATCGATCATGAGAAACTCGCCCCGTATGAATACTACTCGGTCAGGGTATCAGATCTCACAGAAGGAATGTCCGAGATTCAAGCGGAAGAAGTCATGATGCATCCGGCGGTTTACGGAAAAGTCATCGACAGCTGGAGGAGGTTCGCACGGAATGAGCAGACGGTCGTGTATTGTACGGGAATCACGCATTCGAAGAAAATGGCGGAGAAATTTCAATCTGAAGGGATCCCGGCGGTTCACTTTGACGGAACGACACCGCCGCATGAGAGAAAGCGTATCGTAGAAGATTTTCGGTCTGGGAAGATCCGTGTTTTATGCAACTGCGATCTCATATCGATGGGATTTGATATGCCTGACATCGGATGCGTTCTGATGGCACGACCGACACAGTCTGCTGCCCTATACATCCAGCAGTCCGGTCGAGCGATGCGATATAAACGGGGCAAGACTGCGATTATTATCGATGCCGTAGGGAACTATACAAGGTTCAATCTGCCGGATGTTCCATATGAATGGAGTCTGGAAGAAGGCATAAAACTTCCAAAACGGATGGATGATCAGGGAAATTTTAATCTCAGAACCTGCCCGAATTGCTACCGGACTTTTAAAACAGCAAATATTTGCCCGTACTGTAACACCACCGTACCGCTTCACCCTCGGGAAATTAAGGCCCATGAGGAAATTGAACTAAAGAGGATTACAGAAGAAGAAGCAAAAAAAGCTGAAATGAAACGGAAGGAAGCAAGAAGAGAACAAGGTCAAGCGAAGACATTCGAGGATCTTGTTATATTAGGAAAAAAAAGAGGTTATAAGAATCCAGCATATTTTGCAATGATGGTAATGAACGGAAGAAAAGGAAGAAAAAGATAATGTCAAAATTAAAAATGATTCCCGGATATAAAAAGGATCACATAACAGTCATTGAAAGACTTCCTGAAAACAAATTATTGGTAAGATGCGATTGTGGAAATGAATATACCATTTTTAGTAGCAACTTAAGTAAGGTTCATTCCTGCAAATCTTGCGCGGCATTAAAAATCACAAAACACGGAAAAGCAAACACGCCTTTGTATCATATGTGGGAACACATGAAGCAAAGATGCGAAAACAAAAAAACAAAGCACTTTGATCGATACGGAGGAAGAGGAATATCGGTTTGTGATGAGTGGAAGGATTCGAGCAACTTCATTAAATGGGCCTTAGAAAACGGATACAAGGAAGGTCTTGACATCGACAGAACCGATAACAACGGGAATTATACGCCAGAAAATTGCAGATTTGTTGATAAAATAACCCAACAAAACAATCGCAACAACACGATATTTATTACCGCATTTGGCGAAACACTTCCGTGTGCTGAATGGGCAAGAAGAACAGGCATAGCCAAGAATACTATCCGTGGAAGAATAGTAATGGGATGGTCACCAGAAGATGCTGTTTCGGCTCCAGTTAGTTATAAAAGCAGGAGGAATCGATAATGGAACCTGAAACAATCCTTCAAAACCAAACCATAGCCGAGCTTAACCGCCGTGGTCACTTCGCAAGAAATCATACGGTCGGACAATTCTACACTAAATACGGTGGCATCGTTCATGTCGGCGTTCACGGAGAAGCTGACATCGATGGCTTCAGAAAAGGCGATGCAAGAGCTTTATTTTTGGAATGCAAGGTTCCCGGTAAGAAACCCCGTGAAGATCAAATGCAGTTTCTGAGAGCGATGGCTCGGATGGGCGCTATAGCTGGCTGGTTCACATCGATCGATGAAGCAATAAAAATTGTCGAGGATGGTTATGATGTCAAGCTCACGCCCTAAATGGATTCAATCGGCCTACGATGAGGTCGAGTATTACGCAAAGCGTAAACCACACAAACTGACAAAACGAGAATTTATGAGAGGAATGACAAATGGAAAATGCAATCGAGTTCCTGAAGGGTCAGGAACGAGCGACAGTGACATTCTCATCGGAGAAATGGAGAAACCGTCTGCGGAAGCTCCAGAAGGAGCATCCGAATGAAGTGGACATCTTCACCGATGACGAAACCTATACCTGCGGACATATCCCGGTAGGATGGCTTAAGATTCACCCACCACGGGTGTTATCGGATGACCAGAAGGCAGAGCTGGCTGAGCGGATGAGGAAATTAAGGGAGGTGCAGGATGCAGACAGTTAAAACGATGCTCTGCCTGCCATGCATGGATACATTTCCGACCGAGACGGTCAAATCACTGCTCGGTATTCAGAGATACCCAGATACCATCATCGGATGGGGGCAAGGTACTCTGGTTCATATCGCAAGGGAACAGCTTGCGGAATCTGCCATGAACGCCATGCCGGAAGACGGATGGACGATCTGGATAGACTCCGACATGACATTTCCACCAGACCTTCTCAAGCGGATGATCGATATGGCTGAAAAAAACAGATACTGGATCCTCGGAACCGTCTGCTACAGAAGAAGATCACCATACACTCCGGTACTGTTCAAAGAGCTTGAAATCGATACACAGTCCGGTCTGTGTACGAAACTTGAGCAGATGCTTCCGCCATCGGATACGGAGCCATTCGAAGTAGCTGCCATCGGGATGGCCTGCGTTCTGATTCACACACGGGTGTTCAGGGAAGTCAGGCAGAAGTTTGGGAACAACTTCCATCCGATCGGATATAACTCAGAGGACACATCTTTCTTCTGGAAAGCACGAAAATGCGGATTTAAGGTCTTCGTAGACCCAACGATACCAATAGGCCATGTAGGCCAATACGTTTTTAGAAAGGATACCATCAAATGAAGAAAGTAGCCGTATATCTCAGCGACAGAAACTATTATGACAAACTTCTTCCTTCACTCAGATCGCTAATCTCAAAAAATCCCACCCTTGATGAAATTATTATCCTCGGCGAGGACGATGAATTTCCGCATAAGTTTCCGAACAGTCCGGTACCGATCCGCATGGTAAACATGAATCCGTACCGGAAGTACATCAAAAAGACCTCTCCCAACGAACGGAAGACATGGTGGCCTACGATCATTTTATTAAGATGTGCATACCCGAAGATCTTTAAAGATTATGACCAGATCCTGACGATTGATGTCGATACGGTAGTCTGCGGAAGCATCATGGAACTGTGGGATATCGACATGACTGACTACTATTTTGCAGCCTGCAAGGAAACGCAGTTTCCGAAGGAAAAGAGCTGGGGCCACGACTATTTTAACATCGGCGTAGCGATGCTGAATCTTCGTAAATTAAGGGAAGACAAGATGGATGATGTTATTTTAAAAGACATCAACACGACATGGTATGAGATCATGGAACAGGACTGCTACAACAAGAATTGCTGGCCCCATATATTGAGGTTGCCTTCGATTTATAACGTGGCATTTTTTACCGAGCCACACATCGGTGACCCGAAGATCATCCATCTGGCGAGTAATAAAGAATGGTTCGATCATCCATATGTACAGGAATGGAAGCGAACAACACGATTTGAAAGGTAGGTATAAATATGTGGATTGTAAATCAGCGCCGTGACAAAATTATCAACACGGCTAACGTGAAGCAGATCAGATGTTTTGAGGACGGCGAAATCACGGCTGATGGAACCACACTCGGTAAGTACAAGGATACGGCACCCGTTATGAACAGCATCATAAACGGTATCGATAAGACACGGCTGATGCTTATGCCGGAGGAGGAAGAATAATGGACGAATGGCAGAAAATATGTAAGATGCAGGAAGACTGCGAAGGCTGTCTGCTGGAAGATTTCTGCGCACAGAAACCGTGCTACTGGGATATCGATGAGCTGCATAAGGTTATAGCAGATCTGCTGTGTGAAGAGGACGATTAAATGAAGCTACTGAGTGATGAGAAAGTATTATCCGCACTGACGCAGGAATTCCAAGATAAGCCAGCAGGTGGTCTGATGCCGGATGAATTTCGTGCAGTGATAGCAGAAGCGGATGAAGACATCGTAAGATGCGGTAACTGCAAGTATTACAAGGGAGTTTATTGCAAATATATTTATCAGATTAATGTACCCCACTCACCGGGATTTTACTGCGGATGGGGAGAAAGGAAATCAGAAGAAGATCCGTCACATCCGTGTGCGGACTCTGTGATGATGGGGGAGTGAGTTATGAGTGATCCGATTGACAGACAAGCGGCACTCAGAACAGATTGTTTTGGTGATGGGCATGAAGGATTACGTGCTTTCCATTCATATCACGATTATAGATTGATGCGAGAATATCTTGAATCGCTCCCATCTACAGATGCCGTCGAGGTCGTGCGGTGCAAGGAATGTAAATTTGCTGATGGGTTCGCTTGGTATGCATGCCCCATGCATGGGAGACTGAAAGACGATGACTTCTGCTCTAAGGGAGAAAGGAGAACAGATGATTGTATTTGAATTATCAATGCCGAATAGAGGCTCATGGAATGGCAAATGGTCACGAGAGGGGGAATTATTCGTACGAACGTGTAGAGAGTGTGACGTTCCGAAAGAATATTGGGGGAAGTCGTTTTTTCACAGTTGGGATGATGGTTGGACAGCTTGCGTTACTTTGACACAGATGCCCACCGCTGAAGCAAGAAAACTGGAACGGAAGTCGAAAGGTTTTTGCGGCTATGATTGGATGATCAAAAGTATTATCAAGTACGGAGATATTCGCTATTTGGGAAAGGAGAACTGATGGGCGATCTGATTGATGCGAGATATATAATAAACCGAATAACAGAAGAACGAAGAAGATGGGGTGACGATTATGATGTTGAGCAAGTCCTTGGCGACATAGAAGATGCTCCTACCATCGATGCGGTAGAGGTCGTGCGGTGTAAGGATTGCAAAAACTGGAACACGGTGTTTGATCGTGACAAAGCGGAATATGGATTGTGTAGAAATTTCACACAGCTTGAGGCAAAACGCAAAGATGATTTTTGCTCACGAGCAGAAAGGAAAGACGATGGATATAATTTACAGACAGGCGGCGATTGATGCGATGGAAAGTTTAGCGATAGGATGTCCAGAAGAATATCTCTATTGTATGCGGATAGAGTCGGCGCAGAACTTACTAAAATAATTGCCCGCCATCGACGCCGAGCCAGTAAGGCACGGGAAATGGGTTCATGCTAATCCGATGGTGGACACGCTAATGTGTTCAATGTGTGGGTATAATATTTTTAGCGAAGAACTTATATCAAACTATTGTCCCGACTGCGGAGCGAAGATGGAGGTGGACAATGACTGAATGGATTATACCAGGTGAAGACCTTGGATGCGACGGGGCGTATTTCGATTATCAGGAAGTAGTGCGATGTAAAGACTGTAAGTTCGCAAGTTATGAGCCATATAAAGATTTCGTCAATGTTTATATCTGTAATTATAGCTACTGGACAAGGGCTCAAGGTGGTCGTTATCCAGATTGGTATTGTGCAAGAGCAGAAAGGAGAACCGATGCCACGTTTAAATGACGCTGATTGGAAGAAAGGAAGGAAGATGGGGTTTAGATTCAACCAGAAATTTCTTCCGGACTTCACTCCTCCGCAAAAGATTATCGATGAACAATTCGCAAAAAGTGTTGCCGATATTCTGTTCCAGCAACTAAGCAATGGAGGTGAGAAAATCTTATCAATAAGTCATGATCTTAAAGAAGAACCAGGCGGGGCAAAATATGAAGGGAAAATAATCATTGAAGATATTGTAAGGTGCAAGGATTGTAAGTATTCAGAGCATTGGCGGAGGGACGAGAGAATGTGTTCCTTGTGGGACGATGCATGGGTATTTGATGATGGTTTTTGCAACCATGCAGAAAGGAGAACCGATGAGTGATCTGATTGACAGAAAAAAAGCAATTGATGCAATTCGTGCCATGCAGACATACAAGCTGTCTGAAGAAGATGACATGCTTTTGATCGATCAGGCAGAAGCGCAGACAGAATTGATGATGTTGCCGTCCGCACAGCCGGAAAGGAAGAATGGAAAGTGGATTATCTATGATATATCACTATTTGACGGTGGCGTGGACGTGAAATGCTCATAATGTGGGCAGTGTGGCTGTGCATCATACTGGGATTTCTGCCCTAACTGCGGAGCAAAGATGGATGGAGGTGACAAGAATGCAATTTCCTGACGGATTCGTTATTATCTGGGGACAAGAAAACAGAACAGACGCAACTATAGAAACATGGCAGAAAGAACTTGTCATGTGCCGGAACTGTAAGCACTTCGACAGTAGATTCAATGTCTGCCATAATCCGAGATTCGGCGATGGATATGCGAATTATCCGCCACCAAGTGTAAATGAAGAATTCTACTGTAAGGACGGTGAGAAACCAGATGACAAAACTTAACTCACAAGAAATCATCAAACTACTCGATGTCCTTATCGGGTCGGTGGAAGGAATAGGTGAAACATATCACGATGAAATCGTTTTAAAAAACCTTCAAACGCTCATTGATGTAACAAACTGGTGCATTGATGGTATTGCACAGGCGAGCGAACAAATCCACAGGCAGGAATATAGCGTGCATAAGATTGGATTTACGGCTCAATGTGCCATGCAGGAATATCACAAATGGCTCACTGAAAGGATAGAAGATGTCTGAATATATATTTGCTATCAGCGAAGCGCTTTATAACGAAGAAACCGGTGAAGCGGTAATGAAGCCTGAAATAAAGGGAGAACTGATCCGCTGCAAGGACTGCGTCCATTATAAAGGCCATTGGTACTGTGATGTATGGAACAATTCACCCGGTTTTCCGGCGGTGACGGAAGATGGCTTCTGCAACATGGCGGAAAGGAGAACCGATGCGACTGATCGATGCTGATGCTCTGCTTGAAGGAAGAGAAGACCACGAAATGATCAGCACACATCTGATCTGGAATGCTCCGACCATCGATGCGGTTCCTGTTGTCAGATGTCAAGACTGCCAGTTCTACGACACAAATTATCCTAACGGAACAACATTCTATAATGATTTTTTCTGCAAGATGAATCGGACATTTAATCCGCCAAGTCACTTTTGTGCATTAGGAATAAGGAGGGGAAGCGATGCGAATAATCGATGCGGACATTATAATGGCTGACCTTAATGGCCGTGCCGACTATGCCGATATGCTTATCATGGATATTAAGGATTACATAGCGGAACAGCCCACCATCGACCTCATCCACTGCTCCGACTGCCGTTTCAGATACGGCTCATCCTGCACACGATTCGCAGAAATCCCGGTAACGCCGGAAGACTACTGTTCAAGGGGGAAGAAGAAATGATGGATGCTGTAAAATTTATAAACACAGCAAAGAAGATCTGTTCGAAAGGAAATTGCTCCGGTTGTGTTATCGCAAGGCTGTGCGTCCACTTTCCGAATAACTGGCCTGATACAGAAACGATTATTCCGATTATTGAGGAATATCTAAAAACCCACCCGGCCAAAACGAGACAGAGTGAGTTTCTGAAGCATTATCCGAATGCACCCGTGTATGATGATTTGCTTACAGTTCTTCCATGTAATGTAGATGTCAGCATAAAGGACACTTGTGCTGATTACGAAAATTGTTACGACTGTAAAAAAGCCTACTGGCCGGAGGAAATAGAATGATTCACTGGACATTTATTCTGATCGCTCTGTTTGTCGGATTCTTTTTCGGATTCTTCATCGCTTCTGCTCTGTCTGCCAACGACCCAGATGGCGATGATCTCCAGATAACTAAGATCTACCGTGAAAAACACGGAAACCTCATCCGGGATGACGGCAGGCATATTCAGCAGTACGACCCGGAATCAGGTGAGTGGAAAACTCTAAATTAGGAGGAGGTTATTAAGTGACTAATTACGAATATGATCGCATTCAGAAGCAATTATCCGATTTGATTCAGAAATATAAGGACAAGCACAAATTCAGCCATACATCAGAAAAGGAAGCCTATGCCGAAGCTGTTCTCGCTTGCAAAAGCGTATTGAGTCAATATAATCCGGGTAAAAACGAAGGAGGTACATTATAATGTCCGATGTCAGATGCACATACAAGCGTGTTTACGGCGAGACTCTGAAGAACTACTGGCAGACTTCATGCGGATACAGAACACTTACAATCGGCAAATACTGGATTTACTGCCCATTCTGCTCCAAGCCGATTCTGAGGGCCTTATGATATGATTACACAGCAGTTTTTCGACCAGCACGGATTCGCCCAGCGGATGATTTCCCGGCGTCAGGATCTTGCCTACACTAAGTACGATGTGGCCGACAACGCCGAGCTGTCCTACACTTACATCAGGAATCTGGAGATGGAACGCATACCATCTCCCGGCATCGAATCGCTGATCAGGGTGGCTTACGGTTTAGGCACCACCCCTGAATGGCTTATTTTCGGGAAAGGAGAACCGTAGTATGAATTACGCCTTCGGGATCAGCAAACCGGACGCTGAATCTTTTAAACACGCATTAACCTATTCCAGAGGATTCGTAGGCATCCATAAGCATCCGCAGGGAGCGATGGTGGTCTGCGATTCCCAGATAAACGCAGAATATCTCAGGTCAGTTATGCAGAACGCTGGCTGTCAGGTAGGGAAGGAGGTGCATGAATTCCCATGTACGGAGAAGTAATTAGAAATATTCGAATCCGGCAAGGTATGACCCAGAAGCAGCTTTCAACCGCTGCCGGGGTAGCTCTGAATACCGTAAAAAACTTAGAATCTGGAAAACTTAAAAACCCAAGGTTATCAACCATCATAAAAATAACAGATGCCCTTAATCACAAAATATTTATCGGGGAGGTTTTAAACTATGACAACTGATGAGATCTTCAGGGCGCTGGGTATCGATCCAGATAAAGTTCCGAAAAAACCCACCGTGGATGAATCCATGCTGGAAGCTGCCAAGGAACTTCATAAACTTAAACTAATGTTTCTGGAAGCTGGATTCAGCGATACCGAAGCGTTCGCCCTAACCGAGATCGTTTTCAGGAGGTCGTGTGAGTGATGTATGAATCAGTAAAACGATGCGAGTCCTGCAAGAAGGATTTCATCGTGAAGAAGAACACGCTGCCGGAACTCCGCAGGTCTATGATCAGGCTTAAATACTGCCCGGACTGCCGGAAAGCCAAGGCACAGGAACAGAAACGTGCATCACACACACGGATAGATCAGCCGGGCGAACAGTCACCGTTCGGATCCCGTGCAGAGTGGGATGCAGGATTCAAAAAATTCTGGGCGAAACGTGGCATGGAAGAACCGTCAGAAACGTTTAATCCGCCGTACATCGAGACGCACTAAATTCCTTTATCCAAAATCCAATGAAGAATCAGAGGTTTTTATATGAAATCGCCACTTAACATCAAACTTGATAAGATTGCCCATATACCCACCAGAGCGCACTTTTCTGACGCAGGACTGGACTTGTACTCACCGTATCCAATAACCGTACCTGCGAACTACTTTGCCACCGTCGATACTGGTGTCCATGTCGATATCCCGGAAGGTTATGTCGGCCTGATTACATCCAGATCCTCACTCATGCTTAAGGGTCTTACCACCCGCGGCACGATCGACGCAGGCTACCACGGGCCTATACGGGTCGTTCTATTCAATCACAGCGATGTTCCTTACATCGTCCATACCGACGACCGTATCGCCCAGCTGGTCATCCTTCCTATCATTACTCCCCACGTTTCCATCGTCGGTGCGTTCCCTGACTCCGACCGTGAAAACGACGGCTTCGGCTCCTCCGGGAGGTAACTCATGGATCTCTCTCAAATCAAAACACGGATCTCCTGCCCGGATTATCTCCGGTCGCAGGGGATCTCCGTTCCTTCACGGATTCCCGGACGGATGATTTCTCCGCTCCGGGCAGGTGCTTCAAATCCAACTTCATTCCTGCTCCAGGACGATCACTGGTACGATTTCGGCTCCGGAAACGGCGGCGATGTCATCGATCTCGCTGCCCAGCTTGAATTCTCCGGGGATCTCGGCAAGGCTATCCGTTCCCTGTCCGCAAAACTTGGCTTACAGATAACCCACCCCACCGGAAAATGGCACGATGCCATCCAGGATCTCTGTAATCGCACTGCATACTACCACCAGCAGCTCACCGATACCGACCGGAAATATCTTCACGATCGGGGATTCACCGACGCTACCATCGATGAGGTTATGATCGGTCACGTTACCGACGGATATCTCCGTGGCAGGCTGTTCCTTCCATACTTCAAGAACGACTATGTCTGCTACTACGCTACACGCTATATGCAGGGGGGCGCTCTGCCGGAAAACAAATACATGAAGGCATCCTTGGATGAATCGCCCTACTACGACCACATCCCCTGGGGCCTGCCAACCTTATCCAGAACCCAGCACCCCGGCCTTCTCGTCATCTCCGAAGGCTATTTCGATGCCCTGTCGTGGTATCAGGAAGGCTACTGCGTTCTGTCGGCTATCACGGGCAGATTTTCCAAGGATCAGCTCTCAACGGTCCTTGCAGCGTGTAACTCATTCGACCGTGTTCTGATTATCTACGACAACGATCCGGTCAGTCACGCTGGTGCCGGATTTACGCAGACGATGGCCGAGTGGCTGTTTAAGAATCATATTCGTTTTGAAGTCGCTACCACACCGGACGGTGTTAAGGATGTAAACGACTATTACGCCGCTGGCGGTGATCTTTCAAAGCTCGTTAAGGATGATGTCTCCGACCTTGAATACTTCTCCAGCATACTCACCCTGGAGGAATTCACCACATTCCTTCTAAAGCTCAACAGGAATACAAAATTCTATATTCTGAACGAGCTGATCGACAAAACCAGCTATCCGCCCGATGTCAAGAAGAGTCTTCACCGCATCATCCGTGAAACACCAAAGGAAGATACCATCGCACGGGAGGTCATCGCAGCACACCGGATGTGTTCCGTCAAGGGCATCGGCTTCTATGAATGGAACGGCAAGATCTGGGAGCGTCTCGATGACGAGGTGGTCAACGGTTATGTAGATTCCACCCTGGGCAGAAACTTCGCAACAAATAACAGCGTCCGAAACATCACCGAGCTGATCAAGAAGCGTGTCCATATTTCGAATCTACAGTTTGATAAGCATCCGGTCCTGACATTCCAGAACTGTACTTTCGAAATTGAAACCGGAAAAACTCACCCATTTTCACCGGATGATTATGCGTCCATTATAATGGACTATGATTACAATGCCGATGCGAGATGCCCACAGTGGGAGGAATTTATCCACTCTGTGTCGAACGGATTCGGTGAACGTGAAGCAATCCTCCAGAAGATCGCCGGATATGTTCTGTATCCGGACTGCTCTCTGCATCAGATCTTTATCCTGCACGGCCCTGGTGGAAACGGCAAGTCAGTATACACCAATACACTCAAGGCTTTATTCGGTCCTAAGAACACTTCCAGCGTTGAACCGTCCGGTCTTGTGGAAGCATTTAAGCTCATTCAGATCAAGGATTCTCTCCTGAACATCGGCAGCGATATCTCATCCGACTTCACGAAGGGTGATATTAAAGAAAAGCTTCTCAAAATCGCCTGCGGTGAAACTATCGAAGCCTGCTTCAAGGGCAAAGATTTCGTCACGTTCGAACCACGCTGCAAGCTCATCTATAACTGCAACGAAATCCCCCGTGTCACATCCATCGCCGGTCTGGACCGCCGTCTCAGATATCTGGAGTTCGAAGTATCCTACAAGGATTTCCCCGACCCCGATAATCCATACGAACGGCAGATCGATAAGGAGCTTGAGCCAAAACTGCTTACAGAATTACCGGGTATCTTCAACTGGGCTTACAAGGGATACCTCGATCTCCGCAAGGACAAGCGTTTCCCGGATGCACCGGAACAGGCACAGATCCTCGGTATCATGGAAGAATCCGCCAATCCCATCATCACATTCGTCCGTGATATGAATTACTCCGGCGTTGTGTGGCGCTCAACCGTATGGGATGATGTTAAGGAGTGGCTCGCCGAAAACGGCCACCGCCAGATGTCAGCAAACCGCTTCTTCCCTAAATTCCGTGACGCTCTCGGTCCACGCCTTATCTGGGATAAAAAAATCCGTGTACCCGATTGCGATGAACCCATCCGTGCATTCAACATCGCTCCAGCGGTCGATACCCCAGACCCCGACGAAACGGCTTATATTTATCCCACCCCCCAGTAATTCCATCTTGTGGCAGATCAAACCATTTGTGGCACATCAGTGGCACATCAAATCACTTGATCTGCCACACCAATGAGACCTTTATTTATGCGGTCTCCGTATACTTTGTGGCACTTGTGGCACATCAAATATATATTATTATGTAAGAAAAATAATAATAGACGTGTAAAATTTATATATATATAAGAATGTTGATTTGATCTGCCACATCTGCCACAGACGGTTCTATCGAACCAAACTCGACACCTCGATCTGCCACACGATCTGCCACAGATCTGCCACAAAAATAAATAAGGAGTAAAAATATGAACATTAAGTCAATTATTAACAAATCAAACGAAATGGTTTCCATCACTAAACGTATCCGTGACTATCTTCGACACAGGGATCATAATGCTGAACATGAGTTTAATGATTTCCTGAATCAGCTGTTCGATATCCAGCTTGCAAGGCTGAGAGCGCTGGAACGTATCGTTTCACAAAAAGCACTCAATGATTCACGGGAGGAATTTTATAAACTGCTCGATACGCTTAAAAAATAACCACCCCACCTTCCGATGGCTTACACTAAAACCACCCCTGCCCTTTTTATTATATGTGAACCGTCAGCATCCCAGCTTCGCTGCGATACTTACGCTCCCCATATAATACCCACCCCCCTTAAAATACCCTTACATAAAACCCACCCCGGTCAAATTTCTTTATCGGACCCTGCCTTACAGCATTCCAGTTAACCTATATAATCAATTATGCCAAGAAAAGGTTCTTATTACCCTTCTTCTCTTAATAAATCTCAGACGGAACTCGATCTGTCTTCCGTTAAATCCGATGCCCCAGCCAGACTCCGTAATACCGATGTCTATATCGGCAACGATAAAAACCGTGAGCTGACTGAGCATGGCCTGGCGATTATGTCATGGGATACCATCGATGTCAACGATCCTCAGCAACTCCAGAACCGTATCTCCCAGTATTTCGGCTTCTGCGTTGATCATAACGCTAAACCTTCGGTCGCTGGTCTCGCTCTCGCTATTAACCTTTCCAAGGAAACGATCTTCCGGATGGTCCGTGGCGATATCACAACCGACCGGAAATATTCAGCTGATACCGTAAGCCTGATCCGCCGGGTATATATGCTCTTCGATTCGCTCTGGATGGATTATATGCAGAATGGCCAGATCAATCCAGCTTCCGGGATTTTCCTCGGCAAAAACCTCTTCGGCTATCGTGATGTCGTTGATTATACGCTCACGCCCGGTACTTCAGCGTCCGCTCCGGATCCTGCCGAGCTTAACGCAAAATACGCTGCGCTGCCGGATAATGATGATCAAGAAATTTCGTCTAATGACGCAGATGTGTAGGGGTTTTTGATGGATTTTTTACCGCACTCCAAATCGGTACGCCGGAAAAAATCGCAAAATATGCAATATTAGATCAAGAAATGCAATATCGGATGATCCTGGATCCGGTCTGGGAGAGCTTGTATCTTGTATTATGGTATCTAATATGGCTTATTAGCTTTAGTCGGCTAAAGCGCCTCTTCCCTGGCAGCATAATGCCGGGATATTAAAATGCGTTTCAAGCCTGTTTTTAGCCGTTTTACGGCCGTTTATATGCGTTTTAGTATATCCATACTATTTTAGCTTTTAACGGCTTAAAATGGCCTTTAAAGCGTTTTTACGGCTATATATAAAAATCCTGGCAAAAAAATAATCCCGGCTATTATAGCCGGGATAATTCTTTTTTATTTCCGATATTTTCTACTTAAAATTTCCGGTAAAGTTAGCAAGCCTAAAATAATACCTATTAGTATAAAAATCATTTTATCCGGATCCTTTCTCAATTTATTGTTAGTTTTTCAGTTAAACTTATTTTCCCGTATTCTGTATATATTTCCGGGAAATCTATTTTTAATGCTTTTGTGTCAATTCTAACAGAATCAAATACGGATAATTTAGCATGATACTCTAATCCGATATATTCATAATCCGGTAAATCTTTGAGCGCTGCTTTTATAGCCGTTTCTAATGCTTTCTGTTCTTTTGCTGCCGCATCCGCTAATGCTTTATACTTGTTTCTTTCTTTGATCATGTTTTCTAAAGTGTTATTCATTTTATTTTATCCTTTCTTTTATGATTATTTATTATCCAGCTATCCGGCGGATTATCTATCCGCCGGGGTTCTTTTGGCCATTTTTAGCGCTTCATTGACTACTTTGGCGCCGTTCTCATCATAACACGTTCCGCAACTGTCACAGTCTCTTTTTCCGCAGTTGATAAAGGGATTATTTTCTTCTTTTTCCCAAACTACAAAAACACGGTCAATGAACGGGAAAACTTTTTGCAATGTTTCAAGTGAAACGGGTTGATTGAGCCTAAAACCGGAAAAGATAATTTGAATATTTTTAGGCTTTTGTGTCAAGCCTTTATCTAATGCGCGCTTGATAATAACCGGATTTTTGGTCCATAATGCGCACTTTTTAGCGCCGTTTACTTTCGATATATTAAAATAGTTTACTACTTGCAATATTGTTCCTAAATCCCCGAACGCCTCAAAGCGGATTTTTCTACTTTTTATTTCCGGGATTAATTCAACCGGGATAATAAAGTTAGAAAATAACAGTTGATTGATAGTTAACGGGATAAACATTGACGGCCTTGTTTTAATAAGGTTGACGGCGTAACAATGGCAGCACACACAATCCGCTATTTTTCTATGCGCTATGCAAAAAGGGTTAAGCATACTATTTGTTGATATAGAATGAATCCCTTTCATTTTCCCGCCGTGATTCATACAAATATGAAAGCCATATAATTTTTTTACTTCTTTTTCTGTTAACCGCCGGCTAACTTTCTTTTGATATGCTTTGGCATTTTTAAAAAGCATTTCAAAAATAATTCTTTCATCTCCATTAATTGAAAATGCTTTTGAATAATCATGATTTACAAAAATCCAGTCAAGCGCCGTTTTTATGGCCTTGAAAGTAAATAAACCGTCTTTTTTCATGCTGCCAACTAAATTGGCTTTGATTTCGAACGCCGTAATATTGGCAAGGCTTGCCATTTTTTCGGATATGATCAAGAAATCATCATTGACAACTAAAGCCTTAGAATATATATCCATTTCAGTTCGGATATACTTCTTTTCTTCATCATTCCATTTTACGTTGATAATATTGGCCATTTTTGGTCCTTTCCCGGCTATAGCCGTATAAAAATATTAGATTTTAGGCGTTTTCGCCTTTACTATATTATATGCGATATCGCATATATTATCAAGTACTTTTTAGGCTTTTTCGCATATTTTTTTATACGGTTTGTACTGTTTCAATTTGTACACAATTCGACACAATAAAAAGCAATATAGACTTTTTCCAGGTATCCAGGGATCCGGGATAAAAATACTTTCTTTTTATCATTAGATTTTTCTTTTGCTTTTGTGCTGCTTTTGTGCTGCTTTCTTTTATTGGCTTTTGATCATGTTTTCCCGGATTTTTTCCGGCTTTTGATGGATTGGGAAAGCCGGGACCCTATCCAGGAAACCAGGAACTCCGGCGGTGATCCTCTCACCTAACTCGTAAACAAAAAAGGCCCCTTTAAAAAAATGAAAAAATTTAAAAAAGGGGTTGAAATCACCTAAAAAATCGTTTATACTATAGGTGAAATAACCCAAGGAGGTAGAGAAAGATGACATACAGAGAAGCGATTGAGAGATGCGTTAAGGAAAGGAAGATGACGAAGACGGCGGTAGCTGCGAAGCTGGGGATGACACCGCAGGATTTCAGGAACAAACTGTTCCGGTACAAGACAGCCACGGCGGATAACGTGCTTGCGGTACTGGATGCGCTGGGATATGATGTAGTGATCAGAGACCGGATTTCGGGGAAGGAAGAGGTGCTGGGAAAATGAAGACCGGTAAAAGGTATGGTTATGTGCGAGTGTCAACGAGCGGTCAGAACACAGCCCGTCAGGAGATCATGATGACGGAGCTGGGGGTCGACAGGATGTTTGTTGATCACGCAAGCGGAAAGAACATGGATCGTCCGGGGTATGCGGAGCTGATGGCAGCGTTGCAGCCGGGAGACACGGTGATCGTGGAAAGTTATAGTAGGATGAGCCGAAGCGTGGGCGACCTGCTGGATACGGTTGCACGGCTGAATGAGATGGGTGTAGCGTTCGTGAGCCGGAAGGAGAATCTGGACACGACGACGGCGGCAGGAAGGCTGATGCTGACGGTGTTTGCCGGATTGAATGCGTTCGAGCGTGAAGTGATGCTGGAACGGCAGCGTGAAGGCATCGATGCGATGAAGGTCGTGAACGGGGTACGGGTAAGCGGAAAGAACGGCCGGAGTTACGGCCGGAAGGTAACCGAGGTCGGGGGTCTGGAAGATGCCCGGCGGCGGGTAGCTGACGGAGAGATTTCGGTAACGGAAGCGTGCCGGAGATTAGGGATATCGAGGAGTAAGTGGTATAGGATGGTTTCGTAGGGGTTCGTAGAGCGCCGAGAAAGTTGAGAGCGCCGATGGTATGTGTAGAGCATACGGTCGGCGCTTATTTTTATGTATGGAGGTATGGATATGCTGGATAGGATACGGTATTCGATCGAAACGAAGGGTCTGACGGCGGACAAACTGGCTGATCTGATGGCGGTGGTGGTTGATATGGATGAGAAAGGTGAGATCCCGCCGGGCGAAGTGGTGAGCTGGATGCGGTATGCACGGGGCCGATGGGTGGCCATCGGAACGGCTGAAGCATATGATCAGGTGTATGAATGTTACCGTATTGCTGCGAGGTATAATTTTGATGATTATATGTCTGCGTGTGAGTTTTACCGTGAACCGCAGGCGAGGTTCTGGTGGCCGAGGAGAAAAGTGCTGGAAGGGAAACACCATGTGGCTACGATCATGCAGAATTTCATCGATGATCCTGAATCACGGTATTTGGGGATAAGTTGCCCGCCGGGGGTCGGAAAGACCACTCTGATCAAATTCCTTCTGGCATATATTGCCGGGCGCTGGCCGGATTCAGCGAATATGTATGTATCGTATTCGGACGGTATGGTGAAGATGATCCTGGATGCGGAGAAGGCGATCCTGACAGATAAGCACGAATATAAACACAACGAGATATTCCACAACGGAAGACCGGCGATATCGAGTGAATATAAAACGCTGAGTTATAGGATGCAGGGAGACTTCCCAACCCTGGGTCTGGTTGCGCTGGGCGGTTCCGTTACCGGTAGAACCAGGGCGAACCGATTCCTTGTGACGGACGATCTGGTCAAGAATGCCGAGGAAGCACGGTCACCGGAACGGCTGGATAAACTGTTTGCGGATTATAAAGCAACGCTGACGACCCGTATGATCGGCGACGATGTTAAACAGATTCAGCTGGGAACGATATGGTCGGTCTATGACCCGATCAGCCGGATGAAAGCGGAACACGAAGGCGATCCGAGGTACCGGTTCATAGCGATCCCGGTCTGCGATGAAGACGGACATAGTAATTTCCTGTATGAACACCCGGATAATTACACGGATGAGAAGATCGCCGAGATCAGAGCTGAGATGGATCCGGTAGATTTTTCGTGTTTGTATATGCAGCAGGGCATCCAGAAAGAAGGACTGGCGTTCCAGTCGGATTCGCTGAGTTATTACAACGGAGTTCTGCCGCCGGTGGAACCGGATAAGCGGACATTCTTCTGCGATGTTGCGTTCGGCGGCGGTGACAGCCTGGCGATGCCGATTGCGTATATATACGGGGATGATATTTTCATCGAGGATGTGATTTTTGACCGGAATCCGAAAGACCTGACAGAGCCGAGAGTAACTGGCAAGATCCTGCATCACAAATGTCACACAGGGCGTTTTGAAGCGAATAATGGCGGTGATTTTTATGCGGATGACATCGGAGAAGCACTGAAGAAAAACGAATACCACATGAATATTACGACTGCGAAGGCACCGACCACGATGAGTAAGGTAGCGAGAATCGAACAGTATGCACCGGACATCAGGAAGTTTCATTTTCTGGAACCGAAACTGCAGAGTGAGGAATATAAACGGTTCATGGCGGAGGTCTGCTCGTTTAGTTTCACGGCGAAGAACCTGCACGATGATGCACCCGATAGTTTAGCTGGACTGGCAGCGATGCTGATTGAGAAGCCGAAGGTGATCACATCGCCGTTCCGCAGATGGTAAGAACTGCGTAAGAAAAACGTAAGAATTAACACGGAAATAACATAATTATTCTGTAGTTGCCGTTCATATATAAATATAAGTAGAATGTGGATGAGAAATAGTATCAAGGGGGTCTGGAAATGTCGCATGGTCGGCGAGTGATATATACGGATTTCGACACGGTGACCCGTGAAAACGTGCTGCAGCTTGTGAATACAGCCATGCTGACGCATCTGGAGAACCGGAACGATATCCAGAAACTGTACAACTATTGGCGCGGAAAAACGCCGATTATGAATAAAACCAAGGAAATCCGCACGGAGATCAACCACAAGATCTGCGAAAACAGGGCGTATGAGGTCGAGCGGTTCTTCCAAGGTTATGTGTTCGGTGAAGCGATCCAGTATGTCAGGCGTGAAACACCGCCAGCGGAAGCAGGAGACGATGAGATTTCTGCTGATATCAACGCATTGAATGGGTATATGGCCGATGTTTCCAAGCCGAGCGTAGATAATGAGTTGGCTGAATGGCTGTATGTGTCAGGCACATCGTATCGTGTGGTTCTTCCGAACGAAAACTGGACGCAGGACAGCGATGAACCGCCGTTCGAAACCTACTCGATGGATCCGAGAAATACATTCGTGGTCTATCATAGTGGCTATCGGCATCAGCCAGTGTTCGCAGTGAACTATGTGAACCTCCAGAACGGCCAGACGCTGTTCAAAGTGTTCACGAAAGACCGTGTATTCACGTTTGCGGACGGTATCGGAGCAGATATCCCGAAGACGGTGATGGAAGAACCGATGCGGATTCCGAATGATATTGAAGAGCAGCCGATCGATCTGGGCGGTGACATCCCGATCATCGAATATCCGGCAGATTCGCCCAGATTAGGGGTTTTTGAGGTCGTCTTAGACCTGCTGGATGCGATCAACGAGCTGCAGAGTAACCGAATGGACGATATCGTGCAGTTTGTAAACCAGTTTTTGGCTATCCTTGGCGGTACGATCGAAGAAGAAGACTGGGCGAAGGTCAACGAAAACAAGCTGATATGCGTACCGGACGGTGTGGATGCGAAATATATCGGTGCAGCGATGAAAAACACCGATGTGCAGGTGCTGAAGGAAGACCTGTACATGGCGATCCTGACGATCTGCGGTATTCCGAACAGATCAGGCGGTGTTGGCGTATCATCGAACGATACCGGAGCTGCGAGACAGCTTGCGAACGGCTGGCAGACGGCCGAATCGAGAGCGAAAGCGACAGAAACGATGTTCAAGAAGTCAGAAAAGGTCTTCCTGAGAATTGTTTTGAACATCCTCCGCAGAACGGTCGGCACCCAGCTGAAACTGCATGATATCGAAGCTCATTTCACCAGAAGAAACTATGAGAACATCCTGTCGAAGGCACAGGTTCTGACCACGATGCTGGATAATGGCAAGATCGCACCGGAACTGGCGTTCACATCGAGCGGAATGTTCATCGATCCCGAAGCAGCGTACCTACAGAGCAAGCAGTACATCGAGGATCAGGAAGCGAAAGGTATCTCTGTATATGATAATACTGGAGAAAATCAGGTGTCCGCTGTGCCACAGGATGCTGATGGAACTGGAAGGCAGAGCGAAGATGCGCTGTCCGAAATGCAAAGCGTTATTGGACGTCGACACGATCAATCGTAGAATCAACATCATAGAGCGCCGTGAACGAAAAAGAGCGCCGAATAAACCAGAACCAGAATAATGGTCTTAGTTTGTTCGGCGCTTTTTATATGTCCGAGAGAACGGACGGTAATATAACGCAAAAGTCAGAGAAGACTGAAACCGCAAATTTATGCCAACAGGCACGGTAGAGAAACCGAAAATCGCAGGAGTATTTGTATGGAATTCAAAATCGAAGGCTTTGAATCAATGACGGCCGAAGAGAAACTGGCAGCGATTGAAAAGTATAACCCGGAAGAAAACGGCTGGGTACCGAAAGCTACGCTTGATAAAGCGACATCGGAAGCTGCTGGTTACAAGAAAGATCTGAAAGAAGCACAGAAGTCCGTTTCGGAAGCATCTGCATCGCAGAAAACGCTGGAAGAACGGATTCAGGAGCTTGAACGGGAACGTGCCGTGAGCGGTGCGGTAGCCAAGTTCGTGGGTCTGGGATATGATGCCCAGCTGGCACAGAGTTCAGCTGAAGCGCTGATCTCAGGTGATCAGGATACGCTGTTTGCGAATATGCAGACGGTGATCGAAAATGCGAAGAAGGCAGCCGACATCCAGTCTCTGAAGGCAACACCCAAACCTCTCGGCGGCAACGCATCGCAGGCCACCGATTTTGGAAAGCTGATCGCTGATGCTCAGGCGAAAGGCGATTTTTCTGCTGTGGCCTACTATACAAGAGTCGCACAGCAACAAAATAAAGATTAAAAGGAGAATAAGATCATGGCTGATGCATATGCAACCAGTTTTGCTGTTCTTAACTACTCCGGGATGCTCTTCAACAAGGGCAACACCCGTACTCCTCTGTCTTCTATCATTGGAAGCAGAATGAAAACCACTAACCACGTTGAGTTCGTAACCGGTCAGGAATACACTTCCGGCGGCGGATCTCAGCCTGCAATTTCTGAAGCAGCGTCTCTGGAAGCTCCCGATGCGACCAGAGTTACCCGTGCTCAGAAAACGAATGTCACCCAGATTTTCCACGAGTCTGTCGCTGTTTCCTATGCGAAGGAATCCAACATGGGAACCCTGTCTGGCGTGAACATTGCCAATCAGATTGCGAACCCGATGAACGAGCTTGATTTCCAGGTTTCTGCAAAGATGCAGAAGATCGCTGCTGATATCGAGTATACATTCATCAATGGTGTTTACAACAAAGCTACTGCTGATGACGAGATCAACAAGACCCGTGGTCTGGTCAATGCCATCACCACCAACGTGTGGGATATGTCTGCAAAAGCAGAAACCGCCAACCAATTTGGCATCTGGGATGTAGCGAATGTCCTGAAAATGATGCGTGGCAACAACGCTCCGACCAACGGACTTGCTCTGTGGCTGGATCCCGATGCTGCTATCCTTCTGAACAAGAATGCCGCTGCGAATAACATGACCGTAGTTCCGGCTTCCCGTGAAATCAACGGTATCTGGCTGTCCAGCATTATGACTCCTATGGGTGTCGTATATCTGTACATCGGCGAATATATGCCTTCCAGAACCGCTTTCGTTCTGAACCTGGATGCAATTGCTCCTGTTCAGCAGCCTGTTCCCGGAAAAGGTAACTTCTTCCTTGAGCAGCTGGCCAAGGTCGGTGCTGGAGAGAAGTATCAGATCTTCGGCCAGATCGGTCTTGATTACGGTCCGGAATGGTATCACGCAAAGATCACCAACATCGGTCCTGCTGCGGCTACGACCTGATAAACCAAGTGAAAGGAGAATGAGCAGTGACAGAATCTGAAAAGCTGCAAAGGCTGAAAGCCAGAATTCCGGCGGTCGATCTCAGTGAGATCAGCGATGAAGAACTGCTCATCCTTTTAGACGAAGCGAGTGAGCTGATCCTCAACAGAATGTATCCGTTCACTCGCCCGTCAAATATAATTGCTGTACCTGCGAGATACGAAAACATCCAGATTCAAATCGCCATCGAGCTGGTCAACCGTAAGGGTGCCGAAGGTGAGATGAGCCATTCTGAGAACGGAACGGTAAGATCCTATGAATCTGGAAGCGTATCCTCGTCCTTGCTGAAAAAGATAGCGCCCCACTGTGGGTCTGCATATTCAATGGAGGTACCGAACTATGCGGAGTCAGACGGCTAACCAGAGAACGATCTATTTTGCGAACCATCTGGGCATCGCAGATGTCTACGATGAGAATGGGTACCGGACTGGAGAAACGCAGGACTCTTGGACTGAACCTGAGAAACTGAGGATGAACGTATCCACTGTGAAGGGTGAAGTAGAAAATGAAGCGTTCGGTGGCTATCTTGATTATTCCAGAACCCTGTTCACAACGAACATGGACTGCCCGATCAAGGAAGGGTCACGCATCTGGTTCGGCAAGGATCCTGCGAAAGACTCACATAACTACACCGTAGTAAGGAAAGCTGATTCGAAGAACGCTCTCCGGTACGCCATCAAGGAAGTGGAAGTAGAAGATGGAGATAACGATTAACCCGTTAGATCCTGAATCGATCGCCAGTGCAGTAAACTTACTTGAAGCATATCGGGATAGCCTTGCTGAGAAGCAGGAAGCGCTTCTCAGAACCGCTCTGAAGGACGCATCCGAAACGGCAAACCAGATATACGCCCAGCACCCAGGTGACCATGGAACCGCATCGACCACATATGAAGTATCTGGAACAGAAGGTGTTCTGATAGCTACGGCACCGGATAAAGAAATCGGATTCATTGAGTTCGGTACCGGTATCAGACATCCAGAGTGGCCAGGTCCTTCGGTCGGTATGGATCCAGATCCGTATGGACATGGTTCATACGGTAAGCAACAAGGTAAAGATCCTGGTTATTGGCATTATGGCGGCAATGTCGGAAACAAAGACCGTGGATGGGAATCGAACCGTGGTAACATCACGGATGGCCGAGACCCTGCAGCGGCGATGGTCTGGGGCAGGCAAGTTTTAATCGAATCAGTCTTAGATAACGCAAGGGGGATATTTCAGTCATGATTGACATTTACAGTCAGGTTTTTACCGCTCTGTATGATGCGGTCAAGGCCGAGTATCCGAAGATCAAGGTCGAGGATGAGTACCCGAACGCTTTGCCGGGTACCTTCCCGGCGGTTACGCTGGCAGAAACACGATACCTCAATGACAGAAACTTGAATGATTCATCGGATCGTGAGAAGTTTGCCCGTATCCGGTACCGGGTCAGGGTTTATTCGAATAAGCAGGGAACGAGAAAATCCGAAGCCAGAGCGATCTTCAGCGTTACCGATCATATTATGTGGACATTAGGCTTTCGCAGGCAGGCGTATACAGCAACGCCGGAAATTTACAACTCTACGATATATGGTATCAGTGCCGAGTACGAATCCGTAGTGGATGAGAACGGCGTACTATACCGCAACCAATAATAATCCGAAAGGAGCAAACACCATGTCTATGGCAACCCCTATCAGCACCTATCAGGCAGTGTTAAAGTATGGTGCATCCAGTGCCAATACCGCTATTGACATCAAGTCCTTCCCCCAGATCCTGGCCCCCAGAACCGCTCTGGAAACTACGACTATGAGCGATGATGCCAGAACCTATATTCAGGGTATCCGTGAGACTCCCGACAGTTTCGACTTCACCTGCAACTGGGATAAGACCGTGTTCAACACCATCAACGCCCTTACCGCAGCTCAGAAATGCCTTCTGCAGTTCTCTGACGGTTCTTCCTTCAGCTGGGAAGGTTATATGTCTGCTGCCAACAACGATGGCGATGTCAATGCAGTCGTTGAGATGACGATCTCCGTCACTCCTACTACCGTTCCGGTATTTGCCGCTGGAACCTGATCCTGATATAACCGGGTGGGGGGACATCCCCCACCCATATACCATCAAATATTCTTGGAGGATAATATTTCATGGCGATTCAGATTAAGATCACTTACGACAAGAAAGAATACACGCTGGAGTACAATCGTGCTGCAGCAGCTAACATTGAAGGTCAGGGTTTCGACCTTTCTCAGGTCGGATCCAAACCGAATATCATGATTCCTCTGCTGGTGCAGGGAGCATTCCAGAAGCATCATCGTGGCATGAAGCGTTCTGAGATCAATGATGTATACGAACACGTTGCCGAGAAGGTGCGTGGTGATGAATCGTTCCTCGGCGTACTGATGGAAATGTATTCCGATACGCTCACTACGCTGACGGACGAAGCTAAAGACGAGGGAAACGCAGCGACCTGGGAAGTGCTTCGTTAAACGAAACCGCCCCCAGGGAACGCCCTAAATATAAAGAAGTCTTCGAATCGTTCTGCCCGTACTACATGAGTATGGGCATGACATATGATGAATTCTGGGAAGGCGATGTCAAACGGACGGTAGCCTACCGGAAAGCAGATGAGATCCGAAGACGGCAGCAAAACCAGTTCGCATGGCTGCAAGGCAGATATATCTACGATGCACTGTGCGAAGCATCTCCCCTGTTCCGTATGTCGTTCAGCAACAAACGGATTTCTCCAGCAGATTACACGAAGGAGCCATATCCGGTCACAGAAACAGAACGACAGGAACGGGAAGAACGGAAACGAAAAGAAGAAATGGAACGCCTGAAGATGGCGTTCATGCAGTTCGCAAGTGGAATTGCAAAGAAAATAGAATCACGGACACAGAGTGCCGAAGAGCGCCGCTCCGTAGAACTTACGGAGGAAAACGAAAATGGCCGATACGCAGATAGACAGCCTACAGATACGGATAGTATCGAACGGCGAAAACGCAGCAAACGCAATCAACAGCGTGTCGCAGGCGGTAAAGAGCCTAAACGCAGGAAAGAAAGCGAATCAGACAGTTGAGTTTCTGACAAAACTGTCTGATACGATGGCGAGAATCAGGACATCGTCTACAGCAGCATCTTCGATCAAGATGATCGCTGACAGTGTAGCAACGCTGAAAGGTGTTGGTTCATTGACGAAGACGATCGGAAACATTCAAGCCATAGCACCTGCCATCAATGCTCTTCATGCAGCCGACATTTCGGGTGTGTCCGAAAAAGTAGCAACGCTTGCCCAGTCTCTCACAGCGATGAGCGGACTGAAGGGATTATCCTCTTTTGGCACGGCGATGCGTTCTCTCAAGGACCTCCCGTCGATTACTGAAAAACTGACACCGGAGGTCCTTGATGCATTTGGAGAAAAAATCCAGAAGATCTCCGATATAATGACTCCCCTGTCTACCAAGATGACATCTGTAAAACAGGGATTCCAATCGATGAATAAGCCAATCAGGCAGACAACCCAGGCTACGCAGGAACTCTCCTCTGCTCTGTCGAATATCAATCTGGCGGCTATCATCAGTAATATCAGGACCGGATATAACCTGATCAGACAGGTGGCTGAAACGGTCCTTAAACTCACGGACGATGTAGTCGATTTCGATGGTATCGTTGAGCGTTTCCGTCGTGGTTTCGGAGACTCGGCACAGGAAGCGTATAGTTGGATCCAGCGACTGAATAAAGAGATGGGTCTGAATGTCCAGACATTCATGCAGTATACATCCATCTTTGCACAGATGCTGGAAGGTCTTGGTGTAGCTCAGAAGGATGCATCGAAGATGGCCATCGGCTATTCCGAACTGGCATACGATATCTGGGCGGCATATAACGATATCTACGAATCCTACGGTGATGCGGTAGCAGCCGTACAGTCTGCAATCGCAGGTCAAACCAGACCGCTTCGTAGGGCAGGTTTCTCGGTTCTGAATGTCACCCTGGAACAGACAGCTGCGAATCACGGTCTGGAAATCAGCATCCAGAAGGCTACCGAAGCTGAGAAATCGTATCTCCGTTATTTAAGTTTGGTTGATCAGGCGCAGGCACAGGGTATCATCGGTACCTACGCCAAGGAAATGAATACCGCAGAAGGTCAGCTGAGAACGCTGGGCCAGATGTTCCGGTCCTTAACTCAGGAAGCCGGAAATCTGCTGCTTCCGTTATTGACCGTGGTCGTCCCCCGTGTTCAAGCAGCGGTGAAGCTGATTTCCCAGGCTATCCAGAAGCTGGCATCCCTGTTCGGAGTCAAGATGAGAGAGCTTGACTGGGGCGGTAGTTCCGGTTTCACGGCGGCGGTTGAAGGAGCCGAAGACGCTGCGGAAGGCATCGAATCTGCGATGGGCGGTGCAGCCGGATCGGCGAAGGAACTGAAGAAAACGCTGCTCGGTATCGATGAGATCAACCAGCTGAACGGAGCCGATAAGAGCTCCGGCGGTGGCGGTGGCGGCGGTGGATCCTCCGTGAATGATGCACTGGCCGGGTACGACTGGGATGTATCCTCGATGTGGACGGAAGCGATATTCAAGGATATTAATAACCAGGTGGATGGCATCGTAGCGAAGCTCCAGGGAATTGTTCCTGAAATTTCTGCGATAGGGAGTGCTTTGCTCGGCTTACTTGCATCTGCCCAGAACAAACCATTAATTGCTATAGGCATAGATTTCTTTGTAAACGGCATTACGGCGTTCAATGCGGTAACTGCTGATAACCTTGGCGATTCCCTTATGTATATACTCGGCGGTATGCTTGCAACGGCTGGTGCCGGGATTTCTCTTAGCAGGACATTTGGAACTACGACTGGTTTTGCGATTGCTCTTGGAGTTGCGGTCGTTGCTCAGATCACTGGAATCTCCTTCGCCTTGGCAAACGGTGCTGAGTTCGGTGCTGGTGCTATTGCACAGTCTGTTGTTACAGCACTGGAGGGTGCTGGTGCTGGTGCCTTGCTCGGCCTTAAACTTGGAGGTCCAGCCGGAGCAGTAGTAGGTGCCGTTATCGGTGCCGGTCTGACTATTGCCGTTGAAGCGATTGCGTTTACAAGTGCAATGAATAAGGCAGAGTTTGAACGAAAACTGGCAGAAGATATCCATAACAGATGGGGAGATAATGTAGGATATACCGCAGAAGAGCTTCGTGTTATGGCTAAAAACATAATGTTTGAAGGAAATTATGATGAACAGCCTGTAAAAATGAAGCTAAACCTTATGATCGAACGTGAATCCATGAGGGAAAGTCTTGCTGATTCCTTCGCTCAGTTGAGTTCGGATATGTTCAAGCTAAGTGTCGGCATTGATGTCGATGAGAACAGAATTCAACAGGATGTAGACACCTATATTCAGGCGGTTCGTGATTATATCGACACATCCCACGCAGACAAGCAACTTTCTTTCAGCCTGCTCGGCATTAGTGACTCCAGTTTGGCTCAGTGGGAAAACGAACAGTATATGTCCAACATGGAAGACCTTGAAAGGTATTATAGCTTACTCCGTGAAGTCACTATAAACGGAACGCTTACATACGATAACATTACATTCGAGGTCGAAAACAGACAGGCGGCGGTAAATGAGCTTAACCGTATGATTCAGGAATTGCTTGATGAAGCGGCTCAAACCAAATTCGAAGCAAAGATGTCTGTACTTGAATTTAAGTACAGTGGGCATATGGGCAAAGAAGACTTTCAGAATCTATTTGCTGAAGCGAGTGCCTACTATGCTGAGTTTGAAAAAGCCATGTATGATTCGATGGAAGAGTCATATAGCTCGGCCATTGATAGAAGAAAAGAAGCCATTAAAAACGGAACGAGCGAAGCCGAAGCATGGGCACAGTATTACGAAGACATCCTGATGGTAAACGAGAAATATTCTGGAAAGCTCGGAGATGCACTTTTGAATACGGTTGACTATGCAAAAGGAGTCATTAGAGAAAAGTATGCTGAAATTTACAATGACCAGGAAATAAAGGCGGCTTTTGAGCATATTCAGCACACTATCAATTATGGTTTATCGGTACACCCGAAAGATGCAATTAAATCAATTGAAGAATATGCAAAGGGAATGTCCGAAAAGATCAATTACCTTCACCCACAATTAGCTGCCGAATTGCAAGAAATCTTCGATTCGATGAAGCCCACCCAGCAACAGCTTCAGGATCTTGCAAACTGGTATACTAACGCAGGTCTTACCGTGCCGGAAAGCATCCGAAATGGAATCAACGATCTGAACAAGATTGGTGAGATGGCTGGAGATATTTCTGCTCTGGAATATAAGCTCGGTCATGATATGCTCTATCAGCCGAACTTCTACTCCATGCTGCAGAACACAGAAAATGCGTTTTCACAGCTCACAGATTCTGCTCGTAACGGTATCGCCAACAACGTATCCATCGTCTACGATGCAGCCGGAAATCTCGTCCTGATCACCAGTGACGGCATCCAGCATAATCTCGGTCCTGTTACAGAAACCCTGAAAGCCAACTTCGAAGCACTCGGTATCGCCCTTCCTGAATCTACCGGATCCGGTATTGAAACAGGAACCAGCACGACATTCGGCGGTGACTCCGGTCCTATCAATAACCTTTACAAGGCGATTGATTCGAAGTTTGCCGAGAAATTCGTTCCTGGGCATTTCGAACAGTACGGACAGACAATCAGGAACGGTGTTAAATCCGGTGCCACTCCTGCTTCCAATGAATTCACCAACATGGCACAGCTCTACCAGCAGTACATGAGAAGTAATCTCAGTAAGTATATGTCTTGGGAAGAGTTCGTGAGATACGGTCTTGCGGTACCGGAAGGTGTGAAGATCGGTATGGATAAGGGGAACGATCTGAGTTCTCATGCATCGTGGATTCTGAGGAATATCAATCCGAAAACGGATGAAGTAATCAACGGAATGAAAAACATCGGTGGTAACTTGGTTAAAGGTATCATCGAAGGCATGGACAAGGAATCCAAAGCTCAGTCAACAAGCAATGGTATCAAGAATGTAGGAAACAAGATCCTGTCTCTTACTAAGTACCATACACAAATCGGTTCTCCTTCAAAACTGTTCGCAGATCAGGTTGGTTACTGGCTCACTCAGGGTATCGTAGTCGGTATGGATCAGCCGGATGCCCTGATCGATCCAATAAAAACGATGTACACCAACGCCAAGGATTGGTGGGATGACAACACGATGGATATCGTTGGTGGAGACTTTGAATTCACCGATGAATCCGGTAAGAATCACTACATGGACATTAAGGATGCGAACAATGAGCAGAACACTCTGCTCCGTGAACAGAACGCCCTGCTGAGAGCGATTCTTGAGAAGGAATCCTCCGGCGGATACTACGGAACAAGCGGAGAAGCAATGCTGGAAGCAGCATCGCATCTGAACAGAAGAACGGGAAGAACGATGATCCCGGTTGGTGGTTAAAAAACGGGAGGTTAATATGCCGGACATATATAACCCGATACAAGCGGTAGACTCCGCTATAATCCCCTGCCCTTCGAAGTATCAGGTCATCGTATCTGATATTTCGAAGGCAGACTCGGGGAGAACGGAAGACGGGAAGATGTGGAAGGAAAAGATCGGCCAGCTTGTGAAAATCGAGCTGGAATGGTCTTACATGACGGATGCAGAGGTATCCGCCATCCTGACGGCATTCGACCCGGAATACTTCGATGTAACATACAAGGATCCCAAGATGAATTCCTTCCAGACCCGTGAGTTTTATGTGGGTGACCGAACCGCGCCCATGTATAACTCACGGATGGGGATCTGGGAGAACCTCGCCCTGAATATCATCGAGAGGACACCTACCTGATGTATCCCTTAACTGATCTGCAAAAAAGGATCTTGCAGGAAAACACCCAGCTCGTCCGCATCACGATGGATGACCTGACGATCACCGAAGAGGATATCCTCCAAGGTGGTCTGGTGATCAGCCGATCATCTCAGTCTGGTACATCCATCGAGATCGGTTCGGTAGTGGCGGCTGAGCTGGCACTCCAGCTACAGAATTTCGATGGACGGTTCGATAACGTAGATTTCGAAGGCGGTGTCCTGACGGTAAATTTCTTGGCTACGGATGGAGTCGATGTCGTAACGCTCCCGATGGGTAAATTTGTCGTGGATTCCGTATCGAAGAAAAACCTGAAAGTCCAGATCACCGCACTGGATAAGATGGCTGCCTTCGATAAGGTAGCCGTGCCGTGGACAGGCACGAAAGCACTCTGGCAGGTGATTCTGTGGTGTGCATCGCAGTGCGGTGTGGCATGCAATCTAACACAGCAGGATTTATCGGTTTATCCAAATTATTCTGTGACGGTTGACTATCCAGACGGTGATGAGGAACATACCTACCGTGAATTACTCAGCTGGGCGTGTGAATGCATGGGCATCTGTGCTTACGCTTGGCACACCGGGGAGCTGAAGGTCGGCTGGTACGCAGATACCGGATTAAGACTGACGGCAGCCGACCGCAAGGAAGCATCCACGGAGACGGCAGAAAATGCGATCACCGTGACTGGTGTTAAAGTCGATAGCACACAGTTTGGCACGGAAGGTTATGTCATCCAAGTGCAAGACAACGATTTCGCCACCGAGAACTATATGACGGTCGGAGCTGCACTGAACACATGGCTGACCGGATTTACCTACCGACCGATGAGTACGACCGTCAGACCGATGCCGTGGTTGTGGCCACTGGACGGCGATAACGATGTTACGATCATCACGAACGCCACACACAAGCTGAACGGATATACGGCACTGAGAGCCAAAGGTGAGTCGCTGACGAAGACCGGAATGGCGAAGTCGAATCCCTTGACCCGAAGAGAATCTGCACTGGTAAAACAGCTTCAGGCGGCGGCATCCAGAGAAACGGATGCGAAGATCGAAGCGATCCTGCTGATGAACGATCTGGCTGCGTATTCAATGGGTC
>JAEEGL015541981.1_pt1 | contig 43589 bp, 43 predicted proteins | sample 9134231 | NCBI WGS metagenome assembly JAEEGL01 (sample SAMN16246548, study PRJNA631951) | gut metagenome | biome: gut microbiome; feature: rumen; material: fiber-attached | host: Bos | place: Iran: Karaj | collected 2018-10
CAGTGTCAGCGGTCCCGCGCAGAAAATACCCTGCTGCGGCATGTCCATCCCCGGACGGAATCCAGCCGCCCGCGGTATAATCCCCTGTTTTCAGTTCGAGCAGGCAGTATTCCCCGTATTGCGGCATATCCTCATCCGAAACGTCGTGGAATTCGTTAAATGACAGTCTGAGTTTTTTATAATCTACGTTGAACATACTTCTCCTCTCTAACTGTTCTATCAATTACCCTGCGGATCCTCTTTATTCACAGGAATCGTCACTTCGCAGGCATAGTCTTCCGGCAAGGCATCACGCGTCCCTCTTAAACGCCAGTAGTGTTTCCAGTATTCCCACCACTTTCCTGACAGCAGTTCTATCTCTTCTTCCGTATATTTTCCCTTTTTTCCTACGATCTCTATTTCATCGCCGCCAACGATAAAGCCGACTTCATTACATCTGGCACAGAGAATGTGTTTTGCGGTCACCAGAGTTTCTGGATCCTTGAAATTTTTGACGGGGACACGGTTTCTGTAATCATTCAGTAATGACGCAGCCGCTTTATTATCGTCGAATGCCATGTCATAAGTATCGATAGGATAAAGGATAGAATCGTCATCACGGAAACGCTCATGCCAGCCTTCATCATTCAGATTGTCCAGAAAGACCGCAAAGACATGACCATAGAAGCGAACAGCCAAGACATCACTGGTATGCGTTTCTTTTTCGGCTTTTGTCTCATCATAAATCTGTACATCACAAAACTCCAGCTGAAGCATATCCTCAGCCACATACCAGCACCACCACGATCCCACATCAGATATGGCGTCTGCCAGTATGTTAAGCGTTTCTCTGCTTGTGATACCTTCATGGAAACCGGGCTCTGTATCGATATAAAACACATCTGAGAAAGGAAGTCTGGCTGTATATCCTGATGCAATATCATGAACAGTAACAGTATCACTATTCTCTATAAAAACAGCTTCGTCATACTGCATTTTTTCGGCGTATCCAATATCGTCATGTTCCTCTTCAGAAACAATATCTGCCTTCTCATGATCATGCGCACGATAGTTATCGCACAGTTTTATCGCCAGATCAGCATATTCAGGCTTGTAAAAAATCAATGTCTTCTTCATGGATCCTCACAAACACAAATCTTCTTATGTGATACTCTAGATGGTATTCGCTTCGCTTTTTCTTTTCCGGTAAAAGATGAACCCATCCTCAACCTTTATGATACGATAGCCTAGTTTCTTATAAAATGCATTTGTCCGTTTATTCCAACATGGGGTATCCAGATGGAACTCAGCAGCCCAGGGGAAATTCTTTTCTATGCATTCCATCAAGCGAATCCCGTAACCTTTCCCATGATAGACGCTGTCAATAAAAATCCTGCCAATGGTTACGCTTTTTTCTGTTTCATCCGGGAATACGATAGCAGCCCCTACCAAATCATTATCTATCATTGCCTGATACAGATGCCCCTGGCGGGCCATCTGTTCATGCCATTCTATCGAATCAAATTCAGGCGGACACTCTCCTTTTTCTCCGCCAACATTTACATCTGTTTCAAAAGCCCTGATAGACATATCTACGATTTTTTCTATCTGGTTTGCCTCTGCTTTGACAAGATACATCCCGCTTCTCCTGACTGTCTCACAAATACGATTTGTCTGCCTCGTTTTTATTATACAAAACAGGACCTGAGCGGTCCTGTTTATTGAAGTAAGAATTATTCTCCTGATCTCTGCTTCATGGTCAGGAATAGATGGACAGTTCTGCCGTATCCGGTACCGTGTCGGAAGTCTGGTAGATCCTGCCGGTCTCTGTTGAAGTGATCTTGTCATTGTCGATGGTCAGAGAATACTCCGTCAGATACGTGACCCCGCCGCTTCTTTCGGAAACCTTCAGATAGGTGATGGCATCTTCACTGAAGCTGAAGAAGTTGCTGTTTCCCTCGGAGTCCTTATATTTGTCCGGATTTTCGCCTTCGAGTGTAACCTGGCATGATTTGTCTGACACCAGATCGGCCAGTAAGAGGCCGTGATCTGTTGTGATCACCATGGAAGACGTGTTCGGCTCCCAGCTCGCGGGAACGGTGAACACGATGTATTCCTTATCCTTGCCTTTATACGTAGAAGCCTTGAAATCATATTCAAACATCTCAAAATTCGCGCCGTCAATATCGCCTGCATCTCTGTATTCTTTCAGGTAATCGACTATGATGTCAGGCAGAAAAGCTCTTCCCACCGAAACAAGTTCGGCGTACATGTCTTCCCCCAGGACTTCGGCTCTGTAATAGGAAATACAGGGAACGTCATCGATTGTTGAGGAATCCATTTCAAAGGTGATCGCGATTCTTCTGTGCGTGCCGTTCACGGTCAGGTCGCGGAATTCCCATCCCGGACCGATGTCCACGGAAAAAGGAATTAAGTCTGAGAGGGTGTCCTGATAGGACTGGGTCGGCGTGCCCGGCTGAACGGGAGTATCCGGCTCAGTGGTGTCCGGATTCTGCGGTTCCGTGCTGTCCTGCGGATTGGGTGTAGGCTGATCATCCGGCTTGTCTTTGCCGCCTCCGCAGCCGCTCAGCGCGGCAAGCATAACCAGCAATAACAGCAGGACCGTTATAAATTTCTTCATGATGACTCCTTTCATGTCTTTTTTGATGATTTGTCGTTTTTTCTGCGTTTTGCAGTATTTACAGTTTTATTATACATAGAAAACAAAGCATCTGTACGGCCTCATTGGAGAAGCGGGGGCTTTTTAGTATGATGAATACAGATAAGATTACAGGGAGAATCATATGAAAGAATTCACTATTCCTTCCGACAACATCAGGCTGCACGCCAAGCTGGAACTTCCTGAGTACAAGGAGAAGTGTCCGCTTGCCATCATCTTTCACGGTCTGACCGGATACATGGAAGAACCGCACATCGTCGCGGCTGCCAACACGTTTCTGGAAAAAGGCATAGGCGCCCTGCGCGTGGAACTGTACGGTCACGGGCAGAGTGAAGGGGATTTTTCCAGGCACACTTTGCTCAAATGGATCAACAACGCTCTGGATGTGATCGCTTATGTGAAAACGCTGGATTTTGTCAGCGATCTCTATCTCTGCGGCCACTCTCAGGGCGGCCTATTGACGATCATTGTTGCCGGATTGAAGCATGAGGATTTCAAGGCCATCGTTCCGATGTCTCCGGCCATCAATATCGTGGAAGGGGCAAAAGTTGGAAATCTCTTGGGTATTGCCTTTGATCCTGACCGCATTCCCGACAAACTCCCTCTGGGAGATAAGGAACTATACGGCGACTATCTCCGTGTGGCCCAGATGATCGATCTGGATCCTCTGATTGCCAAATACAAGGGACGGGTCCTGATCACCCACGGCGACGAAGACGAAGCGGTTCCTTTGGATGTGTCCGTAAGAGCCGCGGAAAAATACCAAAGCGCTGAACTGGCCATCATAAAAGGTGACGACCACTGTTACACCCGTCACCTTGATAAAGTGCTTGAAGCTATAAGGACTTCTATTTGAGGCAATCCTTTGTGTACTGAAGGTTGGCGATCTTCCCGTCGATGCGCTTGGTATTTGCCGTTCATGAGACACCTCCTTGAAGATATTATACAGTCCGGTGAAACAGGAGTGTAGCGATCACTTGGCTGTATGTAGAAAGAAGAAAGGATCCCGTCAGATAATGATCAGGATCCTTGATTTGCTCATGTCCCGGTTTTTTGTTTTCCCCACAACAGTCCCCGCAGGTCTACTCCTGCATCCTTTTTCCTACTGCCAATTGGGGAAAAATTGGGCCCGATTGGGGGTATTTTGCCTTATGGAATGTACAAAATCCATGGCATAAACCCTACATAAGTCTTTATGGCTGTAACGAATCTCTACTTTTGCAAAGATTTACTATCGTTTTACTCGCCTCTTTGCTTCATCGTCGGGAAGAGGATGACCTCCCGTATGGTCCTGGATTCGCTGAAAAGCATGACCAGTCTGTCTATGCCGTATCCGATGCCGCCGGCCGGAGGCATGCCGTATTCCAGCGCTTCCACAAAGTCCATGTCTATGTCGTTGGCTTCGTCGTTCCCCAGTTCTCTTTCCTTCAGCTGCGCTTCAAATCTCTCCAGCTGGTCAATGGGATCGTTCAGTTCCGTATAGGCGTTGGCGAATTCCTTGCCGCCGATGAACAGTTCAAAGCGGTCGACAAAGCGCGGATCTTCCATGTTGGCTCTGGTGAGAGGAGAAATCTCCACCGGATGGCCGTAAAGGAAGGTGGGCTGGATCAGGCTGTCTTCCACATACGTCTCAAAGAAAGCGTTGATGATATGCCCTACGGTAAAGTGAGGCTGCACTTCAATGTTGTGCTCTTTGGCCAGCGCTTTTGCTTCTTCCAGCGTCATTTCCTTACGGAAATCGACACCGCACTTTTCCTGAATGGCGTCCACCATGGAAAGCCGGCGGAAAGGAGCCTTAATCGTTATCTCATGATCGTTGAAAACATAGGTGTCCTTCCCCAGGACCTCGGCGATGCGGCTGAACATTCTTTCGGTCAGATCCATCATACCCTCAAGATTGCTGTAGGCGAGATAGGCTTCCATCATTGTGAATTCCGGATTGTGCAGAGGGTCCATGCCCTCGTTACGGAAAGTCCGGCCTATCTCATAAACGGCTTCCATGCCGCCTACCAATAAGCGCTTCAGGGAAAGCTCCAGGGCAATGCGCAGATACATGTCTATGTCCTGGGCGTTGTGATGGGTGACAAAAGGACGGGCGCTGGCGCCGGTCAACAGGCTTGTCAGGACCGGGGTTTCCACTTCCGTGAAACCCTCCTGATCCATGAATTCACGTATGGTCTTCAGGATGCGCGGACGCAGAAACGCCTTATCCCGGCTTTCTTCGTTCATGATGAGATCCAGGTAGCGTCTTCTGTACACTTCTTCCGGATCGGTCAGTCCGTGGAACTTTTCGGGAAGCGGGGTCAGACATTTCACCAGATGGATGTATTCTTCGCATTCCACGCTCAGCTCGCCGCTGTCGGTCTTGATCACATGGCCTCTGACGCCGATGATGTCGCCGATGTCGCTGTCCTTGAAGATCTCATAGACTTCATCGCCCACATCCTGCTTTCTGATCACGATCTGTATCTCACCGTATCTGTCCTGAATGTGCATGAAGCCGATCTTTCCCATGCGTCTTTTGCTCATGATGCGGCCGGCAACGGACGCCTGTTCGTTTTTCTCGGCGATCTCCTCTTTTGTCAGGTTGCCGAATGCTTTCTTTAATGAAGCGGAATCCGCCGTGCGTGCAAAGGCGTTTCCGAAAGGATAGATGCCCTGTTCGCTCAGCTTCTTCATCTTTTCTCTTCTGACCAGCTGCTGGTCATTCAGTTTTCTTTCCATAATTCCCTCCCAGAAAAAGAAAACGCCCTTGTCTAAGGACGTCAGTTAACGCGGTACCACCTTAGTTCACTGTGTGCACAGTGCCCTCTTGTTCCGGTATCGTCGGATCACGATTTGCTCCGGGTTTTTATTCGGCCGTCTGTTCCTGCTTCCTTCTCAGCTGCGGAAACTCTCTGTACGGTTTGAACGGCTTACTCGTCCCTTCCTCGCAACACCTTCATTTTAGGAAAAGACCGCCTTCAAGTCAAGAAAGCGCGGATAGGGTATAATGAATCTGAGGTGATAACATGCCATTTCGATACCGCAAGACCATCAAGATACGTGACGGAGTCAAGCTGAATGTCAGCAATTCCAGTATCAGCCTTTCCTTAGGCAAGAAGGGAGCCAGCATCAACATCGCTCCCAAAAGCAGCCATCTGAACCTCTCCCTGCCCGGCACCGGCATCTCCTACCGGACAAAGATAGGGGAAGGTTATGAAAGGAAACTGGAAGAGCTGGAAAAGTCGCTGGCCCCCAAAGAAAAAAAGGAAACAAGCGACAGGGTTTCAACTCCCAAAAAGACAGAAACAACCTCAAAGCAACAGGATCCCTCTCTCCGTCTTCTGCAGTCCGCTCCCCAGGTGAAGCCGGAAGAAGTTTTCAAACAGGCCTGGTACGACGCTTTCGAAATACGCCAGAAGATCCTGTGGAAACGGCTTCTGGACGGAAACAGGGAGAGCATAGAAGACGGCGTGGAAGTCATTCTGAACGGTCTGGAAAGCAACGCGAACATAGATGTCAGCTATGAACTGGATGACCATGTCCTTTATGCGGATGTGGACCTGTTTGAAATCGAGGAGATCAACGCCTATACAAGCTTGCTTGAACAAAACAATGGTCCCGTGCTGATGAAAAAGGAAGAAAGCGAGATCAACCGCGAGTATGCCGCTTCCGTCATCAGCCTCGGCATCTATCTGGCCGCTTCCTTCTTCAACGTCTCCCCCTACATTCACGAAATCGTCTTATCCGCCTACACGCAGAGAAAAAAGGAAGAGACAGCGGAAGATGTCTATCTTTATTCCGTGCGCTTTCTGAGGGCTGTCTTTGAACAGACGGATCTGGGAGCCCTGAAGGATCCTTTTTCCTTCTTCCTGCAGTTTGATAACCGCATCAAGGCAAACCAAGATCAGTCGCTGGATCCCATTGAACCCTTTGTAAAAGAAACAAAGGAGGAGATAGCATGATACGGATGATTCTGGACGTGGATACCGGCATCGACGATGCGATCGCCCTGTCCTACGCGCTTTGTCACCCGGACATTGATCTTCTGGGGATAACGACCACTTACGGAAACGTTGTCATCGATACCGCCGTGGAAAACACGCTGGCCATCGTGGACTTGTTTGAAAGAACCGTGCCCGTATACAGAGGAAGTTCCCACCCCCTGACAAAAGATAATTATGTCCTGAATAGTGCCGCCTACCGGGTACACGGCTACAACGGAATAGGCAATGTACCCCTGAAACCCCGCGTTTCCAGAGAACAGGAAACGGACGCCGTGGATTTTCTTTTGGAAAGCGCCAGAGAATACGGAAAGGATCTTACGCTTGTGTGTGTCGGGCCTCTGACCAATCTGGCCAGAGCCATCCAGAAGGACAAAGATGCCATGCTGTCGGCGGGAAGAGTGGTCATCATGGGCGGGGCACTTAGTGTCAGGGGAAATGTCTCCGTCAACGCCGAAGCCAACTTCCACGCTGATCCTTATGCCGCTGATCTGGTCTTTTCCTCCGGTCTGCATCTGGACATGATAGGACTGGATGTCACCTGGCAGGCTCTGATCACCCACGGCGATCTTGCGGAACTGAAAAGCGCGGGCACTTATAAGTCCGACGCTCTGTGTGAAATGTGCGAGTATTACTACCGCAACGAATTCACCGACGGCACCGGCGCCGGAGCCCTGCATGATCCCCTGGCCGTGGAAGCGGCAGCCTATCCTGACATCATCACTCAGTGGTATTCCTGCAATCTGCGCGTTCTGACCGATGAAGCATCCTACGGCCGCGTCACGGGAAACAAGGAACTGTTAAACGATCCCGAAAAACATGTGCGCGTTGCTTTGGCGCTGGACAGAGATCTGTTTCTGAAACAACTGATGCACAGGCTCAAGGCTTTGTGTATGAAATGAAAAAGGCGCTTAACAAAGCGCCTTTTCTTACATTATCCGAGGCTGGAGGAAAAGCGTTCCTCCATCTTTTTCATCATTTCTTTCTGTCTGTCCGTATCCTGCTTCAGAAGTTCGCGGTAGGCGGCAATGATCTCTTTCAGACTTTCTTCCTCTTTCACATGCACCAGCATGTCCTTGATCCTTTTGTTATGGGGAAGCCCTGTCACGTACCAGCCGCACTGAGCCCGCATCTCGCGTATGCCTGTGTATTCGCCTTTGAGCTGTACCATTCTTTCGGCATGTTTGAGAAGCATGTCCAGTTTTTCATCCGGACTGACGCTTTCCTTATTCCCGGTGACCAGTTCGGAGATCAGCCAGGGATTTCCCAATACCGCCCGGCCTGCCATCACGGCGTCACAGCCGGTTTGACGCATCATGCGCATTTTGTCCTCATAGGAGGCGATGTCGCCGTTTCCGATGACGGGGATGGATACCGCCTCTTTCACCAGTTTTATGATGTTCCAGTCCGCCTTTCCCTCATAGACCTGGCTGCGCGTTCTCGCGTGCACGGCTATTGCCGCTGCTCCCGCTTTTTCCACCATCACAGATAGTTCGGGTGCGTTGATGTGGTCCCCGTCCCATCCCGAGCGCATCTTGACCGTGACCGGTTTTTTCACCGCCTTCACGATTTCCTCCACGATGCGGGCGGCATGTTCAGGCTCTTTCATCAGGGCGCTGCCGGCTCCGTTGGAGGTGACCTTGGTCATAGGGCAGCCCATGTTGATGTCTATGATGTCACAGGCGGTATTTGTGTCCAGATAAACGGCGGCTTCCACCATGCTGTCCAGGTCATGGCCGAAAAGCTGGAGCGAAAAGGGATGTTCGTTTTCTCCTATCTCCAGCATTTTCAGTGTCTTTTCATTGCGGTAGCAGATCGCCTTATCGCTGACCATCTCCCCGCAGACAAGCGCCGCCTTCTGCAGAAGCACCAGTTCCCGGAAAGCCCGGTTGGTGACTCCCGCCATCGGCGCCATGATGACATCGTTTTTCAGTGTCACGCCGCCTATTTTCATCAGCTGATCTTCCTCTTGCTGTTTAGAATCTCCTGCAGCTCTTCTTCCGTAAACGCGTATTTCTCGTTGCAGTACTGGCAGACGATCTCGCATCCGTGATCCTGATCCATCATTTCCTGCAGTTCCTCTTCCTTCAGGGTCATCAGCGCCCCTTTCATGCGTTCGCGGCTGCAGTTGCATTCAAAAGCCAGCGGGCTTTCGCCGAGATATTCGATCTCTTCCCCGAAAATCTCATCCAGCAGTACTCTGGGATCTTCCACCTCGCTGATCAGGGTGCTGATCGGCTTCAGACCGTTAATGATGTTTTCACAATAGGAGATATCCGCTTCGCTCGCTTCCGGCATCATCTGCAGTACCAAAACTCCGGCTGCCCTGGTACTGGCGTCCTCGTTGACCAGAACTCCGACGCTCACCGCGGTCGGAATCTGTTCGCTGATCGTGAAATAATAGGCAAAATCCTCGCCTATCTCCCCGCTGACCAGTTCCACGGTCCCCGTAAAGTCCTCTTTCAGTTCCTCATCCCGTATGACCCGCAGATAGCCGTCTTTTCCCACAGCTTTTCCGACATCCAGCTTTTTTGTCTCTTCGTTGACAAGCATCACATGGGGATTGGCCACAAAGCCTCTTACCTTGCCTTCGCCAAAGGCATCGCAGAGTATGGTTCCCAGCTCTCCGCCGCCGTTGATCTGCACGCTCAGTTTTTCCCTGTCGCTTTTCAGCATCGCTCCCAGCACGCAGGTGACGGCCAGCGTACGGCCCAGGGCGGCTGTGGCTGTCGGCCAGAGGTCATGCCTTTTTCTCGCCTCTTCCGTCAGTTCCGTCGTGTTGGCCAGAAAGACACGGGCGTGTCCGTTGCATATCAGTCCTTTTACCAGTTTATCCATATCGTTTTTCCTTTAGAAAAAAGCAGCAGAGCTGCTTTTTTATTCCTGATCTTCCTGCGGGAGCTCTGTCTCCGCTTCCTTTTCCGGCTGCTTCGGATTGAGCGCTTCTTCCACGCTCTTTCCTTCCGCCAGGGCATAGATCTGCTCGCTGGTCAGTGTCTCGTGTTCCAGCAGCACGCCCGCGATCTTATCCAGAAGATCACGGTTTTCCTCGATGATCTTATGGGCTTTCTGATAGCAGGCGTCGATGATCTTGCGGACTTCCGTATCGATCTCATAGGCCACGTTTCCGCTGACATTGGAGGCGCTGCTGTAGTCGCGTCCCAAAAAGACATTCTGGGTCCCGTTGTCGTATTTGATCGGTCCGAGATCGCTCATGCCGTAAATGGTGACCATGTCGCGGGCAAGCTTGGTCGCTTCCTCGATGTCGTTGGAAGCGCCGGTGGAGATTTCGTTGAAGACGACCTCTTCCGCTACCCGGCCGCCCATGTAGCTGGTGATGATGGCCAGAAGGCTGTTTTTGGTATTGAGAAGGGTCTCTTCCTTCGGGGTCATCAGGTTGTAGCCGCCGGCCATGCCGCGCGGAATGATGGTGACCTTCTGCACCTGCTGGGCGTCTTCCAGTTTCAGGCCAATGATCGCATGGCCCGTTTCATGATAGGCAACCAGTTTCTTTTCCTTTTCCGTATAGGAGCGGGATTTCTTGGCCGGGCCCATCATGACGCGGTCTATTGCCTCGTCAATGATGTCCAGATCGATTTCCGTCTTGTTTTCCCGTACCGCCAGTATGGCCGCTTCGTTCAGAACGTTTTCCAGATCGGCTCCCGAGAAGCCCGGGGTGCGCTTGGCAAGGGCGTCCAGATCGACATCCGCCGCCAGTTTCTTGTTGCGCGCGTGCACGCCCAGAATCGCCGCTCTTCCCTTACGGTCGGGAAGCGAAACGGTGATCTGCCTGTCAAAGCGTCCCGGTCTTAACAGAGCCGGGTCGAGAACGTCGGGTCTGTTGGTGGCCGCGATGACCAGCACGCCGCTGTTTTCGTTGATGCCGTCCATTTCGACAAGCAGCTGGTTCAGTGTCTGTTCTCTTTCGTCGTGGCCTCCGCCAATGCCGGCGCCTCTCTGTCTGCCGACCGCGTCGATCTCGTCAATGAAGATGATGCAGGGGGAGGTGCGCTGGGCGTTCTGGAACATGTCGCGGACACGGCTGGCGCCGACGCCGACAAACATTTCCACGAAGTCCGAACCGGAAATGGAATAGAAGGGAACATCGGCCTCCCCGGCCACTGCCTTGGCCAGAAGGGTCTTACCGGTTCCCGGAGGGCCTACCAGAAGCACGCCTTTGGGAATGCGGGCGCCCATGGAGGAGAAGCGTTTCGGGTTCTTGAGATACTCGATGAGCTCTTCCATCTCTTCCTTTTCCTCCTCGCAGCCTTCCACATCGCTGAAGCGGACTTTGGAGTCCTTTTCCAGGCGGGCGCGGGACTTGGAGAATTCAAAGGCGCTGTTGTTTCCGGCTCCGTTCATGCGCGACAACATGAACATCATGAAGAGCCCGAATACCGCATAGGGAATCACCGATACGATGACATCCAGAAGGGTGTTGCTTTCATAGGCGTTGATGATGGTGATGTCGGCTCCCTGGGCGATAAGTTCCTCCATGAGCCGGTTGTTGGTTTCTTCCGTGTTGGGAATGGTCGCTTTGAAGGAAACGGAATCCGTTCCTTTCTTATAGGTTCCCTTGATCTCCATGACCACGTTGCTGACGGTGACATCCGCCTTTTCAATGGTCTTTGTTTCCACAAGATCCGTGAACTCGCTGTAGCTGAGACGGCTGATCGCCGCGTTGTTATTCAGCCCCAGAAGCGTGTACAGAATGATCATGACGATCGCATAGGGAATCAAATCTGTCCAGATGTTTCTTCTTTTCATGCGGCAGTTTACTCCTTACTAACCTGTCTTGTATAGACCTCCTCTTTCAGAACACCGATGTAGGGCAGGTTACGGTATTTCTGATTGTAGTCCAGCCCGAAGCCGACCACAAATTCGTTGGGGATCTCAAAGCCGTAATAATCGGCATCTATTTCCACTTCGCGTCTTTCCTTCTTGTTCAGCAAGGCCGCGATCCTGATGTCGTTGGCGCAGCGGTTACCGAGAAGTTCCTTGACTTTTTTGAGGGTAATTCCCGTATCGACGATGTCTTCCACGATCAGAATGTTCTCGTTGCTGACATCGCGGTCCAGGTCCAAAAGGATCTGAATGTTGCCGGTGGAGTTTTCTCCCGCGTAGCTGCGCACGCGCATGAACTCCAGTTCCACATCCAGGTTCATGTTTTTGGCCAGTTCGGTCAGAAAGAAACAGGAGCCTTTGAGAATGCCCACGACGATGGGCGGCTTCTTGCCTTCATAATCCGAGCTGATCTGCTCCGCGAGTTCTCTGATCCTTTTTTGCAATTCCTGCTCACTGATCAGGATCCTGGCAACATCCTTGTGCATATCCGTACCTCGTTTCGTCAATAGTGTTATTTTAACACAGATATGATGCTTCGGCGGCAGAAGTCTGCCGGATGATTTAGCACTCTAAGACGCTAAGTGCTATTTCCATTATACCTGTTTTTCCTCTTCTTGCAAGATTCCTTCTTTTTCTTTGGGAATCACATATAAGTTGTATTCTTTTGCATAATGCTCCCTGTCGCAGCCCAGACCAGGGACAAGGATGATCTTTTTATCCCGGTTTTCGACAACAGGCCAGACTTTACGTTTCCGCGGTGCTATCTTGCGGTCTATGAAAAAGCGGCTGACGCGCTTTTTTCCAAAGCGCATCTCTATGCTGTCCCCCGCTTTCGGACTGCGTATCGTCAGAGGAAGATCCTCCGGTTTCACATAAACGCCCTGGGTACTCTTTCCCGAAAAAGCCGTTTGGAAATACGTAAACTCTGTCTCTTTCAGTTCCGCCATCTCGTGACAGAAAGTTTCTTCTTTCTTTCTGATCTCAAAAGCGTCATAGGAAAGATAGAGCGTCCGGTCCAAAAAGTGCCATTCTGCATTTTCCCTTTTTTGTATTCTGTCATCGATTTCCTCCAGAAAAGCGTTGCGGACGTGTTTGACCGGAAGTCCTTTTTCTGTCAGATACCGGCGCAATGCCTGCAGGCGTATCTCTTTGGAAAAGCTCAGATAACGTTCTCTTTCAAAAGGATCGAGGCAGCAAGAGGCTTCCTTTACCCTTTCATAAAAGGCTGACAGAGACCTGTTTTCTTCTTCAATTTCCTCCAGAAGCGCCATTCTGTCTTCGGGTGAGTATTGGGATAATATCTTATGGCGGATGCGGTTGCGTGCGTATTTATCGCTGTCATTGGTCTCATCCAGCCCGTAAGGAATACGGTTGTTTTCACAGTATTCCAATAGATCTTTCTTCCGATAATCCAGCAAAGGACGCAGGATGTGCATCTGTTCCCAGACGTTCTCTTTTTTCAGACCCCAGTGCAGAGGAACAGAGCCTCTTTGTTTCTGCAGAAGATAGGTCTCCAGATGGTCATTCTGATGATGCGCCAGAACAAGCGCCTCATAACCCCTTTCTTTCAGAAGCTGCCGGAAAAAAGCAAAACGCTTTTTTCGGGCCCAGTCCTCAAAGTTTCCCTTCCGGTCAAACTCTGTCCTGAGAACATGAAGATCGATTCCATGCTCTGTGCAGTACCGGCGGCAGATATCTTCGTCCCGGTTGGCGCTTTTTCTGGCCTGGTAGTTCACATGGGCTGCCGCCACCGGAATGTTCTGTTTCACGCACATGTCCAGTAAGGCCATGGAATCCGGTCCGCCGCTGAGTCCGATCAGATAGCAGCCCTTTGCTTCCGGCATGTTAAAAAGATGACGTGTTGTCATCTCAGTTGTTTCCTTCTTCCTTCTCGCTCAGTAAAAGCGGTTTGTTGTGGAAGATCTTTTTGATCACACCCAGGATAGGATGGAAATTCTTATTGATCATGCCCGTATACTCAATGAAAAGTTCATAAAGCAAGAGAAGCAGGAAAAGAAGCAGAAAGCCCGCCCGGCGGTTGTAGAAACACAAAAGCGCCGAAAGGGAGAAGCAGAGAGTGACAAGATGCAGGACCAGAACGGTCTTTGCGTGTCCCAGCTTCAGTTTGAACATCAGTACATGATGGATGTGCTCCTTGTCCGCCTGGTCCATGTTCACACCCTTGAGCTTGCGGCGTATCATCGCGATGATGGTGTCCGCCAGAGGGATAAACAGTGCCATGATGGGCATGCCCAGGGAAATGACCGTCGCCTGCTTGAAACCCAGCAGTCCCAGACAGGACATCACAAATCCCAGAAACTGGGCGCCGCAGTCACCCATGAAGAGCTTGGCGGGATGACGGTTGTAAAACCAGAATCCCAGCGTGCTGCCGATCAGAATGACCGACATGTGCCACACGTCTGTCCGGTTCATCTGGCAGGAGATGAAGGAAATCGTGCTCAGCGAGATCATTGCGATCCCGGCCAAAAGTCCGTCCAGACCGTCGATGAAGTTGATGGCGTTAGTCGCTCCGACTATCCACAGAAAAGTGACAATAAAGCTGAGCGCTCCGGTATCGATGGTGATGCCCAAAGGCAGATAGATCACATCCAGACACAGACCGCCGTAGAAGATGACGATCAGGGCTCCCAGACACTGGAAAGCAAACTTGATCTTGGCGGGAATGTCGAGAATGTCGTCGATCAGGCCGACCAGAGAGATCAGCGCTCCTCCTATCAGAATGGAGTTGATGGTCCTGTCCGCTTCAAAAAACAGCGCCATCGTAATATTGAAAGCCAGAAAAATCGCCACGCCTCCGATGCGGACGATCTTTCCGTGATGAACGGTTCTTTCGTTTTCCACCGCGTAGATCTCCAGATCCAGTCCTATCTTGCGGACCACGGGGATCAGGGCGGCGGATATGAGCGTGGGGACGAGGAAATACTTGAGGGATCCTCTGACCCAGGCTGTGATCTGCGTCAGCATGAGCAGCTTATCCGATCTTTCCGAACATCGGAGTTTCCAGCATGATGCCGGTTCCTTCCGCCACGCAGCGCAGGGCGTTTTCAGCCACATAGACCGGAACGTTCAGTTCGTTGATCAGCAGGGTATCGATGCCGTTCAAGAGGGCACCGCCGCCGGTCAGCACGACGCCGCGGGTGACGATGTCGGATGCCAGTTCCGGAGGAGTCTGTTCCAGAACGGTCTTGCAGGCCTTGACGATCTCTTCCAGAGAGTCATGCATCGCGCCTTCCATCTCATCGCTGGAAACGACAACGGAATGCGGCAGACCGGTGACCAGGTCGCGTCCGGAAACCTCCATGGTTTCATTGCGGCTGCCCTTCCAGGCTGTGCCGATTCTTTTCTTCACCTCTTCCGCCGTTCTTTCGCCGACCAGAAGACGGTGGGAGATCTTCAGATAATTGATGATGTCTCTGTCCATCTTGTCGCCCGCCACTTTCAGGGAAGTGGAAGTGACGATTTCCCCCAGGGAAAGCACCGCGACGTCTGTGGTACCGCCGCCGATGTCCAGGACCATGTTGCCGCTGGGTTTGGAGATATCCAATCCGGCGCCAATGGCGGCCACCTTGGGCTCTTCTTCAATGTAAACGCGCTTTCCGCCCGCTCTGTAAGCCGCGTCGCGGATGGCGTTGCGCTCAACGGAAGTGATGTTGCTGGGGCAGCAGATCAGAATGACGGGACGGGAAAACATTCCCTTTAATTTCAGCTTGTGAATGAAATGGCTCAGCATCATTTCCGTGATGTCGAAGTCGGCGATGACGCCATCCTTCAGAGGACGGATGGCCAGAACTCTCTGCGGGGTCTTTCCCAGCATTTCCTTGGCTTCGTTTCCGACGGCCAGACACTTCTTGGTCTCGGCGTCGATGGCCACCACGGACGGTTCATCCAGGACCACGCCTTTTCCTTTCACATATATCAACATGTTCGCTGTGCCTAAGTCTATGCCTACGGCTTTTGAAAATAACATAGTAACCTCCTGAAACAAAAGTATTATATCACAACAGGCAGAAAATCCCGATGAATATTCCCCTCACATTCCGCGCAGGCTGAGCGCCGTCAGAAAGCAGGCGCACAGATAGCCTAACGCCATCGAAAGAAGTATGAGAAGCAGCCAGGCCTTTCTGGTGTTTCCGGCTCTGAGGAGCTTGGCAAAATCCAGACCGCTCAAAGCATAAAAGCTCAGGCCGAAGCAGATCATGTAGATTAGGTAGGTAACGATCTTTTCGCTCATTCGTCATATTCCTTCCCGTCACGGTAGTCCCCGCGGCTTTTCATAAATGTCTCATCCATGAGGAAATAGAGCAGGCTGATCTCGTTTTCCTCTTTTTCAGCGTCCTGATCCATGAAGGTGACATCGATATAATAGGTCCCCTCCTCTGTTTTCACGCAGCTCCAGATGTGCTCGTCGTTGTTGATGTTGGTGCAGTCCATGCCTTCCTTGCGGCATAATCGCAGAAAGCATTCGGCATACGCCTGGCATATGCTGTTTCCGACGATCAGGCAGTCATAGGCCTGGAAGGGATCGTCGCGGCTTTTCAGGCTGTGGTCATAGCGGCTCTGATAGCAGAGCACGGCGGCGAAATAGAGATACTTCTGCACATCGCTTGCTTCTTTCGGAACGTTGTCGACAATTCGCTGTTCCGCCAGTCTGTACCTGTTCAGTGCCGCCAGCATTTCTTCTTTACTCCCCTGATTTTTCTTATCCGTATCGTTGGCGGGATAGTAGGAAGGAACCATGCTGCCGTCCTCAAAGTCCGCGGAATGGTAGAGGCTGTATTCCGGATGGTCCATGCGCAGCGCGTATTCCGCCGTCAGAAGTATGTTCCAGCCGTTTTCTTTGTCATCCCCGTTGAAGGAGTAAGGTTTCACATCCCTTACCGCTTCCAGCATTTCATCATAAGCTTCCCGGACTTCCGGATCCGCCTTCTCATAGAAGCTGACATGACTGTCTGGCAGAGCTTTTATATCGCTGTGAAGGATTTCGGCGGCCGAACCGTGCATGCCGTCCTTGCCATATACGCGGTTTAAAAACCCGTATGCCTTTTCAATGGCGCCATCCACGATCGCATACGCTTCCTTTTCCTCTTTGCTGAGACTGCTGTTATCGGGTGAAAAGACAAAAAGAACGCTCTCCTCATCCGGCGTCCGCGGTTCTTTGTCTGTTTCCCGTTCTTTTTCCGCCGTGCATCCGCTGATCAGAAGGATTCCGGCAAGAAAGATCACGACCGCTTTTTTCATAGTTCCATTATGGCATCAAGCTCTGTCAAAGACAAACCTCTTCTATATTTAAAAGAAGTTTCTTTTCCGTTATAATGATTTAGTTAGAAACGAGGTTTGTATTATGAGCAACAAAACATTGAAAAGACCGGAATTTCCCAAACGGGCCGTTGTGACCGGCGGCATGCCGTATGGCAACAAGGAACTGCACTTCGGACACATAGGCGGCGTCTTTGTGCAGGCGGATGTCTATGCCCGCTTCCTCAGGGATCGCATCGGCAGGGAAAACGTGGTGTTTGTCAGCGGTACGGACTGCTACGGCTCTCCGATCGCGGAAGGATATCGCGTCGCCTGCGAGAAAAACGGCTTCACGGGCAGCATTGAAGACTATGTCAACAAGAACCACCAGGCTCAGAAACAGACCCTTAAGGATTACGAGATCTCCCTCAACCTCTTCGGCGCCAGCGGACTCGGCGACACCAAGCCCGTACATGCCAAGATGACAGAGGATATCATCACCCGTCTGTATGAAAACGGCTGGCTGGACAAGCTGGTCACCCGCCAGTTCTATGATGAAAAAGCCGACTGCTTCCTCAACGGACGCCAGGTCGTGGGCAAGTGTCCCATAGACGGCTGCCAGTCGGAAAAAGGCTACGCGGACGAATGCGATCTGGGCCACCAGTACATGCCGGAAGATCTGATCGATCCCAAGAGCACCCTGACCGGCGAGAAACCGGTGATGAAAGATGTCGTCAACTGGTATTTCCGCCTTCCCGACTTTACGGAAAAGCTGCAGGAATTCGTGACAAACATTTCCTTTAAGAACAACACCCGCTCCGTGGTCACCTCCACGATGAAGGAGACCCTGATCCCGCCGATGATCTATGTCCGCAAGGAAGGCTGGGAAACCTATCAGGAGATCTGCCGGGATCTGCCCGCCCACACGCTGGACAGAGACGAGAAGAAAAGTTCCTTCACCCTTACCTTTGAGAAACTGAGCGACAGGGAAGCGGCCTGCACCGTTCTGACCGCCTACAATATCCGCTACCGCACGGGAAAGACCCTGGTTCCTTTCCGTCTCAGCGGCAACATCGAATGGGGCGTGCCCTGCCCGGAGATGGAAGGCGAAAAAGGCCTGACCGTATGGGTCTGGCCGGAATCGCTGTGGGCCCCCATCAGCTTCACCAAGAGCTATCTGATGTCCCAGGGCAAGGATGAAAACGCCTGGCGCGACTTCTGGTGCAGCAAGGACGCGGAGGTCTTCCAGTTCATCGGCCAGGACAACATCTACTTCTACGGCATCGCCCAGCAGGCCATGTTCATAGCCCTGCAGGGAAGCAAAATGGAAGAGCTGCGCACCGAAACCAAAGACGGCGACATGGCGCTCAGCACCCTGGCCGCCAACCATCATATTCTGTTTTTAAACAAGAAGGCCTCCAGCTCCGGCTCCGTAAAGCCGCCGATGGCCGCCGATCTTTTACATTACTACACGGCCGAACAGCTGCGCGCCCATTTCCTCGGTCTGGCCCTGGACCAGAGAAGCGTCAGCTTCATGCCCAAACCTCTCAATCCGGAAGCCGATCCGCATGAACAGGATCCGGTGCTGAAGGAAGGAAATCTCTTCACCAATGTGCTCAACCGTCTGGTCCGCAGCTGCTTCTATGCCGTCCAGAAATACTATGACGGAAAACTGCCGGATGTCGCGGTGAGCGAAGAAATACGAAAGGAAGCGCTGGATACCTGTCTGGAATACGAACGGGCGATGGCCAAGATCGATCTGCACAAGGTCATGGACATCCTCGACCTCTACATCCGTCAGGGCAACAAGTACTGGGCCAGAAATTCCCAGCTTGCCGATAAGGAAAACGACGAAGCGCTGCGTGCCCAAACCGTCGCTGACTGTTTCCACATCGTGCGCACCTGTCTGCTTCTGACCCATCCGATCACGCCGGAATCCAACGAAAAGGTAAGAGAGTATCTCGGCGCCGATGAAGCCATCTACAGCTGGGACAGAATGGAAGAGCCGCTGAGTGCCTTCATTGACAGAAACAAGGCCTTCCGTTTCCTGGAACCCAAAGTCGACTTCTACGAAAAACATCCGTCACAGTTTGAGGAGGGAAGATAAATGGATTATCACGCATTGGCCGAACTGGTCTATCCCCACATCACAAAGACCCCGGAAGACTACGAAAAAGAATACCCCGCAAGAGACCTGCCGGAAAAGGCGGAAGTGCTCCGCATGGCGCCTTCTCCTACCGGCTTCATCCATCTGGGCAACCTCTACGGCACACTGGCCGATGAGCGTGTGGCCCACCGTTCCAACGGCGTTCTTTATCTGCGCATCGAGGATACCGACAACAAGAGAAAGGTGGAAGGAGCGGTCGAAACGCTGATCAAGACCTTCCGCTATTTCGAGATCCCCTTTGACGAAGGCGCCGAGATCGAAAACAACAACGGCAATCTCTACGGCCCATATTACCAGCGCCAGAGAGCCGAGATCTATCAGTGCTTCGCCAAGGATCTGATCCGCAAGGGCTTTGCCTATCCCTGCTTCTGCACCGAAGAGGAACTCAAAGAGATACGCGCTCAGCAGACCGAGCTGAAAGTACAGACCGGTTATTACGGCAAATGGGCCAGATGCCGCGACCTGAGCTATGAAGAAGTGAAAGAGCATCTGGAAAAGAAGCATCCCTTCACCGTGCGCCTCAGGGCCATGGGAAATCCGGAGATCAAGCACACTTTCCATGACGAAATCAAGGGAGAGATCACGGTAACCGAAAACGACCAGGATGTCGTGCTTCTGAAGCAGGACGGCATTCCCACCTACCACTTCGCCCACGCCGTGGACGACCACCTCATGCGCACGACCATCGTCCTGCGCGGCGAGGAGTGGCTGGGGACTCTTCCCGTTCATCTGGAACTGTTCAAGGATCTCGGGTTCGCCCTTCCCCGCTACGCCCACACTTCCCAGCTGATGAAGATAGACAACGGCATCAAACGCAAGCTCAGCAAGCGCAAGGACCCCGAACTGTCATTGGATTTCTACCGGCATCTGGGCTACCACCCCTATGCGGTCAAGATCTATCTGATGACCCTTCTGAACTGGAACTTTGAGGAATGGTATCTCAAGAATCCGGACAAGGACATCAGCGAATTCGACTTCAAGCTTAAGAACATGGGCCAGTCAGGCGCGCTGTTTGATCTGGCCAAGCTGGACAACATCTCCAAGACCTACCTCAGCCGCTTCTCCCTTACGGAAATGAAAGACTGGCTGCGCTCCTTTGTTTGTGAGTTTGAGCCGGAAAAGGAAAATATCTACTTCGGCGATGAAGCCTATCTGGACAGGATCCTCAGTCTGGGCATGGGCCTGGATCTGAAGAAAAGACGCAAGGACTACATCTCCTGCAGCCAGATTCTCTCTTCCATTTCCTATTACTTTGATGAGCTGTATCAGCCTGAAAGCGAATTCCGCTTTGAGCCGCAGCTCAATCTGTCCGTCATTTCCGACTTCATGAACAACTATGACGAAAAGGACGACAACGAAGCCTGGTTTGAAAAGGTAAAAGAGATCGCCCAGCGCCACGGTTTCTGCACCGACATGAAACTCTACAGGCAGGAGCCGGAAAACTGGCCGGGTTCGGTCGCCGACATTTCGGAGATCATCCGCATCGCTGCCACCGGCCGCGCCAACACCCCGGATCTGTTCGCCATCATGAACATCATGGGAAAAGACAGGGTCTTTCTGCGCATGCAGCAGGCGGCGGATGCGCTGCGCGACTGCTTATGAGATATCCCGAATTTCTCCGGGATAAGGCCACACTGGCCTATGTCGCTCCTTCCTTCGGAGTCAGCGGCTATCCCTACGCCGAGCAGTTTGCGGAAGCCAAGAGAAAATTTCTGGATCTGGGTTATCGCATCAAGGAAGCAAAAAGCCTCTATGAGCTGGATCCTTTCCTTGTCGCCAGCAACACCCCCGAAATACGGGCAAAAGAGCTCATGGAAATGATGCTTGACAAGGAAACGGACTTTGTCCATTCGGTGGCCGGCGGGGAACTGATGCGCCAGATCCTTCCCTATCTTGATTTTGAAAAACTGAAAGAGGCAGAGCCGAAATGGTACATGGGCTACAGCGACAATACCAATTTCACTTTCCTCTACACCCTGCTTTCCGACACTGCCAGCCTCTATGGAGCCTGTGTGGAAAACTTCGGCATGAAAGATTGGCATCCTTCCCTGAAGGAAGCCTATGAGATCATGCGCGGGGAAAGAGAAAGCCAGAAAAGCTATGATCTCTTTGCAGTCAATGACATCAGCCACGAGGAAAACATGGCCCTTGCCCCTTATGACCTGAGCGAAAAGACGGACATACGGGTCCTGAACGGATCCGATATCCACATCAGAGGTAGACTTCTGGGCGGCTGTCTGGATTGTCTGGTTCCTCTGATCGGCACCCCTTATGACAAGGTGGCGGAGTTTGCCCGCCGCTATGAAAAGGACGGCCTGCTCTTCTATTTGGAAGCCTGCGACCTCAATCCGGTATCCGTGATCCGGTCTTTGCTGCAGATGAAGGACGCCGGCTGGTTCGATCACGCCAACGCCATCCTGTTCGGCCGGGAAAAGATACGCGAGCCTTTCTTCGAAATGACCTTTGAAGGTGCCCTGCACCAGGTCTTTGACGGATCGGACATTCCCGTCGTTTACGGTCTGGACTTCGGACACGTTCCTCCGAGCTGGACCCTGATCAACGGATCTGTGGCAAGCCTGGAAGTAAAGGGCCATAAGGCAGAGATCAAAGAAGAATTCATATAAAGGTCTGTATAAAACAGACCTTTTTTCTTACAATAATACTATGAGAATTCAGTTTGAAAGTTCCCATGAAATCGAAATCAGCAAGTCCCGTTTCCTCTGCTACCTGAACCGGGCGGAAAGCGAAGAGGAGGCCAGAGCCTTCATCGCTTCCGTACGCCGCCTGCATCCCAAAGCCACCCATGTGTGCAGTGCCTTTCTGATCGATGCGAGCCTGCAGCGCAGTTCCGACGACAACGAACCGGCCGGCACGGCCGGCATTCCCATGCTGGAAACTCTGCGCAAGCGAAACATGGACAGAATCGTCGCCGCCACCGTCCGCTATTTCGGCGGCATCAAGCTGGGAGCCGGCGGACTGGTGCGGGCTTACAGCCAAAGCGTCAGCGAAGCGCTGGATCACGCCTCTTTGTATGAGGTCAGGGAACAGAACATTTACCGCCTGACATTGGACTACTCCTCCGCCAGCCGGCTCGAGAAGATCCTCAAGGAAGTCCGGGTCCTCGACAAAAGCTACAGGGAGGAGGTCATCCTGACCTTTGCGGCCGATGACGATGCCGTTCTGACGAAAATCAATGAAGTCCTTCTGGGAAAGGCGGACATCCGCTTTCTGGAAAGAAAGGAAATCGAAACAGCCGTCTAGGCTGTTTTTTCATCCAGAAAGACGGCATCGTTTCGAAAGATCTCTTCATAATGTTTCCTCTTCTCTTCCGAAAGGGAGATCGTGTTTCCTTCCCTGTCGCTGTCCACGATCACGATGTTTCCAAAGAGAATGTCCACCAGCCTGCCTTCCAGAAAGAGAAAACGGTTGGGTAACATCCCGTTGATCTTGCCTTCGTCATTAATGACGACATCGACATCCTCAAAGAGATACGGCATCTCAAAGGTCCCTTCCACCAGTTTCTGCAGCTGCCGGTAGCCTTCTTCAAATTCCACTGTCTCCGGCTCCTTTCCCGGTTTGATCAATAAACCTCTGATCACGCCTGTTTCTCCACGGACAGAAAGGATATCCTTTCCGCCATCAGAACCAGTTTTCCGTCTTCCTGCTTCAGATAGCCCCGCAGTCCGCAGACGCTTCCTTCCGGAAAACGCTCATTGATGATATGCGCCATGTCCGGCCATACGGAAAAACAGAGTTCGTAGCTTGCCCGGTTTTCCTCCTCTTCCGTTTTCAGACGGCAGTGCCAGTTTTCCGTGTTCTCCTCTTTTTCCGCTCCGGAAACAAGATGTCCTATCAGCAGCACTTGATTTGTCATAGATTCCTCCTGCCCTCTATTTCGCGGGAAGCAGGCAGAAAAAAGCAGTAGTTTTCCTCCTTTTTCGCAAAAAGCAATCCTTTTTGTTGACAAATCGGAAGCGGACGCTTATGATTAGCCCATAAAAATCTGTGTATAGAGGTAGCGGTGCGGAAGAGTAGGCTGCGGAGTCGGCAGACAGGGAAACAGCTCAAAGGCAATCACCGCCGAACGGATCCATCCGGCAGGACGTTTCCGTGGGGGCACGGGAAATACCCGTGTCACTCCTTCTGAAAAGAAGAGGCGCTATTACTTCGATCTGATATGTCGTATGTGATAGCCACATACGATTTTTATTAGAAAGAAGGACACAAAATGAAGAAGTTCCTTATCATCCTCACCCTCCTCCTGCTTGTTGCGGGATGCACCCCCTCCGAACCGGAACAGCCGGAAGAAGAAGCGGTCCTGCGCGTCGGCATGGAATGCGATTATGCGCCTTTTAACTGGACCCAGACCGAAGCAAGCGAAACGGCCGTAGCCATCAGCTCCGTCGACTATGCGGACGGCTACGATGTCGTCATTTCCACCATGATCGCCGAAGCTTTGGGCAGACGCGTGGAGATCGTCAAGACCGACTGGGATTCTCTGATCCCCGCCCTGAACGCCGGACAGATCGACTGCATCGTCGCCGGCATGACCGAAACGCCGGCCAGAGCCGAATCGGTGAATTTCACGACCCCTTACTATGAATCCGACATGACCGTCATCATCCGCAAAGGTTCTCCCCTGGAAAACATTCAGAGCATACAGGAACTGAGCGGCTACCGCGTGCTCGGACAGATCAACACCACCTACGACGAGATCATCGACCAGATCGAAGGCGTTGTCCATCTGACCCCGCTTGCTTCCTATCCCCGCATGGTCTTATCCCTGCAGGCGGATGAAGCGGATGCAATTACGGCGGAACTGCCGGTGGCCGTCGGCGTAGTCAGCGCCAATCCCGATCTTACCTATGTTACTTTTGCCCAGGGACAGGGCTTTGAAGTCGACACTTCCGTATCCATCGCCGTTGCCAAGAGCAACACCCAGCTGCTGGATGCGATCCAGGCGGCTTTGGACCAGATTTCCCAGCAAACGCGCCTGGAAATCATGCAGGCAGCCGTAGAGCGTCAGCCGGCCGTAGAGGAATAACATGAGTCTTCTGCGGTGCTGGCAGATCCTGAAGAAATACCGTCTGAGCTTTCTGCTTGGCGTAAAAACCACGCTGATCGTATCTCTCAGCGGCACTTTCTTCGGCTTTCTGATAGGGTTATTGGTCGGCGGATTGAGGGCAATGAAAAACGAAAAAAACATGCCGGTAACAAAAAGAGCTTGCAAAAAGCTCTTTGACATTCTGGCAGGCATCTACATTGAAGTCTTCCGCGGCACCCCGATGATGGTGCAGGCTGTCTTCATTTACTATCTGATCTACACCACCCTGGTGCGCTGGGACAAGATGACGGCCGCCGTGGTCATCATCTCCATCAATACCGGCGCCTACATGGCCGAAATCATACGCGGCGGCATTCAGTCCGTCGACAAGGGACAATACGAAGCCTGCCGGGCTGTCGGTCTGAACCAGTGGCAGAGCATGCAGCACGTCATTCTGCCCCAGGCTATTCAGAACTGCTTCCCGGCCATAGGCAACGAGCTGATCGTCAACATCAAGGACTCTTCCGTTCTGATGATCATCTCGATCACGGAACTGATGTTTCAGTCCAGCTCCGTGGCCGGCAGCACCTTCCGCTTTACCGAAACCTATTTCATCACCGCAGCCATTTATCTGCTTCTGACAATACTCTGCAGCCTTTTCCTCCACGCTCTGGAAAAAAGGCTCAGTCATACCCGTACCTCTCTGCCGCAGTCGGACACCACCTTTGAGACCATGCGGCTGGCAAAAGGAGAAAAGGAATGAACGAGATCATACGCGTGGAAAACCTGCGCAAGAACTTCGGCAGCCTGGAAGTCCTCAAAGACGTCTCCTTTTGTGTGGAAGAAGGCGAGGTGGTCTGTCTCATCGGTGCCAGCGGATCGGGAAAATCCACTCTGTTGCGCTGCATTAACCTTCTGGAGGAAAAAGACAGCGGAAAGATCTTTGTCCTGGGAAAAGACCTGGACACTCTCTCCGACATTGACGCCTATAGGGCCAATGTGGGCATGGTCTTTCAGCAGTTCAACCTTTTCCGCAACATGAACGTTCTGGAAAACTGCTGTCTCGCCCAGATGAAAGTTCTGAAAAGAAAGCGCCGGGACGCTGAACAGAAAGCGCTGGCGGAACTGGAAAAGGTCGGCATGCTGTCCTTTGCCCACGCCATGGCTGACACTCTTTCCGGCGGACAGAAACAGCGGGTCGCCATTGCCCGCTGCCTCTGCATGGATCCGCGCGTCATTCTCTTTGACGAACCGACCAGCGCCCTGGATCCGGAAATGGTGGGAGAAGTCCTTTCCGTCATGCAGGATCTGGCCAGAGAGAACATGACCATGCTGGTGGTTACTCACGAGATGGCTTTTGCCCGAGACGTGGCTGACCGTGTCATCTTCATGGATGACGGTATCATTCTGGAACAGGGAACAGCCCAGCAGATCTTCAGCTCTCCCAAAGAAGCCAGGACCCGCGAGTTTCTGGCCAGAGTCATACGCGGCTGAGCGGACTTGCCGTCTGTTATAATGAAGGCGGAGGTGTCTATGAAAGTACTCGTTCTCTACAACATACCCGAAGAAACCAGAAAACAGTTTGCCGCCCTCAAAGGCTATGAGTTTATCTACGCTTCCCGCGATGACGACTTTTCCGCTTATCAGGACGCAGAGATCGTCATCGGCAATCCGCCGCTTGACAAGATCAGCCAGCTGCCGTCTTTGCGCTGGCTGCAATTGACCAGTGCCGGAGCCAACCAGTATGCCGGTGTTGCCGACCCCGTCATTCTCACCAACGCGGCCGGCGCTCACGCGGTGGCGATCAGCGAGCACATGCTGGCGGCCATTCTGATGGTACAGAAGAAACTGGACCGCTACATGCGCCTTCAGAAAGAACATGACTACCGCCGCCTGGAAGCGGTCAGAACCATGAACACATGCACGGCTTTATGCATAGGTATGGGAAACATCGGCTCCGCCCTTGCCCAACGCCTCAAGGCATTGGGAGCCAAAGTCATCGGCGTGCGCCGCAGCGTGCATGACAAACCGGACTTTGTGGATGAGCTGTATGCCTATGACGACATTGATTCCCTGCTTCCTCAGGCGGACATCATCGCCCTCAGCCTCCCCGAAACCCGGGAGACCATAGGTCTTTTCAATGAGGACAGACTGCGTCTTTGCAAACAGGACAGCATTCTCGTCAATGTGGGACGCGGATCCGCCATTGTTTCCGCAGATCTGATCAAAGTCGTAAAGGAAAACAGGTTCCTCGGCGTCTGTCTGGACGTGCAGCATCAGGAACCGCTTCCCAAGGATGATCCCCTGTGGGATACGGAAGGCATCTATCTCACACCTCATGTTTCGGCGGGAAACGGAACCGAAGTCACCGTCAGCACGCTGATGTCCATCATTCTGGAGAATCTGAACCGCTATGCGGCCAATAAACCGCTGATCAATGTGGTCGACAAGAGCATAGGCTATTAACACAATACGGCGCTTCGGCGCCGTTTTTTTGTTTTTGGCGCTGTGGTATAATGAGGCGGCAAATAAGGAGAAACCCATGAGAGAAGCCATCATTCAGAAAATCGCCGGCGAACTGAAAATAAGGGAAAAACAGGTTCTGGCCGTGCTGGAAATGCTGGAAGACAAGGACACTGTCGCCTTCATCGCGCGCTACCGCAAGGAAGCCACAGGCGCGTTGGACGAGGAGCAGATCCTGTTCATTGAAAAGGAATACAAATACCAGCTGACCCTTGCGGAGAGAAAGGAAAGCGTTCTGAACCTGATCAGCCAGCAGGGAAAGCTGACGGATGAGATACGCCAGGCCATCATGGCCTGCGAAAAGCTGTCCCAGGTGGAAGACCTGTACAAGCCCTACAAGCAGAAAAAGAAGACTAGGGCGGCCATGGCCATCGCCAAGGGGCTGCAGCCACTGGCAGATGTCCTTCTGCGCCAGCCTCTGGACATTCTTCCCGAAAAAGAAGCGGAAAAATACCTCAGCGAAGAGGTCAGAAACATACAGGAAGCCCTGCAGGGAGCCAGCGACATCCTGGCGGAAAATGTCAGTGACAACGCGAAGCTGCGCTGGGATCTCAAGGAGAGAATACAGAAAAGCGCCTCTCTGAAGAGCAGAAAAAAAGCGGACGCCCAGGACGAGAAGAAAGTCTATGAGATGTATTACGACTTCACGGAAAAAGTCACTTCGCTCGCCGATCACAGGATCATGGCCCTGGACAGAGCGGAGAAGGAGAAGATCGTCACCGTGACCTTCGATTACGACCGGGACGCCATGATTTCTCTGGCCGAAAGACTGTATGTCAATCCGAAATCCCCCTGTGCTTCCCTCCTGTCGGAGGCGGTCAGGGACGGATGCGAACGACTGCTTTTTCCTTCCGTGGAAAACGAGATACGCTCCGATCTGAGCGACAGAGCCCATAATGCTTCCATAGAGATCTTTTCCCTCAATCTGGAGAAACTGCTTCTGCAGCCGCCGCTTAAGGGAAGAGTCGTGCTGGGATTTGACCCCGGTTATTACAACGGCTGCAAACTGGCGGTTCTGGACGATACGGGAAAACTGCTGGCGGCGGACAAGATCTATCCCTTCCGTAAAGACGGCGATATAAGCAAATCCAGGAAAAAACTGCTGGATCTGATCCAAAAATATGGCGTGCGCATCGTGGCCATAGGCAACGGGACCGCCTCCCGGGAAAGCGAAAGACTGGTGTCCTCTCTGATACAGGAAGAAAAACTGGATGTTTCCTACGCCATCGTCTCCGAAGCCGGCGCCAGTGTCTGGAGCGCTCAGGAAGAGGCAAGACGGGAATTCCCCGACCTGGCGGTGGAGGAAAGAAGCGCCGTAAGCATTGGCAGAAGACTGCTTGATCCGCTGTCGGAACTGATACGCATAGACCCGCGCTCCATAGGCGTCGGCCAGTACCAGCACGATCTGCCGGAGAAACAGCTGACCGAAAGACTGGATGAGGTGACCGTAAAGGCGGTAAACCGGGTTGGAGCCGATCTGAACACCGCTTCGGAAAAGCTTCTGTCCTACATTTCCGGTCTGAATGCCGGCATTGCCAAGGAAATCGTCGACTACCGTAACAAAAACGGCCGGTTCACAAGACGCAGCCAGCTGACGGAAGTGAAAAAACTCGGTCCCAAGATCTATCAGCAGTGCGCAGGCTTTCTGCGCATCATGGACGGGGAGGAACCTCTGGACGCCACTTCCATACATCCGGAAAGCTATGAGAAGACAAAACAGCTGATGCAGCTCTGCGGCATTTCACAGCTGGGAGATCCCCATATCGTCTTTGATCAGGAAAAGATCAAAGATCTGAACATCGATTCCTACACTCTGAAGGACATAGAGGACGCCATACGCCAGCCTCTGCGCGATTACCGCGACAGTTTTGAAGGCGCCATCCTCAAAAGCGACATTCTGGAACTCTCCGATCTGCATGTCGGGGACAGGCTGACCGGGACCGTGCGCAATGTGGTCGATTTCGGCGCCTTCATTGACATCGGCCTGCACGATGACGGACTTGTTCACATTTCACGCATGAGCACGCGCCGCATACAGCATCCTTCCGAGATCCTTTCCGTTAACGACATCGTGACGGTCTATGTCTATGAGATAGATTTGGAAAAAGAACGCGTTTCCCTCTCCCTGCTTCCTTTGGAACAGCTGCAGGAAAGAAACCGCAGCAGCCGAAAACAGCAAAAAGACAGAAAGCCGCAGGAAAAGAAAAGGGAAGCACCGAGCGAAGAAGAAGCCATGAAACGCTTACTGGACCGTTTCGGATCCAAACATTCCTGAAACAAAAAAACAGCACGGATATCCGTGCTGTTTTTGCTTTCCGGTATGGGAATTAAAGATCGAGCTTGCTGCAGGCTTCTTCCAGTTTGGCGATTTCGGCTTCGGTGAGATCGAAATCGAAGGCCTTGCAGTTTTCCTCAACCTGGGCCACATTGGTCATGCCGACCAGTTCGGTACCGACATAGTCCTTGGTGGCGCTCCAGTTGATCGCGACCTGGGCGCAGGTGGCGTTGTGGGCCGCCGCGACTTCATCCATGACATCCAGAAGCTTCATGACCTTGGAGAACTTCGGTTCCTTGAAGAAGTCATAGAAGGTGACGCGGATGTCGCCCGGTTCAAACTTCGGCAGTTCGCGGATGTAGCCGGTCAGGATGCCGGAGCCTAAGGAGCCGTAGGTCAGGCTGTCGATGCCTTCTTTCAGACCCCATTCCATCAGTTCACGGTTCTGCTGGGCGACCATGGAGAACTGCGGCTGCTGGAAATCGATCTGCGCGTATTTCTGGCATTCCTGGATCTGTTCGATCGAGAAGTTGCTGACCGCGATGTGTCTGATCTTGCCCTGCTGCTTGAGGAAGTTCAGAGCCGTCATCGTTTCCGCGAAGGAAGTCTTGGGATCCGGCCAGTGGATGTGGTAGATATCGATGTAGTCCGTCTTCAGGTTGTAGAGGGAAGCCTCCACTTCACGGACCAGGTTCTTGAAACTGGAATCTCTTCCGCCTCCGACCACAAAGGGATCTCTCGGTCCGTTGACCAGGCCGCCCTTGGTGGACAGGATGATCTTGGAACGGTCAAGGTCCTTAATGGCTTCGCCGACGATCTTTTCGCTGGTGCCCCATCCGTAGACAGGCGCCGTGTCGATGATATTGACTCCGAGTTCGATGGCGCGGCGGATACCGGCAATCGCATCGTCAACGTTCACTTCACCATAGCGTTCCAGGCCAAGTGCCCAGGTTCCGACGGCCAGAGAGGAAATCTCCAGACCGCTGTTGCGCATTTTTTTGTATTTCATTCTTTGCTGTTAACCACAGGGTGATGGTTAATCTGTCTCCTTTCATTCCTTACCCTTGATAAATCTATTTTATACCTTTTTGTTCTTTCTTTCATAAATGAATACTTCCGAAATTTTCCGTTTCTTGTACATTTTCGCTTTTGTGTCCTATCATAGAAGTAAAGAGGGAGTAATCATGGATTTTTCAAGAATAAAAGCCATTACCGCCGACATAGACGGAACACTGACCACCAACTACAAGGTTCTGCCGCAAAGCGTCATGGACACGCTGGAAGAACTTCATCAGAAAGGATATCTTCTCGGACTGAGCAGCGGCCGACCTGTCGAGGATGTGTGGAACATGGACGAGACCTGGGGTCTTTCTTTCAAGTTTGATTTCATCATTGCCTTAAACGGCGTGGAGCTGTGGGACAGGGCGAGCATGAAGAAATACGAGTATTTCATGCTGAAGAAAGAATGGATCAAGGACATCATGGAACTGATGGCGCCGCTTAAAACCAACGCCAACGCCTATTTCCCCGGAGAGATGATGGTGAGCTGGATAGATGATTCCATCATTGCCAGCTGTGAAAGAACCGGACGCAAGCCCGTACAGGCTAAGGACGATTCCGACTTCTATCAGCAGGACATAGGCAAAATCATGTTCCGGCTCTTGCCGGAGCGTATGGAAGAGGTCAAGGCCTATGTCGCCGAAAGACTGCACAGCGACGATTACAGCGGCTTCCAGACCAATGTCCACATGTTTGAGTTCGCCAACAAGAAAGCCAACAAGGGCTATGCCCTCAAACAGTATCTGAAGATGCATGATCTGGATCCCGAAGAATGCCTTGCCTTTGGCGACACCACCAATGACAACGACATCCTGGCTGCCTGCGTAGGCGTCTGTCTGGCTAACGGCACCGACGACACAAAGGCTTTGGCCCGCTACATCACCGAAAAGCCCTGTGCGGAAGACGGCTTCAGCGATTTTGTCCGCAGGCATCTGCTGTAAAAACATAAATAGCAATCAAAAAAATGAACGGATCCTTTCCGTTCATTTTTCTTTGAATTTCTTCAGCTTGGCGTTAAGTTTTGCATAGATACGTTCCCGGAACCATTTCTCCGATGAAACGCTCACTGCCTCCTCCGGCAAAAACCAGCCCACCGCCTTGTTTTCGTCTTCTTTTGGCCGGGCAACTTCCGTATCATCCGCTTCCAGAAGATAGGTGATGTTGAGATGCAGATGGGAATTCACGTATTTCCCGTTTTTCTCATGTCCGTCAACCGTCAGACATTCGAGAGAAAAAATCCCGCGGCTTAAGGGCTTCAGGTTTTCTATCCCGCTTTCCTCGCGCACTTCCCGCATGGCGACACTGAGACAGTCCTCTTCCCCGTCGTTATGGCCGCCCAGCCAGCTCCAGGAATCATAGAGATTATGATATGCCATCAGGATCCTGTCTTTTCCGGGATTTGTCACCCAGGCGCTGGAGGTGATGTGGGCGGACAGATTCTTCCGCTCAAAGACATCTTCGTCTTCCCGCAGATGCTTCAGGATGACTTCTCTGTCTGTTTCCTCCTGCTCGTTGAAGGGATGAAAACTCTCCAGCTGCCGTATCAGTTCTTTTCTGTTTTCCATGGACCTCTCCTGTCTGTGTCTTATGAAACAATGATACAATAGATTTACCGGTAAGGAGAATCATCACCATGAAATACAGCGTCATCATCACCGCCGCCGGCAGCGGCACCCGGATGAATCTGGGATACAACAAGGTTTTCCATATCCTTCCCGACGGGAAAAGCGTCCTTCAGCATTCCGTTGATCTCTTTTCCGCTGACGAAAACTGCGAAGAGATCATCGTCACTCTGTCCGAAACTGATTTTTTGAGGGAAATTTCCTCTGTGCATAAGGTTCTGGGAGGCGCCAGCCGGGCAGAGTCTGTCCTCAACGGACTGAAACAGGTGAAAAGTCCCTATGTGCTGATACACGACGGGGCACGGCCCTATCTGGAAAAAACGGATCTCGAAAGGCTTCTTACGAAACTAAAAGAGCATCCTGCCTGCATTCTGGCAACCAGGGAAAAGATACCCTGAAGGAAACAGAGGACGGTTTCATTCTCCGCACCGTCGACCGCAGCCGCATCTGGCATGCCCAGACTCCGCAGGCCTTCCGGACGGATCTGATCCTGTCCTGTCTTTCACAGGCGCTGGCGGAAGGTAAAAATGTCACTGATGACAGTTCGGCTGTGGAAATCTACGGATCCGTCCCGGTTGCCCTGGTGGAGGGAAACGAGCGCAACATCAAGATCACGACCCCGGCGGATCTGGATAAGTAACGACAGAACAAAGGAAAACGGCAGGATCTCCTGCCGTTTTTTTCTTATTATTTATAGACCGTCAGATCCAGAACGCCTCTGTCCTTGATATCCCTCAGTTCACCGTCCTTAACCTGGAAGATGTAATCATAATACTCGTTTTCCGAAGCCTGTATGTCTACGGAAACATTGGCTTTGGAAGCATCGCAGCACAGTAATACCGGCGCTCCGTCATCGAATTCGGCGATGATGTATCCGTTACGTCTCAACAACATCACTTTATAGCTGCTTTTGGCCGGCACGATCAGGAAATAGTCTGAACCGTTTCCGTACTCGACATAGCGGTCATAGGGTACAAGGAAGAGGAAAGGGAAGAGCGTTTCATAGGGCGTATCTTCCACGACATTGATGATGCCGTCTCCTATGGGACCCTTCACGCGACCTAAATAGGCTATGCCCATGGCCTTGTGCGCGCTTTCTATTTCGGCACGGACCGGGATCAGGGAATCCGCCATCGCCTGGTTCTCATAATAGATGCTCATGTCCAGGACATTGGAATCCGAGACATAGAGTTTTTTCACCTGTGTGACGATGAGATGAATGTCGGATACCGCCTTGCCGTCTTTTTTGATGATGGCCCTGGCGGCGCCGTTATTGCCGTCCACATAGATGATGACGGGTTTTCCGTCATCTCCGGAATACAGCAGGTTATCCGCCTTGCCCACGATGTCCACCGTATATTCGCTGGAGACGGGATAATACAGGATATAGTGCCTGGCGTCCGTATCTTCAACATAATGATCATAAGGTATGTTTAGAATGAAAGGGTATTCCGTTTCGTAGGCGGTTCCGCCTATGACGTCAATGATGCCGTCTCCTATGGGGCCTTCCACGGTTCCCAGGAACATGATTCCGGCCACGCATTCGTTCTCCGCAATCTTCTTCTGGATTTCGTCCAGCTCGACGACCGGTTCCGGGTCTTTGCCCGGATCGGGTTCCGGTTCCGGCTTATCGGGATCCGTGCAGCCTGCCAGCAAAAGCAAGAGCAGCAGAATGATTATGCTTTTTTTCATATGTTCACCTCTGAAAAACTGTTTGATTTCTTATTAATTATATCATACCCGTCCTCTCCGTTATCCCGGAGAAGAAAAAGAGCGGTTTTTTGCGCTCTTACTGTTCTTCTTCCTTTTCCAGCGACTGGCTGCCGTCATAACGCCACATTTCGGAGTAGGCGATGAAGGGAATGCTGTCAGCAAATGCCTTGGCGTTGAAGCGCTGCTTGCGCACATCGCCTCCGCACTCGCCGTTGAGAACGTTCTTGTTCATCATGTAGCTGACATAGACGACTTTTTTCATCAGATACCACTTCGTGACCGCCGCATAGATGTACTCGCTTCGATCTTCCAGTTCCAGCAGATCCTTCCGGGCGTTTTCCTTCGTTTTTCCGGCACTGCTTTTGGCAAGTTCCGCCATGTCCTGCACGTTACGGAAATAATAGTTGTCCACCTCACGCTGTATAGCCCCGGCACGGCTGTCCTCCCGGAGAAACTTGGCGGTTTTTTCCAGAACCAGCTGGCCGTTTCCGGTGCACATTGCGATCAGTTCGTTGCGGGACTGTTCCAAAAGGGCTTCCTGTTCCGTCAGGCAGTAATAGTAGCCCTTGGCGCTGAGGTATTCTTCCCCGTCGCACAGTACGATACCTTTTTCCGCATCATTCTGTTTCCAGTAAAGAATATAGGGTACGCGCATGGCCTTTTCCGGCAGTTTGAGAACATCCTTGTAACGGATGATCTGGTTGGAGATGATGTTTTTGTTGACATGGAATCCGTATCCCGCACAGATGCGCATGTCTTCGTTCAGTTTGACGATTTCCGCAAACAGTTCCCTGTTCTGGGCGTTTTGCGATTCCAGATACTCCTGCAGACTTCCGTTGAACACACAGTCGTCCGATCCGTCTCTTCTGTCTCTGAGCTCCAAAAGTTTCTCATACACTGCCATGCTTATTTCCTCCTGACACCTTAAACCTCATAGTAGCACGTCATGATAGCGTTTACATTTTTTTGTTAGCGAAGCGGACGATTGCTTTCCGAAAAAAAGGAGAATTTCTTCTCCTTTTTTGTCTTTTGATTCTTGAAGCACTTATCCTTCCTGCGCGATTTCGGAATACATGTTGGCGACCTCGCTTACCGGCTTGAAATCATGGACGGAGCGTATGGTCTGCGCCAGAAGATAGGCAATGGACAGCACTTTGATCTTGGGATCACGTTTTTCCGGCTTCTGCGGAATGGTGTTGGTGATGACCACTTCCTTCAGATCCTTGCAGTCGCGGATGCGCTGAACCGCCTGTCCGTTGAACAGTCCGTGTGTGCAGCAGAAGTAGACATCCTTCGCGCCTTTTTCCTTCAGGATGCTGACGGCGCCTACCAGGCTTCCGCCCGTGTCGCACATGTCGTCCACGATGATGCAGGTCTTGCCGTTGACATCGCCGATGACATTCATCGCTTCCGCCTCATTGGCTTTCACGCGGCGCTTGTCGACGATTGCCACGCTGGCATTGGAAAGCTGGTTGGCCAGGTTGCGGGCGCGGGTGACTCCGCCGTGGTCAGGGGAAACGACAACGACTTCCCCTTCCAGGTTCTTATTACGGTAGTATTGGCCGAACAGGGCGACGGCCGAAAGGTCGTCATTGGGGATCTTGAAGAATCCCTGAATGGCCGGAGCATGCAGATCGACAGCCACCACCCGGTCAGCTCCTGCCACTTCCAACAGATCCGCCATCAACCGGGCGGAAATCGGCTGGCGCGGTTTGCTCTTTCTTTCCTGCCGGGCATAGCCGAAATAGGGAACGATGCAGGTTACTTCGTTGGCGCTGGCTCTCTTGCAGGCGTCTATGGCAATGAGGAGTTCCATGTAGCTGTCATTGACAGGCACACAGGTGGGCTGGATCAGAAAGACATGACTGCCTCTGACTGTTTCCAGCGGTTCCACTATGACTTCCCCGTCCGCGAAGTGGCTGATGTTTATCCTTCCCTTCTCGACATCGAGATAGGAACAGATCTCGTCTGTCAGTTCTTCGCCGTTTCCCAAACCGAAAATGATCATCTTATTCTGATCCATTCTTTTTCTTCTCCTCCTTTATCTTTCTTCCTTTGTCCAGATACTTCTTGCCGTATCCGGGCTTGTTCTCCTGACGGACACGTCCTATGGCCATCTCGTCCGCCTCAACATCTCTGGTGATCGTGGTACCGGCAGCCAGAACGCTGCGGTCCGCCACGCTGACCGGCGCGATCAGGTTTACATTACAGCCGATGAAGACATCGTCTCCTATGCTGGTATGCCACTTGTTGCTGCCGTCGTAATTCACCGTGACCGTGCCGCAGCCGAAGTTGCAGCGTTTGCCCACGGTGGCGTCTCCGACATAGGTGAGATGGGCGCACTTGCTGCCTTCACCGAAGTCGGTGTTCTTCATTTCCACAAAGTTTCCTATGCGCACATTGTCATGAATGTGGCATCCGTCCCTCAGACGGGAATAGGGGCCGATCTGGCATCCGTCGTCCACGACACTGTCGGTGATCTCGGAATTGTTGATGTCGTTTCCCTTTCCTATGGTGACATTGCGCAGGGTATTGGCGCCGCGCAGGCGGTTGTTTTCTCCAATGACGCAATTCCCCTCGATTACGGTGTTGGGCCAGATCTCCGTATCTCTGCCTATGGTGACATCCGGTGAGATCCAGGTGTTTTCCGGATCGATCAGAGTCACCCCCTCCAGCATATGCCGGTGATTGATCTTTCTCTGCAGCCATTTTGCGGCGCTGGCCAGTTCCGCTCTGTCATTGACACCCATGGCTTCTTCGGGGTCGCTGATCAGAACCGCCTTTACCTTATGGCCCTTGCTTTTGAAAATGGCCACCAGATCGGTGATGTAGTATTCTTTCTGGGCATTGTCGTTGGTCAGTAAGGGCAGATAGCGGAACAGAAGCTCGTTGTCAAAGATGTAGATGCCGGTATTGATCTCCCGTATCTTCTTTTCTTCTTCACTGCAGTCTTTGAACTCGGTGATCCTTTCGAATTCTCCGTTTCCGTCTCTCACAATGCGCCCGTAGTGCTTTCCCTCCGGCAGAAGGGCGGAAAGCACGGCCATGCCGACATCCGCTGCTTCCGCAAACATCTTTTCAAAGGTTTCCGGCTGTATCAGAGGGCAGTCCCCGTTGACGACCAGCGTGTATCCTTTTTCGTTTTCCAGCTGCGTTGCCGAACGGACGGCGGATCCCGTTCCGTTGACTTCCTTCTGCAGCGCGAATTCGCATTCGTTTTCATAACGGGAGATGATGGCGTCCGCTGAAAAACCGACAACAGTTACGATGCGGTCCACTCCCGTCTTTTTCAGATTATCGATGATATGACCGACCATGGGTTTCCCCAGAATGCAGTGCATGGGCTTTACCAGCTCGCTTTTCATTCTTGTTCCCTTGCCGGCCGCCAGAATAATTGCTGATCTCATACAATACCCCTTGTTATCTTTTATTATACCCGAATGCGCTACTCATTGTTCAAGAATCGCCGTCTTTTTTACAAAAGGATAACGGCCTTTCATCTTTTCAAAAACCGCATCCCGTACGTTCCGGTCACGGCTGATGCCGATAACGGTGGATCCGCTTCCGCTCATCACGGCTGCGTCCATTCCCGCCTCCACCAGCTCTTTTTTGACCGTTTCGATCTCCGGAACAAAGAGACAGGCCGCCTGTTCCAGATCGTTGTCCAGCAAGGAAAGAAAACGGTCGTAGTCATCTCTTTCCAGAGCCTCTCTGATCCCGTCTATGTCGGGATGGCGCAGCGCGGAATAATCAATGGACTGATAGGCCAGCTTGGTGTTGACTCCCTTTTTCGGTTTGACGAGAAGAAGATGAAAACGGCTTCTGATCGTAAAGGGATACAGTTTTTCCCCTATGCCGCTGACTAAAGCCGGTCGGCACTGAATGAAAAAGGGAACATCGGCCCCAATGCCCTTGCCGAATTCTTCCATCTCTTCCGTACTCATCTTCAGATCCAGCAGCGTATTGAAAAGCTTGATTGCTTCTGCCGCATCGCTGCTTCCGCCACCCAGACCCGCCTGGGTGGGCGTGTTCTTGATCAGGCTGATGGAAAAGCGGTCCTGAAAACCGTATCTTTCCCTGAGGCCGTTAAGCACCTTGATGACGCTGTTTCTCTCATCCGTGGGGATGAAGCTCCGGTTGGCGCTCATGATGTCTCTTGTGGAAAAGCCTATGTCCAGAATGTCATGAAGCGTGATGGGAACCATGATCATTTTCAGTTCATGATAGCCGTCTTCCCTTCTGTTCAGGATATTAAGTCCCAGATTGATCTTGCAGTAAGCCTTGACTCTCATCTTGTCACCTCGTACAGTTTCACAAAATCTTCTTCCGAAAGATCCTGCGCCCGCTCGCTTTTTTCTATACCCGCTTCTTTCAGTGCCTTTTCCGTGATCTCTGCATCGCGGAAGTATTCTTTCAGGTTGTTGCTGATCGTCTTGCGTCTTTGGACAAAGCAAGCCTTCACCAGTTCACTGAAAGCCGCAAAATCCACCTTGGCATGCGTTTTCGGTTCAAAGCGGATGACAACGGAATCCACCTTTGGTCTGGGCAGAAAAACACTGGCGGGAACATTGCGTACAGTCTTAACCGTAAACAGAAACTGCAGAAGAACGCTCAGATCGTTGTATTCACGACTGCCTGTAGCGGCGCGGAAGCGTTCCGCCATTTCCTTCTGGACCATGAAGGTCATCGACTCCACGTCAATTCCGGAATCGATGATGTGGAAGAGTATGGGCGTTGTTATGTAATAGGGAAGATTGGCGCAGAAGACCGCCTTTTCGATTCCCAGCCTTTCCATTTCCTTCTTCAGATCCGTCTTCAGAAAGTCACAGAAGTTGATGTGGATGTTGTCATATCCGGAAAGAACATCCCGGAGCGCATTTTCCAGTTTTCTGTCTATCTCGTAGGCTTCCACGTGTTTTGCCAGCTTTGCCAGCTGTTCGCTCAAGGCTCCTATTCCCGGACCTATCTCCAGGACCGTCTTGCCTTCAATGCCGCAGGAAGCGGCAATGCTGCGGACGACTTCCGGATCGATGATGAAATTCTGGCCGTAGTTTTTCTTGGGATAAAGATCATAGCGGTCGAGGATTTCCGCAGTCCTTGTCGCGGTTGCGATTTCCTTATTCATGTTCCAGCACCTTCCGGACTTCTTCCTTGTTCAGTCCTCTGTGGTTCAGTCTTTTCAGACAGGTCTTGGCGCTTCCGTGTCCGAGAGAAAAGGCGTCTTCCACCAGTTCTCTTCTCCGGCGGCTGTCTTCTCTTCCCGAAAGTCCCAGTTCACGGAATTCTTCCGGGCTGATGGACTGTTTCTCTTCACTAAGCGTCATCAGTTTATGCAAGGCGTCGCGTAATTCCTCTTCGGAAGCATGCTCCACGCCGACCTTGTTGTTTTTGCGGCTCTTAGAAGTCAGAAAGGCGTTCTTGCAGCCGGGTATTCTGTCATTGATGCGGCGGCGTATCTCTTCTCCGGGATGGTCCGGATCGGTGAACACGATGACGCCTTTTGTCTTTTGCGCCTGCTCTATGCGTTTCAGGCAGTCCTGACTGAGATGAGTCCCTTCGGTGCGGATGATGTCCACATCAAAAAGAGACTTTAGTCTGCTCTCGTCATCCTTGCCTTCCACCACTATCGTCTCTTTTATTTTTTCCATATGTATTATACTTTACAGGCTCTGTGGCCGTTCTTGCGCACCACCGTTCCCAGAGAAAGGATGGTGACCTTGGGCTGCACGTGTCTTTTCACCGTCTTTACCACACCGAGATTGTGTTCGCTGCCGACAAACAGGTCTATCTTGTTGGCCCGCACGCCTCTGTCCGCCACGATGGCCTTAAAGGGAACGCCGGGTTCCAGCCCCATGCCGGAGAAGGCGTGATCGCTGATCTCGACAACAGTGCAGATGGGCATCAGGGTCGTCATCGCTATCATGTAATAGCCTTCGTAGGTGATGCCTTCCTCCCAGCTTTCGTCATACTGGCGTATGGCTCCGTCCCGGGCGCCTATGCCGCTGGCCAGGGTGGTGTATCCTTCCTCATTGATCCAGCAGCCGCCGCAGTCATATCCGAACTTGGTGAAGCTGGGATAGAAGATGCTGCCGACGGCGATGTCGCCGTAAAACTCGAAGATCGTGTCTTCCGCGTTGATGATGACCTCCGTTTCCGGGATCTCCACCTTGGATAACAGATCTCCGTAGATGTCATAAGTGTATTTGTAGTAGGCCTGCTTCTTTTTCGGCGTGCCGTTGTAAACCTTGTCCGCGACCCACCAGTATCCGTTCCGCTTGGAAGTCGCTTCCCTGACCTTGGTCTTCTGACTGGAAAGGATGCTCTCCTCCTGAACGATCTCATACGTGAGAGGCTTCTTTGAGCTGTAGCCTTCCGTCACTTCGGATATGTTCTTGGAAAGAGTCTGGAAGACGATCTCTTCGGTTTCTTCCTCTTCCTTTTTCCGGCATCCGCTCTCTGACAGACAGAGAAGCAGGATCATAACCGCGATTGCGGCTTTTCTTTTCATATGTTTCATAGTCCTGACCATTATGGCATTTCCGCCGCTTTTCTGTCAAATAGACGGCGGTAGTTTTCCCACAGTGCCATCTGCAGTTCTTCTTCGCTGATCCCGCGCAGTTCGGCGATCTTTTCCCCCGTATAGCGGACATACATCGGTTCGTTTCTTTTCCCCCGGAAGGGATGCGGCGTCATATAGGGACAGTCCGTTTCGATCAGAAGCCTGTTTAGCGGCACATTTACGGCCACATCGCGGCTTGTCTCTCCGTTTTTAAAGGTAACGGGTCCGCCCAGAGATATGTAGAAGCCAAGAGAAAGAAAGTTTTCGGCCCATTCATAGGATTCCGGAAAGCAGTGCATGACGCCTCCTCTTTGGGGCGTGTGCTCCTTCAGGATCCTGCAGGTGTCTTCTGTCGCGTCCCGCATGTGGATCAGAACCGGAAGATCCAGACTGTCAGCCATTTCCAGCTGGCGTATGAAGAGCTCTTTCTGTTCTTCCACTGTTTCCGTCGTCCAATGGTAATCCAGCCCTATCTCGCCAAGGGCACAGAAGGGGTTTTCCGCAAGCAGCTTTTCCAGATCCATCAGATCCTTTTCTTTCCACTTCGCGGCATCTTCCGGATGATACCCGGCAGCGATGTCCACCAGGTCCGGGTGTTCTTTATGGAATAAGGGCGCCGCTTCCATTTCTTCTTTCGTACAGCAGATGACCAGAAGGCGTTTCAAAGGCGTTTCTTCCGCCCGTTTCAAAACCTCCGGAAGATCGTTTTCAAACTCTTCACTCAGTATGTGACAATGGGAATCCAGCCAGCCGTTCATATTCATTTTCCCAGACAGAAATTGGCAAACAGCGCTTCGATCAGATCCTCGCGGTTGACCTCCCCCAGAATCTCCTTCAGGGAAGTGTAGGCTTTCTGTATGTCTATGGACACCAGATCCGCTTCCGTTCCGTTTTGCGTCTCCAAGAGCGCGTTCTCCAGGCTTTTCAAGGCCGCCTTTGCCAGTCCCGTCTGCCTTTCGTTATTCAGCACGTCGTTTCCGACGATCATTTTTTCTTCAAACCTGTCCCGTATCGCCTTTTTCAATTCATCGATATCGCCGTTTTTGGCCGAAATGGACAGGCCCCTTGTTTCTTCTGCCAGATCGTTTTTGTTGTAGCAGACGATCAGCTCCCGGTTTTCACAAAGCTTTCGAAGCTGTTTTTCCTCTTCGCTTTCCTCTTTTCCGGCTTCCAGAAGCAAGATCACCAGATCCGCTTCCTCTATCGCCTTCTTACTTTTCTCTATGCCTATCTTCTCGATCACATTCCCTGTTTCGTGGATGCCGGCCGTGTCTATGAGATTGAGCAGAATGCCGTCCAAGTGGACATAGCCTTCCACCAGGTCACGGGTGGTTCCCGCGATCTCGGTGACGATGGCCTTATCCTGTTCCAGAAGGGCGTTCAGAAGGCTGCTTTTTCCGACATTGGGCGCCCCGACGATCACGGTCTTGATGCCGCGGGTGAGAAAACGGTTGTTTTCCGCTTCCCTTATCATCTCCTTCAGCCGGCTTATCCAGTCCTGCAGACGGGGAATAAGAAGATGGTCTGTCATCTCCTCCACGTCCTCGTATTCGGGATAGTCCACATTCACTTCGATCTGGGCAATGACATTGACGATGTCTTCCAGAAGGGGATGTAAAAGACGGGAGACCGATCCGCTCAGTTCACGCACGGCTGCCCGGTGGCTGAATTCGGAATCCGCCCGGATCAGATCATTGACCGCTTCCGCCTGGCTGAGATCTATCCTTCCGTTAAGAAAGGCCCGCTGGGTGAATTCTCCGGGAAGCGCCAGCCTTGCCCCTTCCTGTATGCACAGAGCCAGGATGCGCCTGGTATTGTAGACACCTCCGTGGCAGTTGATCTCCACCACATCTTCCCGGGTATAGGTGGACGGCGCCAGAAAAACGGAGACCAGCACTTCATCCACGATCTCGTTTTGATCCAGTATGTGGCCGTAGGTGATGGTGCGGGAAACTCTTTTCTTAAGATCTTTATCAAAAATCCTGTCAGCTATCGCCACCGCTTCGCTGCCGCTGAGGCGGACGATGCTGATGGCGCCTTCGCTCAAGGGCGTGCTGATGGCGCAGATCGTGTCATTCATGCCGCTCATATCACACCGCTTCCTTGTCCGCATTCAGGTCTCTGACGACATACATCGTAAAGCTTGCCTTGCAGATTTTCTGCTCTTTTTCGTTTGTTATTTCCACATCCACCACCTTGGTGCTTCTTCCGTCATGCACCAGCGTTCCGCAGATGGTCAGAACATCGTTTTCCCGGGCTTCCTTGAGATAGTTGACGGAAGCCTGCAGCGTCACGCAAAGAGAACCCGAAAGCGCCGTTACCCTTCCGGCCGTGGAATCGCAGAGGGTATACAGATATCCGCCGTGGGCGCTCTGATAGGGGTTCAGGGAGTTTTCTGTGACTTTGGTTTTAAGAACCAGGCGGCCCTTGTTTGCTTCCACCAGTTCGTAGTTCTCCCAGACGGTGATTTTTCTTATCTGCAGATCCTGTTCCATAAACGGGCTCCTCTCTGATTCTTTATATATACGATTATTATACTCTGCCGGATGCAAAGAAGAGAAGAAGCCGTCTTTCCGAGCTTTTTCTTTCGTTAACAGCAAGTATGTTAGAATGAAGACAGGAGGAATCATTTATGACTACCATGCTTGACTGCATTCGCCGTACTGCGCCTACGGTTTTTTCCATTCTGGAAAACGCCCGCAGCTATACGGACGATCTGATACGCGTACTGGGAAACAGGATACACGATTTCAATGAACTCATTCTGGTCGGCTCCGGATCCAGCTTTAACGCTTCCGTTACTGCCCAGAACCAGGCCGAGAAATTCTGCGGAATGAACACGGAAGTGATCCTTCCCAACCGGCTGAACAAGAAAACGGTATACAACCCCAATGCCCTCTATCTCTTTTTATCCCAGACGGGAACCAGTACCCTGGTGGAAAAACAGGTCACGGAAATACGCAAGAAGGGCTTTTTCACTCTCGCCGTTTCCGACGAGAAGGACAGTCCCGTCGTCAGAGCGGCTGAAGCCTTTGTTCCCCTGGGTGTAGGAGGAGAGGAATTCGGCATGCGCACGGTCGGCTTTGTCAGTTCCGTCGTTGCTGTCTACATCGTCGCGCTTCGCCTCGGTTTGGAAAGAGGCCATATCAGCGAAATGGAGTATGAGGAGTATCTTGCGGACGGAAAGAAGGCAGCAGAGAACCATCCCCTTGTCGTTGAAAAGACGTTGGAATGGTGGACTCCCGCCAGGGAAGCTCTTTTCTCCAAAGCCCGCAGCATTCTCTATTACGGATCGGACGAGCTCTACGGCATCGCCATTGAAGGCGCGCTGAAGATGCTGGAGACGGCCAAGCATCCCCTGTCCATCGGTTATGAGGCTGAAGACGGTCTGCACGGACCGACCGGCGGCTTTGTTTTGGGAGATGTCATCATCGGACTCAATGACGGCGAAAAGGATTACGGCTATACGAAAAGCATAGTCCGCTTCGGCAAGGGGGAACTGGAACAGGCATTCATGTTCGGACCGGAAGCGGTGGATGAAAAGGATCTGGTGTTCCCCGTAAAAAGCCAATGGTTCCGTGCTGTGGAATTTGCCCCGGCGGTGGAGATCGTGTCCTATCTCACGGCTTTGAGCAGAGGAGTTGAGCTCCTGCCTTCCTCCCAGAGAAAACCTTCCACCAAAAACACCTATTTCCAGACCCACAGCTCTTCCCTGTAAAAAGATAACAAAAACAAGCCCGCGGGAGAGTGGACCCCATTTAGTTCGCAAATAATAAAAACCTAAAGAAGTGATTTCTCAATCACTTCTTTTTAAGTCTGATTCTCTCAGTGTTGTAAAACTCAATCCAGTCTTCAACCAATGTGATATATTCCTGTAAAGA